>ENA-OFCI01000576-OFCI01000576.1-metagenomes-genome-assembly--contig:-NODE-576-length-21187-cov-3.820793_pt1 | contig 21187 bp, 15 predicted proteins | sample MGYA00153391_OFCI01 | MGnify analysis MGYA00153391
TATTACCTGGCATCCCAGGATTAATTGCAATTAAATCAGGACTAATAATTTGGGCGATAGGGTCTGCTTGCTGTTCGTCGGCAGTCGGTGCAAAAGCCAGGAGTGTATCTTCTTCCACAATCTAAAATCCCCTTACCATTCTTAAGACATGAATCGAACCAGGCGCTCGAGTAATTGTGCCAAACTGCTGGACTAAATCTAAATAGCCAATCGGATCGCCAGAAGTAAAATTAAGGCTAGCAGAAGAGTTACAGTTTAAATACACCCCAGCACTTTGATAGGTAGTCGCCGAGCCAGGGAGTTGTTGATGATCGATCTTTGCTTCGATCATTACGTGATGGCAGTTGGCTGCCAAGATAGCCTCAGGAGTTACAGGTAAGGTCTGCCATGCTTCATCCATTGAGACGGCAATGTCGCCATTAATATCTTTAACAATTGGGACTAATCTAATTGCTTGGACGTAGCCAATTTGACTAGGCAAAGTAGCAAGCAAAAGGTTTGGTGGGGGTGGAACATCTGGATACCCCCAGGTTACTCCACCACCAATTGCCACAATTGGATTTGAAGCATAGCAATAGTTATAAATTTGAGTGGCGACGCCAGGGGTGGTGACGATCGTGCTTACCCGAATTGGCATTTTAAATAGGGAGTAGGGTGGAGTAAAGTGAAGTAAAGTAAAGCTAAGTCGAAGCGTAGTCTTCCACATTGTATGCCATTGCCGAACCGTCAGCGCGTTCGTCAATCCCACCTTCTTCTTCTTGGTCTTGCTTTAACCAGCCTGTCATGAAGGCGTCTTTTACATTGGAGTTACGGGTCTCAAGTGTTACTTCGTATTCAATCTGCGAATCAAAATCACTCTCGACAGTATTCGATCGCATAAACTCATCAATGGCACTCTCGGCAATCCCAATCCCAATTCCAGGTAGAGAGATTAAAGCCTGCAATTGACTTTGATCTTCGCCAACGCCAAGTGCACCTGCTTTACGATCGCCACCTAAACTTGCAATAGCTAGACTTAATGCAGCAATCCCAACTTCAGCTATGTAGTTACGAACTGGAGACCCACGATTACTGCCTAGCGCTTGATGTGCAAAACGACTTGCTGCCTCAAACATAATCTCAGACGTTACCGCTCTGACTCCCCCAATAATAGCCCCATCTTCTTTAATCGTATTTTGTATTCGATCGACTTGATATAAAGTAGCCGCAGACATCTTACGTGGATTGTGGATTTCCGAAACCTGCGCGATTGCTTGAACTAAACCTAACCCGTGCATTGTTAAGTTATCGTCACCCTTACTCGACGCTAGCATAGTCATTAAAGCCGGCCCAATAAAAGCACTGATTAAACTAGTGCGGGCATGTTTAGATATCTGTTTGGCTTGCTCGGCGGGAGAAGTGATTACTATTGTCGGTGCATTCTCAGCCGCATGCACTCGACCAAGCTCAGTAACAAATTGAACTTGGTGCGTGCCCATATGATTTTTAGGAACTCCTGCTGCTGTATCGCGGTCGATCGCTTCAGAAAAGCTCTTATGCATTTCATCGATCTCAGGATTGCGATGAGCTTCGGGAACGTACATCAATAAATCCAATGTCTTAGATCTTTGAGCCATCCCTCCCAGGAAGTGAGATAGTTCAGTCCAACCGCTATTACCTTCCTTATCTTTACTGGCTAAAGACAAAGAGAACATTTCTGTTACGTGCTTAAGAACATCTGGGTCGGTAGTCCGAGAGTTAAATAGTTGATTAAATACCCCCGATAAACTCTGAGCCGCGTGATAAGCGCGCAAGGTTTCTTGAGGTACTCCAGTATTCTTCCGATCGAAGTGGAGGTTGCCGTATGTTTCGGTGAACTGTTTATGAACTTCGCCAAGAGCCGCAACCATTTGAGAACCAGCTTCATAACTAACTGCCGCCATCTGCGCGGGATCGTCAATCTGAGATCTCGTTGAGGCGATCGTTAAAGCTTCAATCGCTGAGGCCGACGCCATCGTAAAGTTTTTAAAGATTGTATTCCCAGCTATACTCTCAAACCGTAAGTAATGCAAAGCTTGATGAGTCTCTTGCATTTCTTTAAGGTCGCCAACCTGCAGCCCATACTTCTGATTTCGAGTATAGATAAAGTTAGTCGTTGCTCTTTGGTAAAATTCAAATTCGTTTTTGTTAAAAGATTCCCTATCAGTAACTTGGGTTAGACCTAAACTACGCGCGGCGTCAACTCGCTCTAGATCTGTCTTGAGTAGATCCTTACCATTAGTAGGATCGAAGAATAAACTTCTGGCAATATCTTCATGGTAGGTAGTACGAGCTGTACCCTCACTAAAGAACTCCTCATGACTTAAAGCAAGCGCTTCTTTTGTAAACCCATAAGCCCCTGTCGAGCCAAAGATTTTCATTGTCGCTTCGCGAATTTTTATCATCTGACCTAAATGCTGATCGGCATTATCGCCTTTAAACATTGTTTGATAGACTGTCCGCTCAGCAGTCGACATGTTAATCAAGTCAATTACAGACTGCGCGATAAAAGTCTGCGGCGACTCAAGCATGGCGTTTAGTTTTGGACTATTAGTACTAGTAGCTTGAGCCGATAGCTGCTCGTAGCGTTCTTGTAAGAATTTGTACTTAACTACTTGATTCTCTTTGGGTTCTTGGGTGACGTTAATCCCCAGCATCTTTTCGGCTTGGGTCTGATTCTCTACGCTTAAAAAGTCTTTGAGCAAGAAGAGCGCCCCAAAGGCAGTAACTTTATAGCGATCGGCATAAGTCCGCTCGCCAGGTAAAGTAAAGATTGCAGCACCTGCATCTTCAGCAATAAACTTTCTTAGCGCAGGTAGTCGCTCTTCGTTAGTCGATGTTGAGCTAGTTAGGATTTGATAGATGCTGTTAGTTCCAACAACAGGCTCGCTCATAATACTTTGGAGCAGCCCGCCATCAACCTTCTGCTTGAGCGAATCCCGAATAGACTGTTGGACGTTAGCCAGTAATCCAGTTAGATGCTGGGCACGATTGTAAGCCGCAGCAGCTAAAGGTGCGGGATTGTCAAACACCTGAGACAGCAAGTCACGAGCCTCATCAAGTTTGCTAGATCTTGGAGTTCCCTGCCAACTAGTATTCTGCGCTAGCGTCCGTTTAAACGCAGCTTTAGTTGTTTCTAAAAACTTACCACTACTGTCTGAGCTATCAATCCCTGTGGAGAATGGGAGCTGCTCGTGGAGTGCTTCAGATAAAGACCGAGCCATCATTGTCCGGCCCATTAATAAAGTAATCGAGTTATAGGCTTCCCCAATTAAACTAGTACCCATTGAAGTGATCGTATCAGATAGCGCAGTAAATGATTCGGCGCTTAGAGATGTTCCACCAGCATTAGCCATAAGCTTGGCGACAGTTGCTAAGCTTTGACCTACAGGGTTTGTTTTAATTCCAAACTCGAGCGTCTTATTAAATCGTTCGTCAGCAGTGTAGCCTAAGTATGCTGGCATCCCTACAGCCTCGACTGCTCTGTTAATCGAAGTACGAACGTCAACGTCTGCAACTGCCGCAACTTGAGCCTCGACATTTGCACCAACTCCTGCTAGGTACTCTTTAGCAAATTGTCCTCGCAGTCCCATCATCCCCTGCTTATCAAACAAACTAACACTCATCTTTAAGTTTGAGCTTTTTAACTCCTCGTGAGCTTTTAAGTAACCTTGGATCTCAGCACTTGGTCGAATATAATCTTCATGTATTTGACTAAGAGTTTGATTTAACCGGAGATTAAAATCGCTATCTCGAACTACAGAACTTTCTAAGTCTTCTAAGCCTGGAGTAACACCACGATGTTGCTCGACCGCATTAAAGACTTGAGCATCCGTAAACATTGAGGATTCTTTAGCTAAGTATGCAGTAGGTAGTCCAGTGTAAGCCGCAACGTGACGACGGACAGAAGCTACAGAACGCTCGGCAATATCGCCAGTCTGAGTTAGTAGTTGATCGACTGCAATTTTCTTAGCTGCTATTTCTCCTTTAAGTATCTTCTGTTGAGTGGATACCCCTTGGAGTTGACTTTGTAAGAAAGCGACCTCATTAGCAGGTAGTACTCCCAATCGATTTTCATTAAATCCCCGTTCGTAACTTGCCGAAGCTTCACCAGATGCTTGTGCTCTAAGCTCGGCAACCCGCGCCGCCCCAAGAATCCGAACGGCTTCAGGTTCTAGTTCTTCCGTCGACTTTGTTTTCATGCCGCGCACAAAATCCACCACACCACCTGGATGCGGTGTAAGCTTACCATCTCGATCGAGCTTCGCTGCCATTGCAATACTTACTCGATCTTTATACTTGCGCTCTACGCCATCCGCATAACCCGTAGCAATAAATTCACTTTGAGTTTGATTGAGTTTCTCAAACACAGCTACCCCTGTTGGGGTGCTCAAGTCATTAGAAACTTTAATAAACTCCGATTGCTGGGCTTCTACGCGCTTGGTTAACAGGCTGGTTGTTAGACCACCACCAGCTACTCTACCCTTGACGCCTGCTTTAAGGTATTCGATCGACTCAATCAACTTAGCTGAATGTTCTTGAGCAGGGTCGAGAGTAGCAATAATGCTATCAGCCAAAGAAATCATCTCTGGTACACTTCGAGACTGAGGTGTAGATGTTGTAGATTTCCGCCGCTCAAGAACTTCTAATGCCTGTGTAAATGGAGATAGCTCGGCTGCATAGGTTTTATAATCTTTACTTTTTACGAAGGCTTTGGTAATTCGGTCTAGAGTAGAGTCTGGATTTAGAATGCCAAATGTCTCTAGTGCCGCTCTTGCACGATCGAAGCTAGTTTCAGATGCGCCACTAATTATTGATTGGCGTACGCCATCAAACTTAGAACGTAGGCGATCGAAGAACTCAGATCGAGAGTGTTCGTCTCGTTTGCCAACAAGGTGCCAAATTGATTTAAGCATCCCATCAGCAGCTACTTCTCCCGTACGATTAGCTCGATCGAGTTGGGCCTTAATACTAATTTGATGCGCCTCTTTATCAGCAGCAATTTGCAGCTCTCGTGAGAGTAGCATGTCATACTTGCGCTTAGTAAAGTTTTCAATGTAAACATCCTGGCTGGAGTTGATTGCTTTGCTAAAGCTATAAGCTGTAGATTTTAATTGTTTACCCTGCTCTAGTAGATCCACATAATCAGTAAGCGACTTATCATAGCGTCCGATAATTCCATAGCTATCTCCATCAAAGTCTCCCCCTTGAGTTGCAAAGCGTCCAAAGATTGGGATGATGCTGGTAGTGTGGTTGCGTTTGGGATCTACTTTAGCATAAGTACCCATCGTATCCGCACGATCGGCTAGCTGTTGCATACTAGTCACGCGGTAGGTTTGATCGACTTGAGACGCGCCTGCAGGGCCACCTGCTCGCAGAACTAAAACTTCATCGGGGCCGTGTTCGAATCCCTGCAATTTAGCTAACCGCCGCAGGGCATCTTGACTTAAAGCATTACTAAAGCGAGTGCCCAAACCGACCTCATCAGCGTGCAGTAAATAAGAAGCTACCGTCGTACCAGACACACCGCGTGTTTTAGTCTTCTCACCAAACGCCCGCTGTCCCATCGCACCACCTAAAGATTCATAAATTAGACCTGTATTCTCCGCACTAATAGTTTGAAGGTCGAGAATTATCTGATGCTGCCGACTAGTAAGTTGATTGTTTCCAGTTTGAACCCCCTCAATAATTTCTAAATACTCGGGGAGTAACCGATCGATATTACGACGGTGACGAATAATCTTAGGTACAAAATCTCCAAACTCTTTTGGCAATTGAGTTAGGATATCCGACCCCAAGTAGATAAGACTGCTACCTAAGAGCGCACGTCGACTCCCATCTTTCTCTGGGTTTGCTTCAACAAAGCGAACATCAAAGTTACCGTTGATGTTCGGAACAATATTTAAATGAGGCATTACTAACACGCGAGTTTCGTGTAAAGTCATTGCAAGCTTTCTAGCTCGATCGGCACCCTTAGTATCTCCCTGAATTCTAAGGTTGACCTCGCGATCTCGATAGGCTAAACCCTGCCTTCCAATGTTATCGATATAACTTGCCTCAGAACTTAACAAGCTAGTTTCAATAGCCCGTTCGATCTTAAGATCTGATTCTCGAGCATGAGTATCAAAATGGATTCGTAGGTTAATGTCAGTAGCCTCGACACCCTTACCTAAAGCTAAACGTCCAGCTTGGTTCATGCTTTTAAATAAAAGCTGCTCAGTGTAATGCGACACCAAGTCTCCATCCAATCCTGCTGCAATTCCAGCCGCTCGGAAGCGGTCATTATACATATCGTGGTTGGCGTTTAAATGGTAACCAAGATGCGAACGACCTGCTTCACGATAGACTGTTGTTGCTAGCTCGCGTGCCGTTTTGTATAGCCGACTAGAAGAGCCAGGTGCCGCATCAAAGTAGGTAATGCTCCCTTCCTTAAATAAGTACCCCCTACCAACATTACTTAACTCTATTGGAGTTCGCCCCTGTTTAAATAGCTTGCGGTCGCGCAGGAATTTAAACAGCTCGATGTTAGCTCGAACATCAACATCAGCTTTATGCGCGTCGTACTCTCCATAATCTCCAGAAGCTAAAGCTTCCTGTGCAGCAGGGTTATTTCCCATCTCAATTAACTGCCGTTGAATTACTCGTTTATAAGCAGCCGTTTGAGAAAACTTAGATGTACCTAATTCAGCTTTAACTTTAATCCGATCGACATCGGTAAGAGTATCATAAACCTCGCTCCCGTAAAGAGTGTGATTGCCCATCAACGGGTTTAGCGTAGGAATATCAAACGCCCGAATGTTATGCCCGACCAGTGCCGCATCTTTAAACTCCCCAGCAAGTAAGCGGCCGACTTCAGCGAGAGCAGCACTTCGAGTTTTAAATTCACCACCTTGTTTCCCCTGTTTCCAAACAATAGTTCGGGCATTAGCATGTTCGCCAAAGATAAAAGCAATCTCACTTACTGACTGAGTTGGAGACCGGCGACTGTCGCCCGCAGGATAACGCTCGTCGACTAGACCAGACGTTTCTATATCAAAGAAGACAAACTTAGAGTTAGTCGTCCCCACACGAGCCGTTTGTTGTTTTAACTCACCGCGTCTAGTATCTGTGGCAGTTGAAAGGGCAATCGCCCGCTTGCGCACTTGGCTTTTATCAGATTGATTGATTGAGTTAGGGTCTTGCTTTATATTAAGAGCACTTGCCTGCTCGCGCTCTTTGCTTTCAACAGGCCCCGTGTAAAAGCGTGCAGTAGAATCAATTACTTTCATCCCCGTAATTATCCGCTCCATCTCTCCTACGTTTTGGCTAACAGCCGCATGGGCGTATTGAGAGAATAAAGTTTGATTGCGATCGGCACCAAAATAATTAAGATCGTGCGCTAGGCTGCCTGCATGTTCGAGAGATTTAATTACTGTCCGATAGTTCTCTACCACCGACGATCCAGTAAAAGGTGATATAAATTTTAAAGATCCAAGCGTTTTGTTTTGAGTAAAGTTAACTAGTAATCGATAGGCAGCAGCAACTTCAGTCAGCTCGTTAGGAGCGGATACGTACCCCCGCATTTTATCAATTTGGGTTTTGCTCATCACCATACTATAGTGAAGCTCCAGGTTTGCACTATCTTTAGACCCTGCTGCTTGCAGGATCTTAGATGGGCTAATAGTTAAACCAATCATAACGGGAATTGCAGTCTGGCTTGAGGCATAAAGATTTAAGATCTCAGATGCAAACGACCTATATTCTTTTTCGTGCGCACGGTCAGGGGCATACTCTCGACCATGGCTCATCGCATCTAGATATGTCGCCCGCATTTTAGTTAGGGTTTCTTCTCTAGGAACTTGAACTTTAGCTTTAGTTAGCATGTCAATTGTTGCATCGTGATGTGCACCAAATAGAGTCTCAGCATTTAAACGTCCAGTGGTGTGGTCTACTAAGTTAAGTTCAAGAATTGATTTAGTTAGTGGGTCATTGCCAGCGCGAGCGCGGCCGTAGTCTAAGACCTGGTAGCTAGACCCCAGCATTTGAGACACGACCGCAGCAGCGCGAACACGCGGATCGTTTTGATTATAAGTACGGTGCTGACGCTCCTCAAAGCTTTCTTGAGTAGCGTTAGAGAACAACTTAATTACCCGTTGTAGGAACTCATCGTTACCACTAGTTAATGAGTGTAGTAAAGTCTGCTGGAGTTGTGCCAATGGAGCATCGACACCCAACCCCATCGAATGTGCGTTGCGGTCGAGAAGATCGAATAGCCCAGCATTGTTAATAAACAAGTTGGCATTTTTAGTTAGGGTACCAAGACTCTTTACCTCTGGGATGTCTTTACCACTGGCGTCTTTCTTACGAAGGGAGTGTTCGTTGCCAAGGCTATCTACCGCTCGTTGAATATGGATATCATACTCACTACTATTACTAAGATTAGTTTTGATTGCTGATTGCAGATCGCGGCTAAGGTTTGTTAAACGCTGACGATCGGCAGCAGATGCAGAAGAGGGTAACAGCTCACTTAGGTTAGATGCAAAGTAAGTAGCAAACAAAGCAGTTGAAGTAGTACCAGAGCGGCGCAAACGCTCGATAAAAAGGCCGGTGCTTTTGTTTGTGGAGAGTACGTCTAGTCCCGATTCGTAGCTATACCCCTTTAAAGACGCCGAAGACATTATCGCGTAAATTGGATTGTCTGTTAGAGTCCGTTCGCTACCCGTATAATTAATCCCTGCTAACTGCTTATCGTGATAGTCAAAGATCTCTGAAGTATTAACCACGCCTGGGCCTTTAACGTTTTCAACACCAGGTCGGACAGGACCTTCAAACAAAATAGTGTAGCTGGCGTGGCCAAACAATCGACCATCTATTTTATTAAACTGTAGCAAGTCATTAGTAATAGCAACCCCATTTTGATCTTTACGAAGCACTCCTGAGATCTTAACGGTCATCTGCTTGGATAAAGTAAACTCTCCATTCTGATCTACTTGCGGTGCAAGACCTAAGACTAACTGCGAACTCTCACGATCGAATAGTCCGTAGTTGTGGAAGTTACCTTTCTCCTGACCGTAGAGACCAGACTTAAGTGTAAAGTCTAAGCTTTGAGTTTCTTTGTTATACTCAACAGACCGAATAAAGTTAAACCGCTGCTTAAGACCACTGCTTACTAAGCTTCGCAAGTCTCGGTTTGCTAGTAGGTTAGTGCGGTCTGCAGGACTAATTGCATCGGGAGGCACTCCAGCATAGTCAGCCAAGATCTGATTGTAAGCACTACTTAAATGATTGATAGTCTTTTCATGCTGCAATTTAGTATCGCTGTAGTAAATCGAACGCCCTGGTTCAAAAGCTCGTTGGAGTAAATCTCGTTGCATATCTATCGCAATGTTTTGTGCGTATAGAGTACCCCCTGGAGCGTCATAAGATTGAATGCTTTGAAGTTCGATCTTAGTGTACTGTTCGTAGCCTGCATAGCTCTCGTGGGCAGCGTTAAGCTGCATAAAATCTGAGGCTTGGTTAGCCCCAGTCGAAATCCCTACTCGCTTGAGCTTAGAACTAGTAACAAAACCTCTAACGTCTGCCAATGGATTTGCTTCAATCCGCCGAAGGTCGCCAGTTAAATCGCTTGAAGTTTTAGCCATAGCGGCTGCTCTCTCAAACTGGATCTGCGGTAGTACAGTATTTAAGTTAGCAGAGACAGCTAGACCACGATCTAAATGTGTTACCTCTCCAGCTTGGTTGCGAGCATAGTACTTACTGACATCCTTCTGCGCCATGATATCTCGGTAGAAATCCAACGAGTATTCGATTGCAGGTCTAGTACCAGTTAAGTTCTTAAGCCGCTGCGGGATCTGTTCGGCTTTACGATAAGGAGTAAGTAGGATTTGAGATTGAGCATCGGCAATATTTAGTTGTTGTTGTAGCTGGGTCAACCACTGATCTTTATCTTTGTAGTTACCTAAAGTACTAGCAAGATCGGCAAGGGTCGTAGTATTTAATTGTCGAGACCCTGTAAATAAAGTTTGGATATCAAAGAAGCTTGCAGTGTCTTTACCGGTTAACTCTAACTGCGAGTCGTGGAACTGGCTATCGTATATTTTATTTCGACTGGAGGTAGAGCTAACTGTAGCAAAGACTTCCCCTGTAGGTACTCCAGTACCGCCATGAGCATAGACTCCACCAAGCTGCAGCAAACTACTACGACCATCACTAGCCGTAAGCAGGGAGCGATCTTCAGCATAATAGGCAAGCTTGCCCATCTGCTGAGCCCCAGAGTAGTTACTCTCATGCGGTTGGAGGAAAGGACTCCGAAGCTGATCGAGAAGATTCTTGCGACCTGTCGAAAGCTCTTGCTTAAGCATCGCGCGGATTTGATTCTGCAAGATCGAGTTGCCCGCGCCACTCTCCATCAAGATCTGCATTTTAAGCTGGGTAAATGCATCAACTCGAACGGTTCTGTCTTCCTCGTTCTTTACTGTCTGCGGATTTAATAGTTCTCGAGCGAGGTTCTTAATTACTCGATCGCTAACACTAGATTTGTCTGGAGCTTGTCCTAGCGGCTGGAGAATGCGAGCGATTGCTGTTGTCTGTAACGTAGCCAACTCTTGCGAACTTACTTGACTAAACCGCTCGGTACCCAAACCAATTCCTAACTTCTTGCCCAACGTACTTTGAAGATCTAGAAAATCTTTAGCTGTTGCTGTATTTGAAATCGACTTAACGTACTGACTAAATGGTAGCTCTTGTCCTAAAGCTCTACCTAAAAACTTATCCAGTTCAAAATAGTTTTGAGTTGGATTAAGTACCTGTTGGTTTGTAAGGAACTGTTTAAAGGCTAGGGAGGTTCCTTGGTCGAGGATAACCTGCTGTTGCAGAACGTAAGTTGCGATATACCCAGCGGTTGTTTGAAAACTATCTTGACGAATCGTGCCGTTGTTAACTGTATTGACTAGACTCCCCCCAATGTAACGATTGCTTTGCAGTTCTATTACCCCGCCCATTTCGGTTGTTGTAAATTGAAATGTCTTACTTGAAGAGCGGAGTAAATCGCGACCGCCCGATTGACTTAGGGTGGAACCATCATAGTTAATTTCAATATTAGGGACGGTTACACTTAGTTGGGTAGGAGAACTACTTCCCCCTTCAAGCGGAGTAATGCGATTGATTTCAATCTTAATTCCGTAATCAGTACTTAATGTATCTTTAAGACGCATCATCGAACCTTCTAATCCAGAAGTTCCAATTAAGTTATTTGTAGAGCCACCACCTAACGCGGTAGCCGTAGGCATTGGATTGTTAGTATAGCGATCGCTTAGTGCCCCCATTCTAAAAGCTGAACCGCCTGCATAGTCACCACCAAAAGTTTGAGTAGCTGGTGGTTCGATCTCCATACCACCGTAGATCGATTGGGCAAAGCTATAAGTGTCCGGCCTTAAAGCTTGAATGTTTAAGTTGGAAGTAAGATCTAAAGCTTGAAGTTTATAATTAAGATCTCGTTGAGCTGACATCGGCTCAACGCTACCATTAATTCCATAGCTCCCAATTTGAGCTTGGCGTTCAATTGGTGGGTAAAGCTGAGCGGGATTATTTGGAGTGCCTGAGCCTAAACCATACGCACTAGAAACCCGATCAACAAATTTAGTCATCGCGCTTTCGGACTGCGCGATAGACGTGGTAAATAAACTGACGATCGGATCTTCAAACATAGCTGCTCGGTATAACTTCTACAACTCCACTACCTTAGTTTACCCTCCCACCTATAACGACATGAGTACATTCGAAATCGACATTGATACATTAGACAAGATCGAACTAATCTTTTACGTCTCAAGCGACAAAGAATCGCATACAGGACAAACTAGAGAGTATCTATTTGCAGCTTATCCAAACATGGAAAGTATTATAGACTGGCATGCCGTCTATCGCGATCTAGGTTGGTGGCTATTCTACGAAGAGATTTTGAAGATCGGCCGCGACTTAAACCTAGTGCATCTATATAGAGCGGGCGGCAGCCCTTCGTATAAATGGCACGAAGATAGTAATTACTGGGACTTAATTAAATTTAAAACAGAGATAGATTTCGAAAATGCATATGATAGTTTAGGTACCCTAGGCCAAACTACTACAACTATTGCTAGTAGAGAACAGCACCCCAGCGGAAAAGATTATCAGTTTTGGGCAATGTACCATATGTTTAACGCGCACTTTAGTAAAAAGGAAGTGCAATTAAATTGGAAGAGGCGGCATATAACCTTCTCGTTTGTAGAGTTTAACCCAAAAACAATCAGGTATCAGCAAGCGGGTTGTTTAAGTCGGGTATCAAAACTACTTGGGACTAGTAACTTATCTTCATTAAATTGGTTAGTTAATCGAGATTAGTAAACTACATTCTACGAAATGGGTGTTAAAGTAATTACAGCTCGTCCAAGTAGCCGCCCCACCCCTTAGAATTATGACTGACACTTTTGTACTTACTCCAGACATGCTAGCAACCGGTAGATTTGGCGTTGAGATGCGCGCCCCTACCTATGGAGATCTGCGTAAGGCCCGTCGATTGTTTCCCTTTGAAAAAGCAGAGCGTGGCGAGCGGATTGGTTATGTGCCTGACGACTTGTTACTAGCTAGCTTGCTAGTAAGTATTAACGGCCAATCTCTCGGTCACGCTAACGACCTAATCGAACGGTTAAACATCTTGCCACTAGCCGATCGTCAAGCTTTATCAGCAATCTTAATGGAGACTTTTTATCTTAGCAAAGAGCAAGCTAATGTTGCCGCAAGTAAAGCTAGAGCTAAGCGTACCGACCCTTACGAGTACCAAGATATTCCAGCCGCCGATACACCAACTGGGGGCTTAGGCGTACGCTTCATGGTACCAACATCTAAAATTCAAATGGTCTGCGAGCAACGCTACCAAGGTTTAGAGAAATCTGGAGTCGGCTTAGAAGAGTATATGTTTGCCTATTGCTTGATGCATCTAAATGATGTAGACGTTCAAGGAGAAAAAGATAAGCTATCTTTATTGGACGGGTTAGAAATTACAGATATTCAATACGCAACTAATTACTTTATTGCTCTATCGACAATCGATGAGGAAACGCGCGTTGATGTAAAAAAGTACTCAGCGGCTATTCGTCAACAATTGCAAAAATCGCCAGCGGCCTTTACACCAGTAACGGCGAAAGCTGCGCCAGAGGATTCTATAGTAGCAACCTAGGTTCATTCCGAGCGCGATCGTATGATGCGATCGCTCATCTCTGGGGGAACGCTCGAATCTGGGAAGATTCTGCGGTTACTCCCAACCCTGAAATCTTTGAAGACGATCAAGCTTATCTTCAAAAAGTTATTGATATCGATCTCTACCGAGATAGTGTCAACCAACAGGTATCTAAAGTCTTAGGTTTAAAGGCGCTCTTAACAATCAATCAGTTAATGCCCGTGTCATTAACTGAATGGTTAGGCACTGATAACTGGACAACGACGCACGGACACAGCTCGGCTGTTAAAGCGGCTTTGCTATATGAGGTCGAACAAGTGCTCCAGGAACGCGATCGACAAAATCGTAAAATCCAACAAGAGCATAAGCTTGAAAAAGAAGCAATGAAACCATCGGGTGTAAGCTTGCCATTTAGTATGGGTGGAATTGATGGGTACCTTAAATAATAAGGATGATGTAGGAATGACAGTTGCTAAGTGTCTAGTCTGCAAGATTGCCCGTTTAGATGGGCAGTTCTATTACAGTTTTAAAAATACCCCTACGACTGACAGGCATGTTGCGGCAGTTGTTTGCCAACACATTACAAGCGATCCAGTTAAATGTCAGGGTTGCATCAATCCAGCTAAGTTCGACCCAGACCGAGCAGTAATTACCCGACGGCAGCTCTTATTTAATCTATATTTAAACCCCAATGGAGATGCCTCTTAATTTTGCCGCGACGGTTCGAACAAACAAGCGCTCGCCTAAAGACCAGTTTAGGCAGCACGGTAGTACAATCCCTCAGATCCACCGACAGCGATCTACTCTAAAGGAATTTGGCCGTGTTGCCGATCGCGATCTAATTATTAGATCTTGCTTCGATATTATTATCAAAGCAATTATTGCATCAAGCGATCGTGTCATCCATCCAGATCCAGAGATCGCAGAGTTCTGTAACTATACGTTGAGATATTATGAAGATCGCAATAGTACTAGTTGGCAGACAATGTTAGAGCCGCCAATCTTAACGTTGCTGCGCTCAGGATTCTCAGTAAGCGAAAGCTTATTCGATCTCGATAGCTTTGGACAGATGGTACTGGCTGATTTAATTACTTACGAGCCAAATACAATTTCGTTATATCCAGACCGTCAAGGAAGATTAGTCGAAAGTAAAACCAGCTATTACAGTACCGTTATTCCCTCAGGGATTTACCAGCAGCTAGCACAACTTGATAGCACACAACTTCCAGGTGGGGCAGAAGATACTATCTACGCTCAAATAAGTATTGGTATGGTGCGCCTGCCAAGAGCTAAGTGCGTGTTCCTCAATCAACACGCGCTTTACGGCAATCATTATGGAACGTCTTCTATTGCACCCTTGTATCGATGGGTGCTGCTTAAAGAAGCCTTAATTGATATGATGGGTACAGCATTGGATCAATACGGAAACCCGTTGTTTTATATTTCAATGGCCGACCTACCAACGACACGCCAAGTAATGGACGAAGCTGGAGCATTGCGATCGATCTCAACATTTGAAACCTTGCGCGAGCAACTTCAAAACTTAGGATCTCAGGGTAACGCGCTACTCCTACCATTTGGGGAAAAGGGGATTAGACCGCAAGTCGGGCAGATCTCCCAACCTCAGAATTTAGGTACGGTGTTTATCGACGCGATCGAGTATTGCAATTCCCAAATTGCAACCGAGCTAGGCGTGCCTACGTTCTTATTACTTACTGATAAGAACCAAAGCGGTAACCGTAGTATCCCTGAGCATCGGATGGCTGCGTTCTACGCCATGATTGAAGACTACCGTGGCCGGATCTTAAATGCTATCTGCCGTCAGGTCTTTGGTAAGCTAATTGCTTATAACTTTGATAATCGACCAGGGGCTAAACAGCCACCAACTTTTAGTCGCGTATTTTCTAATCGCGCTGAAGATCGAGTGGCAACAATGCAAGTCGTTCAAGGGATGAGTAAAGCTGGTGCTCTTAACCCGCAAGATCAAACCGATTTTGATCTAATGCGTCAGATGCTAGGTCTACCTACTCGCCCACTTACACGGTCGGATGGAGATCTATTCAATCGGCTGTACGCTAAAAGCCCTAGCGGTCGTCCAGTCGGAACGAGTGGTCCGCAGCAAGAAGCTCGGGCTAAAACTAAAACCAAGCCTAGTGGAACAGTAACTCCTCGGAAATAAAAGATGGTTAAGTCACGAACAATTGGCAGTTTAATTTTAGGTGTTAGTCACGGTTTAACAGTTCCCTTTGCTTTAGCTACTGGGCTTAGCGAGTTGCTTGACGATAGTAATATAGTATTACTTAGCGGAGCAATGCAGCTAATTGCTGGTAGCATCTCAATCGGATTAGGCGGCTATCTTTCAGTCAAGCTTGAAGGAGAAACCCCCGCCGCAGAACTCAAACGACAATACCGACAGATCGAAGAACATCCAGACCAAGAAGGTTTAGAGATTAGAGGTATTCTTGCAGAGCATGGGTTGGTAGGTAATAACCTAGAACAAGCAGAGAAGATGTTGACGTCAACTCGGCAGCTTTGGGCAATGTTCTTAGTTACACAACAAATTGGATTAAATCCAATTCCGCTTAAAGGTGCGACAGTCGCTGGGTTTATAGTTGCTTGTGGTTATATGCTTAGCGGAACTATCTCACTACTCCCATACCTTATAGATCGGGATATTAACCAAGCTTTAATTAAAAGCATTGGGTTAACTACCTTTGCTTTAATTGTCTTTGGGATATTTAAAGCAAAGACTTTAAAGACTAATTATGTTAAGAGTGTCTTTGAGGTTTTAATGGTCAGCGCAATCGCTGCTGGTGCTTGTTATATCTCGGCTAGAACGTTGGTATCCGGCTAACGGCCAGCCAATCAAATTTGTAAACTACGTATCCCTATCTCCAACTACTATGCTAACTATCCCTCAATATCTCGAAACTATTCTAGCTCATACTTTAGGTACGCCAGCTGAAGCTGATGCAGTGTCTCTTTCGGCATTGCTGTACTTCCAACAGCAAGATTGGGAACGAGCGCGGACAATGCTAAATCTAATTGAGGAGCCAGATGCAGAGATCTATAGTTATCTGGGTATTTGCGCCAGCTCACTAGAGGATACGGCTACAGCATGTAAAATGTTTAAGCTAGGTCTAGATAGCAACCCGACTAACACTTTAGATATGGTTAGGTTTGGAGATGCTTTAATTAAAATAGGAGATCCAGAGCAAGCTGCTGCCGAGTATCAGAAAGCAATCGAGTTGCAGCCAGACTTTAGCGAAGCTTACGCGCACCTAATCGAACTGCACTTTAGCACCGACAATCTTAAGGAAGCGCTAGCTGTTGTAAATGTAGCGTTAGAGAAATGCACAGAAGGATTATCGATTCTCTATAACTTGCAAGGAATTACATTTGCTGAACTAGATCGGCTAGATGAAGCAGCCCTTGCCTTTGCTTACGCTGCAAGTTGCAACGAGCTAGATTATAACGCCTGGTTTAACTTAGGTCTAACTTTAATTAAACTTGGTCGTCAAGAAGAGTCAGACTTAGCTCTTGGTAGAATTCCAGCAAGTATATTAGAACACTACTTAGAAAAAGCTAAGCAGTCCGCAGCCGTGCCGACTGCTGAAGACAATTCAGAAGTTAAAGTAGTCATCCCAGAAATCGTCGCATAAAATTATGGGTCTTCCCAATTTAGAATTTACTAACAACTTCTGGGAGTTGGGTGTGGAAGAGCAGACCCTACTCTATACCAAATCAGTAAGTAATAATTTAATCTATTACCCTGGGTATAATCTTAACCTGACTCTCAGTCGTCTTATTCGCAAAGATAAATTTACTTATCGAAGGCAGCAAAGCATCTCAGGGTTCCTACCAGGGTCAGTGCGGATCGCCGCTCGGCTCCAAGGTAACTACATTACTGGGGTGCTCTCGTTTAAATCGGTAACGATGAACTACGTTCAAAATAATCCCCAAATAAATACCACCGATATCAGCCAATCAATTTTAGATACTGGGAAGTTTAAAGGGATGGGGATCTACGATCTGTGGGATGCAACCGATCGTTGGTATATCAACGAGGAAAGTCTGTACGCTCCGTTTGGAATCGAGTACGCCGGACAACCAACAACTATTGAAAAGGCTCTAGTTGCTAGCTCTGTCTTAAGATCGAGCGACGAAAATGGTAGCGGCGGTAGCGGAGGATCTAGTGGCTATCATTCAACAAGTACTGTTACTAGTAGTGGTGGGTCTAGTGGCCATCACGGAGCACAATTATCCGATCGAGGAAATCCTAACTTTGACTATCGGCCTTACCGACCACTAATCGCTCCCTTAAATAAGGACACAGACCTACCCCTAGTGCAAGAGTATAGTGACAATCAAGTCACGATTGAGACCATCCTTACTCCGGTTTTAAAGTATGTACTTTCGGGCGAGCAACTATTTAAATCGATCTCGTCTCATACCTATCAATCAAGCACTATACCCCGCTTAATGAACGACCCGCAAGCAGAAGTTAAAGCTACTGTCGCTAACTTCTTAACTGACTTGACTCCCTATATAGTAAAGTAGATGCCCTATGCTACCCGTTGCTTATCTTAATTGTCTATGCACGGCAACGATCAGCCCCTACGGCCCCTGTGTCGGAATTGCCTACGGTCGGATTATCGAAGCGAGTGTCCAGACCTACGCCGATAACCTACCCGTGGCAACTGTGGGCGATGCAATTGCCTACAGTGGACTAGTGCATCCATATAGCGGTGGGTCTCCAATTTATGTATCTTGGATCGGCCGAGTCTTAAGTTCCCAAAGTGATACCTACGTAGAAGGCAGACAGCTCGCAACAATTAACACGCCAACAGATGCAAGTGGCTTTGTAATCGAAGGGAACTATAACATCTATGGATGAACGCGAAGGTGATAAGCCAAACCCCGATCTAAAACCAGAGGCAAAGCCGCGTGCCAAAAGAAAGCCCAACACTATTAAAAGATCCAAGACATCCAAGTTACCTTCAGGGAAAGGGGCCGACATTAAAATCAGAGTAAGTCGAGCAACCTATACGGCAATCTCTGAGTATGCAAAAGCCTATGGTATGAGCCACGACACTACGGTATGGCAACTCGTTGAGTTCTACCGACTAAATAATCTCTTGCTGCTAATTCAATTCATTCGGTCTAAGTACATGGCAGGGTTAACTATCTTCGAACTTAATGAACTAAGCATCTTGTATACCCTACTAGGAGAGATTGATAAGTTTAGTGGTCTTTAAAATAGCAGGCTTAAGTACCAAAAACACTTGGGTGAAAATTACCCTATGCTACAGATAACACGTAAGTAATACAACCCGCAATAATTAATCTTAAGATTTATCAATTTAAAATAGGTGTATAGATTAAGAGTCTAAAACAACCTAAAAGATTAAATAGTAATATAAGATATAACTACAATATGTTTTAAAATTATGGGAAGCTTTGTAGATTTAACGGGTAACACCTACTCCAAGCTAACTGTACTATCGAGGACAAAAAACGTTGGCATTCAACCAGCTTGGAATTGTACCTGCAGTTGTGGCAACACTACATCAGTTATGTCTTGTCATTTAAAAAATGGTAAGACAAAAAGTTGCGGTTGTTTAGTTGGAGCTAAACCCCTTGATCTTATCGGTCAAGTTTTTGGCAAGCTTACAGTTATTAAATTGCATAAAGACAAACCCCCAGTATGGGAAGCTAAGTGCTCTTGCGGTAGTTCTAAGTTAGCATCTAGTAAATCTTTATTAAATGGTGAGTTGAAAAGCTGCGGCTGTTTGACAAATTCAACTAAAAATCTTACAGGTCAGCAGTTTGGAAATTCAACTGCAATCGAACGTTATAAAAAAGACAGGGTTACTTATTGGAAGCTTTTATGCGGCTGCGGTCAAGAATTCGACATAGGGCAGCGTGTGCTACTTAAAGCAAAAGATCCAAACTGTGGGTGTAGCAAAGTAACCTTAAATTCTAGCATCGGCTTAAAATTTGAGAAGCTTACAGTTTTAAGCATTGACAATTTAAATGATCAAGTAAAAAGGTTGAAACTCCCCATGTTTACGCCTCCAATCTGCAAGCCGATTGATTTGCTAAAACAGGGGATTCTTGCACAGTCCATAAACGAACTCGCAAAGGCGTTTTCAATGCGCCGCTATTAACTCCATCAAGATTGATACCTAATGTTGCTGCTACTTTTCTAATGATATTCCCAGCACCGTTGCAATCCGCATTAATTTTAGTGCCGTTAGACGAGCGGTACAAACCACGCTTTACTCGTTTTCCACTTGGTTGCCACCCTTCAGGTTTCTCGCCGAAAGTAGGTAGCAAATCTGAGTCTAAAAAGCTTGCTTTAGATGTGTATGATTCTTCAGTTTCTACAAAGCGAATACCATACTGTTCGCACAGTTGAGCGATTCTATCTTTAAGCCTAGCTGTAGGGATTTGGACAAACTTTTGATTAGTCTTTTTACCCATATTGGCTCCGTCCTTCTGACCTTTATTCCAACCAAACACAATCGTTCCAATTTGATTGTCGATACAATGATTGATGACTAACCTGGCTGCTTTGTTAACAGCATCTCTGACTTGTCTATTGCGCTTCTCAGTGATGATGGCTAACTTTTTAGACCAGAAGCCTTGTGGCTTATCTTCCTTGATATTGGCAACCTGCTTATTGTAGAACTGATTAAGAGATTTAAGATGACGACCATCAACAATAAAACTACTGCCTACATTATTAATGCAAGTTAGCCAGTTGTTGATGCCATGATCTATTCCCAGTACTCGACTAGGATCTACCTTTACTTGATCTGCCTCAACTTTGTAGACTAGTTCTAGATAAAAACAACCATTGCGAGGCAGGATTCGATATTCCCGAATGGATTTAAACTCTAGATTTGATGGCATCGGCAAGTAGAAAGCATCGATTCCAAACCAGGCTTTAACCTTGCTACCGAGCGGAAATCTTAGACCATCAGATTTAAGTTTTACATCTGCCGATGGAAAGCTGACAAGGTTTAAACCATCTTTGGTGCGGTAGTTGGGTAGTCGAGGTTTTTGGTCTAACTTCCCACTAAATGATAGTTTCCTTAGAGCTTTGAATGATTGAAAAGACTCAGCCACAGATGTTAATGTAGCTTGCCCAACGTGTGAGTACAAAGCCTTAAAGTGAGGATTGGTTTTAAGTAGTTTATTAAGATCGTATCGATGGGCAATTTGACCAGTTTTAAAGTAGAGTTGACGGCAATAATAGATAGCACAGTTAGCTAACTTATTAGATTCTTGGCAGACAAACTCTAGTACCGCTTTGAGTTGAGAATCTGGGCTAATTAATACTTGTTGGCAACCGTAGCTAGACACTTTTCTGATCCTCGATATACTTCTTGATTATCGCAATAGGCGCACCACCAACTGTTGAAACAAAATAACTATTTGTCCACAGAGTAGGAAGACGACTTTTTAGCCAAGGGAACTCTTGTCGCAATAGTCTAGATGAACGTCCTTTTATATATCTAATTAGTTTTGCAATTCCAAATTGTGGATCGCAATCAACCAAAAGATGAACATGGTCTGGCATCACTTCTAACTCGATTAATTCGGCTTGATGTTCGTCACAGACCGCTTTAACAAGCTCTTTGAGTCGAACATCTACTCCATGAATCAATACTTTTCGCCTGTACTTTGGGCACCAGACAACATGATACTTACAGGAGTATACGATATTGCTATTAGACTTAAACTTACTCATAGTGCCAATATACAGCTTCGAGCTAGATAATGATATTGACGTTATATACAAATCACTTATATATTGTTTAGCGCATACTGGGGCTAAAGCCCTACAATCGTTTTTAGGCGGCTAAAGCCGCGACAGGCTCGACCCCACGCTTGAAAGCGGGGGATTGCGCCCCGCTTTCCGTTCAACCGTCAGAACTCAAAGCAATTACTAGTGCTAAGTACCTAGAC
>ENA-OFCI01000577-OFCI01000577.1-metagenomes-genome-assembly--contig:-NODE-577-length-21178-cov-3.046821_pt1 | contig 21178 bp, 22 predicted proteins | sample MGYA00153391_OFCI01 | MGnify analysis MGYA00153391
GGTGGACGATATCGCGGGCGGTGCGCTCGCCGTCGGGCATCTGCTCGCCCAGGGCCGCCGCCGCATCGCATTCATCGGCGGCCCTCTCGAGATTCAGCAGGTGAGCGACCGACTGGATGGTGCGCGCACAGCGGTCGCGACGCATCCGGATGCCACCCTCGAGGTCATCCCGATCGACGGGCTCACCGTCATCGCGGGACGCACCGCCGGCACCGATCTCGTCGGTCGAGCCCCGACGGACCGGCCGGACGCGGTATTCGCCGCGAACGACCTCGTCGCGATGGGAGTGCTCCAGGCGCTCATGATGCAGGGAGCGGATGTGCGCGTGCCAGAGCAGATCGCCCTGATCGGCTACGACGACATCGACTTCGCAAGTGCCGCCGTCGTGCCCCTCTCGTCCATCCGCCAGCCGAGCGCGCTCATCGGCCGGACCGCCGTGGAGATTCTCCTCGAAGAGGCTGCCGACTCCACGCTCGCACCGCGGCAGGTCGTTTTCCAGCCTGAACTGGTGGTGCGAGAGAGTACGTTGTAGGGATCATGGCGCCGCTAATCCCCGTCGATGCTCCCGCGCTCATCGTGCCGGAGTTCGGCCGCGTTGAACTTGGCCGGAGGCCGGTGACCCATCCCGGACCGGGAAAGGTGCTCATCCGCACCGACTTCACCGGAGTGAGTGTCGGCACCGAGATGCTGGCCGCGACCGGCGTGCGGCCATCATGGGGTCCAGTGCCCTTCACCCCCGGCTATCAGGGCGTCGGCCACATCGTCGAGTTCGGCGAGGGAGAGGAGCGCCACGGTCTCATGCTTGGGGAGGCTGTCGCGTGTTTCGCGGACAGGACCCATGGGGCGTACTTCATCGCCGACCTCGAGCTGACCTACCCGATCGAAGAGACCGATTCCTACCACATGGCCGCGCTGTTCGTGCCGGCGGCGGTCGGACTCAACGCGATCGATAAGGCCGGACTCGCCAGCGGCGACACCGTACTCGTGCTCGGCCAGGGACTCATCGGCCAGGCCACGGCGATGCTCGCGCGGGACCGCGGCGCTTACGTGGTGGTCTCTGAGGTCTCCCCCGAACGCCGGGCCATCTCCGGGGCGCACTGCGCCGACCGAGTAATCGATGGCTCGGCTGGATCGCCCTGGTCCCAGCTTCAGCCCGACTTTCCCGACGGGTTCGACATGGTGATCGAATCCACCGGGGTCGCTGCGCTCATCGACAGCGCTCTCGAGTGCCTGCGCTTCGAAGGCACGATGGTCTTCGAAGGCGTGTACCCCGACCAGGTCTCCTTTACCTATGAACTCGCCCACGAACGCCAGATCAACGCGGTGTTCCCATGGTTTATCGGCACCTCTGAGGTGCGACGCACCGTGCTGCGGCGCATCGTCTCCGGCGAGCTCGATTTCGATCCGCTCATCACAAACCAAGTCAACTGGACCGAAGCGGATGCCACCTACCGACGCCTCTTCACCCCGGAGCGCGACCATCTCAACGGAATCGTCATCGACTGGCGGGGAGCGGAGTAGCAATGCCTCTCGAAGGTGAATATGCACCGAGCACGGTGGACTGGGCCCGCACGCAGGCCGAACTGTTCGAAGCGACCGACGGCGCGAAGGGTGCTGACCTGCGAGGTATGCCCATCATCGTGCTGACCTCCGTTGGCGCGAAGTCGGGTCAGTTGCGTAAGACAGCGCTCATGCGGGTCGAATACGAGGGCGAGTACGCGGTGGTTGCCTCGCTCGGTGGGGCCCCCAAGAATCCGGTCTGGTATTTCAATCTCGTGAAGAATCCCGATGTCGAACTGCAGGATGGCGCAGTGAAGGCGGACTATCGCGCTCGTGAAGTCACGGGCGATGAAAAGTCCGTGTGGTGGGGGCGAGCCGTCGCGGCTTATCCGCCGTATGCCGACTACCAGGCGGGGACCGACCGTCAGATACCGGTGTTCGTGTTAACCCGAGCGGAAGGCTGAGCTGTCGATGAGTGACACTATCGCGAACCGGCGTCCGCTCCTCGTCTGGGACATTGCGGTCTCGATTGCCGTGCTCCTGATCGGCGGTGGATTCCTCGTTGTTGCTGCCGTGATCGACCTGTTCTCGGCTGCTCTCGTGGGCCGCTGCCCGGTGGCCACCTGTTCGGCAGGCGCGGCGGTGGCCTCGCTCGGCATCTCGTGGTTTGTGATGTTCCTGTTGCTGATCATGGGGAACGTGCTCACGATCGTTAGCCTCGTGAGGCGCCGCAAGGCATGGTGGATCGCTCTCCTCACTCTCGTGCTGGTTGCCGCGGTCTGGATCATCGGATTCGTGCTGTACTCCCAAGCGGTGAACCACGAGCGAGTGGTGATCGACGGCGTGATCGCGCTGGCAACCACCCTGCTGGCCTAGCGCGCATCTCCGTTCGGCTGCGTATGGTCCGGTGCGACAGGTTTGTGCCGGCTCGAATGGGTACTTACCCGTCGCAAGGAACGATCACCGCACCGTGAAGTCGCGCGGGTCGACCCGGGTGAGACCGGGGATGCCGTCGAAGGCGCGGTCGGGCGAGACGATGGTGTCGATGCCGTAGACGAGTGCGGTCGCCGCATGCACGGCATCCCTGCCCCGGATCGTGGGGATGCGCTCGATCAGGTCGAGCGACAGGTCGAGCACCTCGCGGTCGAAGAAGAGCAGCGTGCAGATAGCGGCGGTGTCGCGACCCTGTTGGGCGGACCGTGTGTGATCGCCACTTCGGCGAAGACGATGATGCACGAGCTCCTGAATCATCTCTACGCTCGCATATGCCCGTCGATTGCCGCGACTCACCGCGGTGAGGACTGCTTGGCATGGGAGGCGCCACTCGCTATCGACGCCGAGCGCGTAGATCGCGACGGCAGTGTCGAGCAGTATCGAATCGTCCTTCAGGGGAGGTCTCGCAGGTAGTCGCGTTCGAAGGAGTTTTTGACTTCCTCCCACATGATCGGCGGGCCGGTCACGTCCGCGCTCGATAGAAGCCGCTCGAGCGCCTCCATCTTCGTCTGCTTGCTTCGCCTGAGCCGCTCATCGACCGCCTCGCGGATGAGGGAGGCCACACTCTGCCGGTGCACCGAGGCCTCGTGCTCGAGTGCGGCGTACTGTGCGGGGTCGAGCAGAATCTGGACCCGGCGATCGAAGGTAGCCATACACATACTGTAGCATGTGTATGTTTCAGGTCCATGGCGCGGCGATCGATGTTTTACGGTAAGTCGTATGTCTTCTCACAAGCCTCCCGGGCGCCGCGACAAAAAGCGCATGAGCGCCAGAACAGCCACCACTCGACCGCAGCGGCCCACTTCTCGTTCCGAGGCAAGTGAGCTACCCCATCTCGAACTTCTGGTCGGGATCGACGAGGCACTTCGCTCCACTGACCCTCTTCCCCTGTTGACGCTGGCTAGCGGAATCATCGCCACCCTGGATCCGCGCCAGCAGAATCCCCTCACGCTAGAGACCGGGCAGCCCACGCTTGTCGACCTGTGCGAAACCTTCATGGAGGCGGGCCTCAGGCAGACGGATGCCCTGCTCAAGGTCATCGGTGAGATGGCCGGAGACGATCTGCTGCGCGAACGAATTCGCCGGTCCGTCGCCGAGCGCCGCCATGCGATTCCCGGATGGGTGTTGCGCCTCGGTGAAATTCGGCCCTACCGCGCGGTCGAGATGACCCACGTGCTGAAGGACGGCGACAACGTCGTGGTCGGGGTCGCACTGCCTGGCCGGCGCGAATTGAGCCTCGTCATCTATATCGACCACAATCTAGGCACCGTGGTCAAGGACGCGTTTGTGCTCGGCGCGTCGATCGACGAAGTGATGGGGTCGTGGAACACCGTCGATCCGATGACCGGCGCGGAGGTGAACGAGCTCTCACTGGCGGATGCCCGGGCTCGCATCGTGAAATCGATCACCAGTGGAGCGATGACGTTCCCGCCCTATGAAACCGATACCTGGCCGGCCTGCCGTCCATTGGTGGAGTGGATCGTGGCGATGATGCCAGAGGATGGATCCGGCTACACGCGCCCGGAGTGGAGCAGACGAGAACTCGCCACGCTCACCAAATCATTCTTCGCCTCGCATTTCGGTGCGCCGCTCGACGACGAGGACCATCGATCGCTCCTGGAGTCGATCCTGTGGTTCGGCACCGACTACGGTCCCGGCGATCCGCTGCGGTGGAGTCCGGTCGCGGTCGAAATTCTGCTCGCGGACTGGATTCCCCGCAAACTCGTCGCACCCGCGGAATATCTGAGTAAGGCGCCGACTGTGCTGAGGGCTTTCGTTCGCTACTGTCACGCTGAGCGACAGATCCCCCGAGATCTCACTGACGACACCATCGAGGCGATCGACCAGTGGGAGCCCGACTACCAGCTCTCGATCGGATCCCCCCGCCACCACGGGGCGATGGAACTGCTCGAGCGCCTCGGCCTGCTGCCGGGAATGGATGGCGAATGGGATGCCGAGGACGGGCCGGATGGCACCGAGCATCTCAGTCATAACGAGTACATGCTCGATTCGCTCGCGCGTTCCGTCGGCGGGATGCGCTCGCTCGACACCCTGGCGATGGATGCGCTCCCCGACGAACCCCTTGACCGCAGCGGAATCCCCGACGATATCGTCACCCGGGTCGCTGAAATATCCGAACTGGTCGACGGATGCTGCGACGACCTGTTCGACGAGGAGTTCCGCACTGCAAGCCGCCGGCTTCTGGCGCGGGTTGCTGTCGCCGACTCCGACATTTTCCGCCGAAAGAGTTCCGCTGCGACGACTGCGGCAGCGATCTGCTGGATCATCGCCAAGGCCAACGACAGTTTCGACCTGTACGGGGTGTCGGGTTCCGGTCGACCGCGAGTGAAGGACCTCATGGCGCACTTCGGACTGACCGGCAGTGTTTCGCAGCGCGCAGAACCGATGATCCGAGCGATCGGGGCGGACTGGCGATTCGGTCGCACCACGGTAGGTGATCCCCGATTGCTTGTCTCCTCGATGCGTCTGCGCATCGGGGAGACACGCGACCTGTATCGCACCGGCGAATAATCCGGTCGAAACAACGCTGCAACACGCGGGGCCTAGGGTAATGCCATGGAAGGCCTGTTTGAGGGATACAGCACCCCGGCGGTGAAAGGTCGTAAGACCGGAGCGACGCCGTGGGATGAGATGTTCGCCGAGCCGTCCACGGTTCGCGCGGCCTATCGTGAGATCCACTCCGCGCTCGCGCAGATGACCCAGGACGAGTTGCGTGGCCGCACTGACGCGCTCGCCAGTTCCTACCTGGCACAGGGCGTAACTTTCGACTTCGCCGGGGAGGAGCGGCCATTCCCGCTCGACGCTGTGCCACGGGTGATCGAGCTCGCAGAGTGGGTCACCGTCGAGGCCGGTATCAAGCAGCGCGTTCGCGCACTCGAGGCCTTTCTTGCCGACATCTACGGCGCGCAGAACGCCGTGAAAGATGGAGTGATTCCCGCCGCACTGATCAGTTCCTCCAGCCACTTCCATCGCGAGGCTGCGGGTATCCATCCGGCCAACGGTGTGCGCATCCAGGTGTCCGGCATCGACCTCATCCGCGATGAGGAGGGCGGATGGCGCGTACTCGAAGACAACGTACGTGTGCCGTCGGGCGTGAGCTACGTCATCTCGAATCGCCGGGTGATGGCGCAGACCCTCCCCGAGCTGTTCGTCTCCATGCGGGTGCGACCGGTGGGTGACTACCCGCACAAGCTGCTGCAGGCACTGCGCGCGAGCGCACCCGCGGGAGTGGATGACCCGACCATCGTCGTGCTCACCCCCGGCGTCTACAACTCCGCCTCCTCACTGGGGCTGAGCGGGGCGCTTACGCTCGACGCAGGGGGCGACCCGAACGCCGTGTTCGTCTTCCAGGCTGGCTCTACGCTCACCACTGCCTCCGGCAGCCAGGTCAACCTGATCAACAGCGCCTCGTCCTGCAACGTCTTCTGGCAGGTCGGCAGCGATGCGACGATTGGAACCGGCTCCACCTTCCGCGGAACGATTCTCGCCCTGGGATCTATCACGGTTACCACCGGCGCGAAAGTCGAAGGCCGCGTGCTGGCCCGCAACGGTGCCGTCACGTTGGACACCAACACCATCACGAAACCGACCTGTGCTGCAGTCACGCCGACGCCGACCGCAACGCCGACCGTAGCGCCGACCGTAGCGCCGACCGTGGCGCCGACCGTGGCGCCGGTCGCCACAGCCGGCCCTCAGGTCACGCAGGTCCCGACCGGCGCAATCGCCAGCGGTGATGGCAGCACGAGCGGCGGGAACGATGCGCCGGGGCTCTTGGCCGGTGCGCTGTTGTTCGCCGCCTTCGGTGCCGCGGTGGTCGTTGCCGTACGTCGGCGTCGTCTGAACACCTGAGGAACCAGAAAGCTTGCGACACCACAGCGATAACCGCGACCCCCGTCCGATCCCCTTGAGGGCGAGCACGGGGGTCGCGACTCTGCTCGCCATGATCGTGGTCGGGACGGCTGGCTGTTCGGGCGAACCACGCGCACCCGTGTCACCGTCGGTTGCTGCGTCGACGCGGGTGACCCCGTCGGTCCCCGCTGCGAGCACGGTTGCGCCAACCTCGGTACCGAGCGCCGCAGTGCCGCAGGTCGTCGCGGCAGCGCACCTGGCCAGCTCAGTGCCGATCCGCCTCCAGATCGGGGCCATCGGCGTTGATTCCGGGCTGATCGGTCTTGGGTTGGAGAGGGACGGGTCGCTGGAGGTTCCGGTGGGTGGCTTCCCAGCCGGCTGGTTCACCGGTGCGCCGACCCCTGGTGAGCTGGGTCCGGCAATCATCGCGGGCCATGTCGACATGAATGGTCCAGCGGTCTTCTACAACCTTCACAATCTGAAAGTCGGTGACCGGGTCACCGTCACGCGCAGGGACGGCAGCAAGCCGGTATTCCGGGTGACTCGGATCGCGCAGTTCCCGAAGGACCACTTCCCCACCAACGTGGTGTACGGCAACATCGACCACGCTGGGCTGCGGTTGATCACCTGCGGTGGGACGTTCAACGCCCGGTCGGGCCACTATGAGGACAACCTCGTCGTATTTGCCGATCTCGTCGCGCCAGTACGCTAGGCGGCCGGGCAGGGCTCCAATGCAGCCGGGCTTGGTGTTCATCCACTCCTTGCCCTGATAATTGGTGCATGCCCCGCTCCCATCGCCGACGCCACGAGGGTGCTGAGCTGGACCTGAACCGAGCCATCGGTGGGGTCGAACGCCGCGAGGCCCACAGCGACGGCGAGTGGTTTGTCCGCCGCGTCAGTGGTGCCGGCTCCGACAGGTCCTTCCGCTGTCCGGGTTGCCAACAAGAGGTGGCGCCCGGCGTACCCCATGTCGTTGCCTGGCCAGCCGACGGCATGGGCGGGCTGGACGACCGCCGGCATTGGCATACACCTTGCTGGACGGCTCGTGGCCGGCGCAAACCGCGAGGTTCGTTTCGATGAATGTGTTGGCTTGATGAATGTCGTTGCCGCGCATACGATTCGGGCCAACACGATTCTCCCAGCCCGCCGTCGCGACATTGAGCTACACACGGCCGATGGTCTGCGGCTGGTAGGAGAGCTTGCGCTGCCCCAGGAGCGGGACCCTGTTGCCACCCTGGTGGCGCTGCACCCCCTGCCGACCCACGGCGGCTTCATGGATAGTCACGTTCTGAAGAAGGCGTCCTACCGTCTTCCGGCGCTCGCCGACATCGCCGTCCTGCGGTTCAACACCCGCGGCACCACCTCGCCGCGGGGCACCTCGGAGGGCAGCTTCGACGGGGGTCGCGACGAACGACTCGATGTCGCCGCGGCAATCGAGTTTGCGCAGCTTGCCCATGCCCCTGCGCTCGTGCACCGGTGGCTGCTCGGGTGGTCCTTCGGCAGCGATCTCGCACTGATGTACGGCAACAGCGCATCCGTGGAGGGTGCCATCCTGCTCAGCCCGCCTCTGCGGTTCAGCGGCCCGGAGCATCTTCGGGGGTGGACCGCATCGGGCAGGCCCCTCGTGGCTCTCGTTCCCGAGCTCGACGACTACCTACGTCCGGCCGAGGCGATGGCGCGGTTCAGCGAGGTACCCCAGGCCAGAGTTGTCGGGGTTGAGGGTGCAAAGCACCTCTGGGTGGGGGAGAAGTACGTGCGCCGCGCCCTGGACGAGATCGTGGCCACCGTGCGGCCAGGCTCCGGCTCCTTGCCGACAACCTGGCAGGGATCCGTCAGCGAAGAGGCTTCCGGGGCGACGATCTGACCTTCTACGTCTGATGCTGGCGGGGCACCAGCACCTCTTCGTAGATGAGCAGCAGGCCTGCAGCCACGGGGATTGCGAGGAGTGCGCCGAGGATCCCGAGCAAAGTGCCCCCCGCTAGCGCGGCGACCACCGTGATGGCACCAGGCACGGAGATCGTGCGCTGCATGATCCTGGGGGCCACGACGTAGTTCTCCAGCTGCTGGTACACCAGGTAGTAGGTCAACGCGATCGCCGCCTTCTTCGGATCGTCGAAGAAGGCCACCAGCGCAACCACGGCCGCGCCGAGCGAGGCTCCGACCATGGGGAGCAGACCCAGGAACCCGACGGCGACGGCCAACACTGCCGCATAACGGATGCCGACGATTGACATCATGACCCAGCTCAGGATCGCGTTGATCGTCGCAACCGCCACCTGCCCGATGGCATAGCCGCCGACCCGTCGCATGATCTCCTCCGAGAGCGAGACGAAGCGAGGTCGCCGTGAGGCAGGCACCATGCCGTATGCCGCCTGCTTCACCTTGGGCAGCGACGAGAGGAAATAGAGGGTCAACACCAGAACGGTGAGGATCGAGAAGAAACCGGAGGCCAGAGCCTTGCCGGCTCCGAGCACCCCGCCGAAGACTCCGCTCATGAAGTTGCCGTCAGCGATGAGCTTCTGGAACTCGGCCTGGAATCGGGCAATCACGTGGTACTGACTGTCGAAGTCCTGGATGAAGCGGTTGCTGAGAAGGTCGGCGAGGTACTTCGGAGCGTTGTCGGCGAGCAGGCCGCCTTGTTGGGCAACCGGAGGCACCACCACGAATCCGAGCGCCGTGAACACGCCGATCAGGCCGATGAAGACGATGGTGACCGACATTGCCCGTCGCAGCCCGCGCCGGGTCAACGACTCGACAAGGGGATTGAGAGCCAAGGTCAGGAAGAACGCCGCGATCAGCAAGGTGATGACCTGCGTCAGCTGGCCCAGTGCCCGGTAGAGGCCGTAGGCAACGAGGACACCAAGCGCGCCGACAAAGCCGACGTAGAACGGCGACTGGCGGTTGAGGGGTCGTCCGGCGGTGCCGTAGTCGGGACGGCCAGGTGAGCGCGGAGCGTCGGGTCCAAGGGGCACGGAGTGCGTGCCGAAGTCAGGATCGGGTGGCCCGTCACTCTCGATGGTGCGATCTCGAGCGTTCTGGGTGTTGCTGAGGCGCAGGACCTCTCGCTGTCGTCGACGGAACTCTGACCACCTCCGCAGCATCGGTCGTGTCATCCGGCTCAGGCTTCGCGGAAGCGGTTGATCGCAGGTAGGAAGGCCTCCCGCTTCTCCTCGTCCGTAACGCCCAGGCCGGTCCGGGGGGCCAGGGCTAGGACGCCGACCTTGCCCTGGTGCAGGTTGCGGTGAACGTCATAGGCCGCCTGGCCGACGTCCTCCAGGGAGTACGTCCGGCTCAGCGTCGGGTGGATGAGCCCACGGTTGACCAGGTCGTTGGCCTCCCATGCCTCGCGGTAGTTGGCGAAGTGCGAGCCGATGATGCGCTTGAGGCTCATCCACAGGTAGCGGTTGTCGTACTCGTGCATGAACCCGGAGGTTGATGCGCAGGTCACGATCGTGCCGCCCCGGCGCGTGACGAAGACGCTGGCACCGAACGTCTCGCGGCCCGGGTGCTCGAAGACGATGTCGGGGTCTTTTCCGCCGGTCAGCTCGCGGATCTTGCTACCGAGCCGTTTCCACTCACGCGGGTCCTGGGTCTTCTCGTCCTTCCAGAAGCGGTAGCCCTCGCCGGTGCCTTGGCTGCGGTCGATGACCAGCTCGGCGCCCATCCTGCGGCAGAGCTGCGCCTTGTCCGGGCTGGAGACTATGCAGATGGGGGTAGCGCCGGAGGCGAGCGTCATCTGGGTGGCATATGAGCCCAGTCCGCCGCTGGCGCCCCAGATGAGAACGACGTCTCCCAGCTTCATCCCAGCGCCGTTGCGCGAGACCAGCTGGCGGTATGCCGTGCTGTTCACCAGACCGGGCGAGGCGGCTTCCTCCCAGGTGAGGTGCTTGGCCTTGGGCATCAGCTGGTTGGTCTTGACCAGTGCGAGGTCGGCCAGACCACCGAAGTTGGTCTCGAAGCCCCAGATGCGCTGTTCAGGGTCGAGCATCGTGTCGTTGTGACCGTCTGCGTGCTCGAGCTCGACGGACAGGCAGTGCGCCACGACCTCGTCTCCGGGCTTCCAGGCATTGACTCCGGGGCCGGTCCGCAGGACGACCCCACACAGATCGGAGCCGACCACGTGGTACGGCAGGTCGTGCTTCTTGGTCAGGGGCGAGATCCGGCCGTAGCGCTCGAGGAAGCCGAAGGTCGGCACCGGCTCGAAGATCGAGGTCCACACCGTGTTGTAGTTGATGGCACTGGCCATGACCGCCACGATCGCCTCGCCCGGGCCGAGCTCGGGGACGTCGACCTCCTCGACGTGCAGGCTCTTGCGGGGGTCCTTGTCGCGGCTCGCAAGACCGGCGAACATATCAATCTCGTCCTTGTGGACGGTGACTCCCCGGTATTTCGCCGGGATCTCAAGCGCGCCAAAGGTTTCAGGCGATCGGTCGCCGGAGAGGATCGCATCGAGAACTGCTTGCATCGTGGTTCTCCTCGGGAGCTCGGACGTGCGGCTGACGGTTCGCCGGCACCGGATCTCGGTCGTGGCTCCGACTGACCCAGAACCTACCTTGCGGGCAGTCCCTCGTGAGCATCACATGGAAACTGGGCCACGGTGGCCTCGCTCACCGGGCCTGTCAGCGCGTTCGCGAATCGATAAGGCCTCAACCCAGCCCACAGAGGTCGGACACCGTCGCGAACCCGAATCCGTCCGCCTTGAGCCCCGTGATGATCGCGTCGAGACTGTCGATCGTCACGAGCCGGTTCCTCAGCCCGCTGTCGTGCGCGAGGATGACCGAGCCCGGCTGTGCGACCTTGCGGGCATACCCCACGATGGCAGCAGGCTTGTCCTCGAAGCGGGTCTCGTCCATCTGGGCGCTCCACAGCACGGTGGTCAGCTTCTGCTCGGCCGCGGCCAGCATGGAGGAACCAGCGATGTGCCCGTACGGAGGCCGGAACAGCGTCGGTCGCGTCCCGTAGCCCTTTTCGATGATGTCCGAGGTGCGCTCGAGCTGGTCACGGCACTCGGCGTAGTCAAGCCTGGCCAGGTCGGGGTGGTCCCATGTGTGGTTACCCAGCTCGTGGGTGCCGACCGAGTCGCTGTGGATCTCTCCGTGGAGCTGCACGTTGATGCCTTTGAGGAAGAAGGTCGCTGCGACCTCGTGCCTGGCCAGGGTCTTGAGCACCTGAGGTGTCCAGTCCGGCATCGGCCCATCGTCGAACGTCAGCGCCACTCGCCGGGTGTCTGTCCTGCCGGACCAGACCACTGAGCTTCCGGGCACCGACGGTGGCGAGAGATCTGGGCGGATCCCTGATGCGAAGCCGCCATAGAACCGGAGCGGAGACGTGCGATGAAGTTCGGCATACGCCTTCTCAGCGGTGACCACCCCGAGCGCTCCGAATGCCGTGGCACCCATCCCGGCCAGCACGTCCCGCCTGTTCACCACCACGCGCCCGATCGTAGATCAACCTGGCAAGGAACGGTGTCTTGCGAAGCCCCCGACAATCGCCGCGCGTCGGCGTCGTCGCATGCCACACTATGGCCGAAGGGCAGAGGGCTGGCGTGAGCGGCATGCCGGGAAGGGGGAATTGCTGTGAGGCGAGGTCCAGCGTGGTCTGCCGCAATCGTGGCCTCGTTGGCGGTTTCGGCGGCCCTGATCGCGACCACGGCGACGCCGGCTGTGCAGCCGGGCCTGACCACCGGTCCCAGCTGGCGAGCCACCCAGGACATCCCGAGGCTGGTTCCTCGCGGACCGATCGCCGACGCCGACTGGCTGTCCTTGGGCTCGGTGCCGGGCGAAGGCACCCGATGGGACGACATGGTTCGCATGGCGTTGATCGACCTGCATCAGCTCTGTCGGCCGGGGGGTGCGGTAGCAGCGGGCGCGGGCGGCCGCTGGAACTACGCCTGGCCGCGTGACAGCGCGTTCGTTGCGGTCGCACTGGCCCGCGCCGGTCATCACGCCGAAGCACAAAAGGTGCTGACGTTCCTGCAACGCGTTCAGCTGGGGGACGGTGGCTTCGAGGCGCGGTACCTCCTGGACGGCAGTGGCCCGCCGGACGGTCGGGAAAGCCAGTCCGATGGTTCGGGCTGGGCGTTGTGGGCGCTCGGGGAGGTCAGCAGGTTCTCCGGAGACAAGAGCCCACGACCTGCGGGACTTCGCGTGCTGCTCGACCAAGCCACCGCGTTCGTTCTGTCCGTGACCGACGATGGCCGCCGGCTCCCGCCCCCCTCTCCCGACTACTGGGAGGTGGGGGTCCAGCGCACGTCGCTGGGCACGGTGGCGCCGCTGCTGACAGGTCTTCAGGCCAGCGCGAGGCTGTACGCCGCGCTCGGTGAGCTCACGCTGGCCAAGCGTTCAGGAGCCGCGGCCGCGGGACTGCTCACCCGCGTCAACGAGCGGTTCGGCGAGGACTATGAGCGCTTCGGCGACCAGCGGTTCCGGGGCGGCGGTGGGCTGGACGCCGCAGTCACCTTCCTGATGCCGCCGTTCGCGGAGTCGCCGTCTCCGAAGGTCGTGGACGCCTGGATGCGGTACCAGTCCGACGCGTTGCGTCCCGCCGGCGGTCTCGCCCCTGGAGCGGGTTGGAAGCAGGACGGGATCTCGTGGACTCCGGAGACTGCGTTGGTCGCCTACACGGCTGCGATGAGCGGACGGCACGAGATTGCCGAGCACTGGATGGACTGGCTCAACGCCCACCGCACAGAGTGGGGCAGCTTACCGGAGAAGGTGCTCGCAAACGGCGCCCCGGCCGGCCCGGCACCTCTGGCCTGGACTGCGGCCCTGGTCGTACTGACCGCTGCCGAGCTCGAGTCGACGGGCGCCCACCCCTGAGCTGGGGCGCTCCCGCCTGCGGTCAAACAGGCAAACTGTCCTTCTTCTGGTCGACCTGCGCCTGAACGGCTTGCTGCCCGGTGGACTTTGCCTGTTTGATCGCGTATGCCGGGTGGCTCAGCCGCCGGGGTATGCCGGGTGGCTCAGCGGCCGGGGGAGGTGGCGGGTTCGACCAGCTCGACCAGCACGCCGCCGGCGTCCTTGGGGTGGATGAAGTTGACCCGGCTGTTCGCGGTGCCGCGACGAGGGGCGTCATACAGAAGGCGCAGTCCCCGTTGCCGCAATGTTCCGGAAACGGCGTCGAGGTCCACGACGCGGTAGGCGACTTGTTGGACCCCGGGGCCCGAGCGGTCCAGGAACGCGGCGATCGTTGACTGCGGGGTGAGCGGCGCGAGCAGCTGGACGCATGAGCCGGACGTGCCCACCGACATCATCGCCTCACGAACGCCCTGTTCCTCGTTGGTCTCTTCGTGGACCAGGGTCATCCCGTACGTGTCGCGATAGAAGGCGATCGCGGCATCGAGGTCGTGCACAGCCACGCCGACGTGGTCGATGGCGGTGAAGAGTGCTGCAGGCTGTTCTGTCATGTGACCAGCCTAGACGTCGAACAACTGCCTTCGGCGCCGACTGCGACCTGGTTGACCAGGTCCGTCAATAGCCGCGCTTCGGGCGCGGCAGGCCGCGGCTAGAGTGAGCATGAAGGTAGGCTGACGGGCCAGCCTGCCTGGCCCACAGAGTAGTCACCGTTGTCGTTGGAGGCACCGCCATGACCGAACGTCCCGTGTCCGTGATCGTCGCAGGAGCCCGCACTCCTCTGGGCCGCCTCCTGGGGTCCTTGAAGGACTTCTCCGGGGCTGACCTCGGTGGATTCGCCATCAAAGGCGCCTTGGACAAGGCAGGGGTACGCGGGGACCAGGTGGAGTACGTCATCATGGGCCAGGTGCTGACCGCGGGCGCAGGCCAGATCCCGGCGCGGCAGGCGGCAGTCAAGGCCGGGATTCCGATGACTGTGCCGGCTCTGAGCATCAACAAGGTATGTCTCTCGGGCATCGACGCGATCGCCCTCGCCGACCAGCTGATCCGGGCGGGTGAGTTCGAGATTGTTGTGGCAGGTGGCCAGGAGTCGATGTCCAACGCTCCGCACCTGTTGGAGAAGAGCCGGGCCGGCTACAAGTACGGGAACGTCACGCTGCGCGACCACATGGACTGGGACGGGTTGTGGGACGCGTTCACCGACCAGGGGATGGGCCTGTTGACGGAGGCCGGCAACGCAGGTGACCTGGCGTTCACCCGCGAGGAGCAGGACGAGTTCTCGGCACGTAGCCACCAGCTCGCGGCACGAGCCTGGAAGGACGGGTTGTTCGACGACGAGGTCGTTGCTGTGTCGATTGCGCAGCGCAAGGGAGACCCGATCGAGTTCAAGACCGACGAGGGTATCCGCGCGGACACCACGGCCGAGTCCCTGGCCAGGCTGCGTCCCGCGTTCAGCAAGGACGGCACCATCACCGCAGCCTCCGCATCGCAGATCTCCGACGGAGCTGCCGCGGTCGTCGTGATGAGCAAGACCAAGGCGGAGGAGCTGGGCCTGACCTGGCTCGCCGAGATCGGTGCCCACGGCGTCGTCGCCGGCCCGGACTCCACACTGCAGAGCCAGCCGGCGCAAGCCATCACCAAGGCATGCGCGAAGGAGGGCATCACGCCTGCCGACCTCGACCTGGTCGAGATCAACGAGGCGTTCGCCGCCGTGGGGCTGGCTTCCACCAAGGCGCTCGGGATCGACCCTGCCAAGGTCAACGTCAACGGAGGTGCGATCGCAGTCGGACACCCGATCGGCATGTCCGGAGCCCGGATCACGCTGCACCTTGCGCTGGAGCTCCAGCGACGTGGTGGTGGCGTGGGTGCGGCCGCGCTCTGTGGTGGCGGCGGGCAGGGCGACGCGCTGATTATCCGCGTTCCCAAAGCGTGACTCCCGCGGCAGCTCTTCGTGCCACCGCAACGCTGAACGGCCATTGATGGCAAGTCGATCCGTGGATGTCCCTTCGCTGGTTGACGCAGCCAGGGCAGGTGCTCCCCGTGCGGTGGCCCGGCTGATCTCGTTGGTCGAGGACGGCCACCCTGCTCTGCGCGAGGTGATGGCGGCTCTCGCGCCCCACACCGGCCGTGCGCACATCATCGGCATCACGGGCAGCCCGGGTGTGGGCAAGTCGACCTTGACGAACGCACTCGTCGGCGCCCTGAGGGCTCAGGACAAGCGGGTCGGCATCCTCGCCGTTGACCCGTCGTCGCCCTTTTCCGGTGGCGCCCTTCTGGGTGACCGGATCAGGATGCAGGACCACGCGCTCGACCCCGAGGTCTACATCCGCTCGATGGCCAGTCGTGGTCACCTCGGTGGTCTGTCGTGGACAACCCCGCAGGCGCTGCGGGTGCTGGACGCCGCCGGCTGTGAGGTCGTGGTGGTCGAGACCGTGGGCGTGGGTCAGAGCGAGGTCGAGGTGGCCGGTCTGGCCGATACCACCGTTGTGCTTCTCGCGCCGGGGATGGGCGACGGCATCCAGGCGGCCAAAGCCGGAATCCTGGAGATTGGTGACCTCTTCGTGGTGAACAAGGCAGATCGCGACGGCGCCGACGCGACGGTGCGCGACATCCGCCACATGATCAGCCTGGGGGACCGGACCGAGCCCAACCTCTGGCGCGCTCCCGTGCTCAAGACCGTTGCGGCCAGAGGCGACGGGGTCGACGAGGTCATGAGCGCGATCGAGGACCATTTCATCTGGATGGAGACCTCTGGGGCGCTTCGTGATCGGCGCGTGCGTCGCGCTGGCGACGAGATCCAGGCGATCGCCATACAGGCGCTGCGGGCCCGCATCGGCGACCTCCGCCACGGACAGGGCGTGGAAGAGCTCGCCGCGCAGGTCGTCGACGGGAGCTGCGACCCTTACAGGGCGGCCGACCAGGTGGTTGCCGCCCTGACGTGAGTCAGGTGACTCCCTGGGTTTCCAGGCTGGCGGACTGCTCGACCTCGAGCAGCGAGTCGTTGCGCCGCTCCGCCTCGAACGCAGCGTGACCGCCACGGAAGCCGAAAAGTCGTTTGGTCCACAGGATGTAGGCGATGGCGAAGAGGTTGATGATCAGGGCGGCGATGCGCAGCCACGTGACCTTGGCGATGATCTCGTGGATCTCCAGGGGGACGAAGAGGGACGTGCCCACGACCGCGACGTACTCACCCCACCTTTTCTTGAACCACAGACCAACGGCCTCGACCAGCTCGAGAGCGCCATAGGCCAGGACGCCGACCGCGACCAGCAGCAGCGTGGAGTGCTTGGCGGTGAACGCTTGCTGGATCAGGTGGACCGGACCGGTCTCCGCGAGGTCGACCCCGAGTCTGTCCGCCAGGGGTATGAGGGCTGGCAGGTAGGAGTTGAACACCTGCTTCAGCGCGCCACGGGCTCCGTCGAATCGCCACACGCCGTATGCCAGAGCCAGCAGGAGGAGGCCGCGGATGCCACGCTCCAGCGCAAGGAACCGCAAGATGAACGTGTCCCGCAGGGCTTTGCCGCGTAACACGATCGGCGCGCCATCAGCGGGCCCGGAACCTTGTGGTTCGCCAAGGACGTAGGTGCCACACCGAAGGCAGCGCCATGCGTGACCCGACGGAGTGGTCGCCTGCAGTCTCGCCGCCAGGGCCTGCTCGCTGGGAGCATAGGTGGCATGGCCGTTCAGCCCGCAGGAACGCGAGTTCCAGTCGAAGTTCCTCAGAGGGCGCCAGGTCACGCGCTTGACCCTACTGGGATCGGGCCATATGCCGCGGCGGCGCTGCGAGGACGGCGTCCACTGGGTGCCGTGTGGTCGACGGGCCGGCGAGTTGGGGGCCGAGCCAGGCGCCGAACTCCTCCGCTGTGGTCGGGCGCAGGTAGAGGTAGCCCTGAACCGCGTTGGCGCCGATGGTTTCCAGGAAGGTGCGCTGGTCGAGCCGTTCGACTCCCTCGGCGATGGTCTGCATCCCCATCTGGGTTGCCATCTTCACGACGGCCTCGATCACGGCTCGGTCCTGGGGGTTGTCGGTGATGCCGGTGACGAAGGACTTGTCGATCTTCACGATCGTTGCCGGCAGGGAGCGCAGTGTCGTCAGGGCTGAGTAGCCGGTTCCGAAGTCGTCGATGGCGATGGTCACGCCGTGTGCGGCGAGGGTGTTGAGCCGGTCGATCACCACCGGCGAGGAGATCACCACGGTCTCGGTGATCTCCAGGACGAGCAGGTCAGGGGTCAGGGTGAACTCGGCCAGGGCTCTGGTCACGATGTCGATGAACTCGTCGTCGTCCAGCTGCAGCGCGGAGATGTTGACGTGCACGGCCAGTGGAGCTTCCGGATGGGCGTTGCGCCAGTCGGCGGCGTCGGCACAGGCTTGTCGCAGCACGTAGGTGCCAATCGGGCCGATGGCCCCGATCCGCTCGGCGGTCTGGATGAAGGCGTCGGGGTAGAGCAGGCCGCGTTCGGGGTGCCGCCAGCGGACGAGGGCCTCAACGGCGGTGCAGCGCCCGTCCGGCAGGGACAGTACGGGCTGGTAGTGGACGACGAGCTCGTCGTTGTCCGCGGCGGCCATGAGCTCTCGTTCGAAGGCCAGCTGGGAGAAGTCCCCCTCCAGCAAACCGGGTTCGAAGATCTGGATTCTGGACTTGCCGTTGGCCTTGGCCGCGTACATTGCCACGTCGGCGAAGTGGATCAGTGTCTCGAGGTCGGTCTCGTCGGTTGCGGTGGCCACGCCGACACTGGCACCGATGTGCACGACCCTGCCGCGGATGTGGACGGCGGCGGCGATCGCCGCAACGATCCGCTGTGCGATGTCTTCGGCTGCGTCGGCTGCCCCGCTGCCGCTGCCACGCAGCATGACGGCGAACTCATCCCCGCCCAGGCGTGCGCACAGGTCCTCGGGGCGGGTGGCCCGCCGAAGCCGTGCCCCGACCTCACGCAGCAGGTCGTCACCGGCTCTGTGACCGAAAACGTCGTTGACACCCTTGAAGTCGTCCAGGTCGATGAACAGGACGGTGGTGTTGGGTGAGGACTCATCCTGCAGCGCGGACTCCAGCGCGGTGTTGAACGTTGACGGATTGGCCAGACCAGTGAGGCTGTCGATGGCCGCCAGTCTGGTCACGATGGCCAGGGCGGTCTGGCGGCGACGCACGTGCCAGACCATCAGCATCGCGAGCAAGAACATCAGCGGGATCTCGGTGGTCTCGTCCCAGCCGATGACGCCCAGCATCCAGCTGCGTTCGATGGCGACGCCTGTCGCAACCGTGTACCAGGTCAGGGCCGTGACCAGCTGCCACCTGCTCCAGGTGCCCAGGCCGAAGGCGAGAGCGAAGGCCGCCCAGCCCAGGTGGTAGGGGATGGTCTGTTCGCCAGATCTGGCGAACATGATGACCACGCAAGCCAGGGCCCATACCGTCCAGGCATGGAGCAGGTAACGGCGGGCGAGCTCCATGACGTCGCTCCAGCCCGTCCCGCGGGCGCCTCCACCCGTCGCAGAAGCGGTCGCAAGCTCGGCGTACGAAGCCTCTTGGTCGGCGACAATCAGAAGGTCACTCACGAGCCCCTGTCTTCCGCAAGGCAGCCTGGCAGACCGCTGTGCGTTCGAAAGTAGATGTCGGAACAGAGAGCTGGCTAGAGGCTCTGACAACTTCGGGACGTCCGGAGCACAAGCTCGCCCGTGGGGGCGATGGGTGCCTGGGCCAAACGGAGGATGGCCTTCCGGGAGATGGTCTGCCTTAGGCTTGGCGCATGCTGATTGCCTTCTCGGTCGCCCCTTCCGGTTCCGTTGACTCCACTGGTTCAGTGAGTGAGGCCGTAGCGGCCGCAGTCAGGGTGGTGCGCGATTCGGGGCTTCCCAACCACACGGACTCGATGTTCACCACGGTGGAGGGCACATGGGAGGAGTGCATGGACGTTGTTCGCCGGGCCTGTGAGGCCGTCGGAGCGTTTGGCCCGAGGGTCAGCCTGGTTCTCAAGGCCGACATCCGCCCGGGTTTCGAGGGGGAGCTGACCGCCAAGGTCCAGCGCCTGGAGAGAGTCCTTGACCGCCAGCCCGGTTCCTGAGCCTTCGCGGCGTTGGAGGCTCCGGTTCGAGATGGACGAACCTGACGGGATCGTCGTGGTGTCAACGGAGCTCGATGGCGAGATCATGGGACTGGCCTCGGCCGGACCGACCCGCGACGTCGATGCGCCGACCCGCTGGGAGCTCTACGCGATCAACGTGTCGGCCCCGTACCAGGGCTCCGGGGTGGGCGATCAGCTCATCGCCGCCGTCATGGGGCATCGGCCCACGACGCTGTGGGTGCTCAGGGACAACGCCCGCGCGCAGGCCTTCTACCGGCGACACGGTTTCACTGTCGAAGGCGGGACCGGGTTTCATGAGGCGACCGGCGCCCCTGAGATTCGGATGATCGGCCGTCTTCATGCCGGTAGCGATTTTGGCCCATCCCCCCGGCAACCGGGTAACTTGTCATCATGACGACCGAGGATGCGCAGCCCATCGCCGTTCCCATGTCCAGCGAGGATGTGCCCATGTCCAGCGGGGAAGAATCGATGTCCGGCCGGGCCCGTTGGCAACAGAGGTATGACGCGGCGCTCGCCAAGGGGTTGGTGCGCAAGGCGGACTTCACGACCCTGTCGGGTGTCGAGGTCGATCCCGTCTATGGTCCTTCAGGATCCGACGAGGAGGTCGCGGCGGCCCTCCCGGGTTTCGAGCGGATCGGGTGGCCGGGGGAGTTCCCGTTCACCCGCGGGCTGCACGCCACCGGATATCGCGGGCGCCCCTGGACGATCCGGCAGTTCGCCGGTTTCGGCAACGCCGAGCAGACCAACGAGCGGTACAAGATGATCCTGGCCCGCGGTGGCGGCGGTCTCAGCGTGGCTTTCGACATGCCGACCCTGATGGGCCACGACTCCGACGAGAGCCTCAGCCTCGGGGAGGTCGGTCACTGCGGCGTGGCCATCGACTCTGCTGCCGACATGGAGACCCTCTTCGACGACATCAGGCTCGACGAGGTCACCACCTCGATGACCATCAACGGGCCGGCCGTGGTGCTGCTGGCGCTGTGCATCGTGCTGCTGGGCGCGGTGATCGCGGCATACGCGCCGAGCTTGCAATCGCGAGTCAAGCGCTGGCCAGACGGCCCGGGCTCAAGCTTTCAGCTGGCGCTGGCGGTGCTGACCGAACTCGCCAGGGCCCACGCGCTGAACGTGCGCGGCTTGAGCGCCAGTGAGCTGTCGGACACCTTACGAATCGACCCGCTCCAGACAGAACCCATTCTGGGCGCGCTGGTCGCGTTCGACTGGGTGGGGCGCCTGAACGAGCTGAACGATCCACGTTTCGTGTTGCTGTGCGACCTGTCCAGGACGCGCGCTCGACCCTTGCTGACGCAGTTTTTGATCGACCCGGCGACGTCTTCGCGCGGGATGTGGCGGCGTGCGGGCTTCGATACGGTCACTGTGCAGGAATTGCTCGACCCATGAACTGGCACTGCGTCACCGCCTCGCCGGCCGGCGCGTTACCGCAGAGCCTCGCGCAAAGCCATCAGCACGGCATCGGGAGCTTCGGCCATCATTGAATGTCCCGCGGCCACGGTGTGCACCTGTGCCTTGAGGGCGGTTGCCAGCGAAACGGACTGTTTCGGCTGGGTCATCTGGTCACTCGCTCCGAGAATGAAGCTGACCGGACACCGTACAAGCGCGGCGGCTTCCAGCCCGCTCGCGTAGGCGTTGCACACCATGAAATCGTGCTCGAACAGGTTCAACTCCGTCTGGCCCGCCTGAATGCGCCGCATCAATGCCCGATTGCTGCCGTGCAGCCAGTTGCCGGGACCGGGAAACGACGGTTTGGCAGCGATGCTCGAATGCGAAAACACGTTGACGTTGTCGATCGCCGTCATCGGTGCGTCGCGTGCCGTGTTCAACAGCGTATCGGATACTTTCATGGGATATGCGGTACCAACCATCGCGAG
>ENA-OFCI01000578-OFCI01000578.1-metagenomes-genome-assembly--contig:-NODE-578-length-21168-cov-4.700137_pt1 | contig 21168 bp, 24 predicted proteins | sample MGYA00153391_OFCI01 | MGnify analysis MGYA00153391
TCGAGCCGCGCCGCACCCTGGTCCCGCGGCCGCACTACGACCCGGACACCTTCGGCCGCTTTTCCGAGCGCATCGCCAGGTTCCTGGGGACGGCCAAATTCCTGGTCTACATGACGGTTTTTATCGTCTTCTGGGTCGTCATCAACGTCACGCCGATCGCCTTCGACCCATACACGTTCACCTTCCTGACCCTGCTGCTGTCGCTGCAGGCGTCGTACGCCGCCCCGCTGATCCTGCTCGCGCAGAACCGGCAGGCCGACCGCGACCGGGTCAGCCTGGAGGAGGACCGCACCCAGAACGCCCGCCTGATGGCCGAGGTCGAGTACCTCTCCAGGGAGCTGGCATCGCTGCGGCAGGCGGTCGGGGAGGTGCCGACCCGCGACTACCTGCGCGAACAGCTGCGTGAGCTCACCGAGGAGGTCGTGGCGCGCTCGGGCGAGACGGCCGGGCTGGTGATGTACGACCGGACCAGCCGCGACAGGCGAGAGGACCGGGAGCGCCGGGCCGAACGCAAGCGCCGTATCAAAGGTCAGCGTGAGGACGTCGGCACCGGGGTGGGCGGCAGCCTCACCGAGCCGTTCGCCGGCGAGACCGCCGAGTTGTAAGAACAGGCCGGGCTTCACCCGGCTGGGTGAGCGGCCGATGCATCGGACGTGACCGATCCGTCCCTGCAGCCCTGGCCCGCAACAGCCCGTCCCGACATGCGCCGCCGCCGGATCGGCGAGGTGCTCGTCGAGCAGGGCCTGGTCACCGAGGAGCAGGTCCAGCACCTGCTCGCGCTGCAGCAGGCCACCCCCACCGGCCAGGCCCGACCCCGCCTCGGAGCGCTGGTCATCACTGCCGGCTTCGGCACCGAGCGCCAGGTCGCCGAGGCACTGGCCCAGGCCCTCGGGCTGCCGCTGACCGACCTCGGCGCCACCCTGGTCGTCCCGGAGCACGTCCGCCTGCTGCCGCGAGCGGTCGCCGAGCGCAGCGGCGTGCTGGTCCTGGAGCGCAGCGGCAGCCGCGTCACCGTGGCCACCAGCGACCCGACCAACGTGGTGGCCCTCGACGACGTCAAGCTCTACACCGGCGCCACCGAGCTCACCGTCGTCGTGGCGACCGACAGCCAGGTGCGCGACCACCTGAGCCGGGCCTGGTCGCTGTCGGAGGACGCCTCCGGCGTCTCGACGCTGTTCGAGGAGATCGGCGCCGACGAGGTCGCCGACGTCGACCTGGCCGCCCAGGGCGTGGACACCGCCCCGATCGTCCGGCTGGTGGACGTGGTGCTCGCCGACGCCGTACGCGCCCGCGCCAGCGACGTGCACGTCGAGCCGCAGGCCGCCGACCTGCGGATCCGCTACCGCGTCGACGGCCTGCTACGCGACGTGATGACCGTGCCGAAGGGCGCCACCTCCGCCGCAGTCAGCCGGATCAAGATCGTCTCCGGGCTGGACATCGCCGAGCGGCGGCGCCCGCAGGACGGCCGCGCCAAGCTCACTGTCGACGGGCTCACCGTGGAGGCGCGCGTCTCGACACTGCCGACACTGCATGGCGAGAAGGTCGTCATCCGGCTGCTGCCCCGTGCCGAGAACGTCCCGCTGCTCACCGGCACGGGGCTGTCCCCCAGCCAGCTCGAGCTGCTCGGCACCGCGCTCACCCAGGCCCAGGGGCTGGTGCTGATCACCGGCCCGACCGGCTCGGGCAAGACCAACACGCTGTACGCCGCGATCCAGCAGGTCAGCACACCCGACCGCAACATCGTCACCCTCGAGGACCCCGTCGAGGTGCAGGTCGCCGGTATCACGCAGGTCCAGGTGCAGGTCAAGAGCGGCCTCACCTTCGCCGCCGGGCTGCGCAGCATCCTGCGCCAGGACCCCGACATCGTGCTGGTCGGCGAGGTGCGCGACTCCGAGACCGCCGAGCTGGCGATGCAGGCCTCGATGACCGGGCACCTGGTGCTGACGACCCTGCACACCAACGACGCGGTCGCCGCCGTCACCCGGCTCGTCGACATGGGCGTCGAGCCGTTCCTGGTCGCTTCCGCGCTGGCGTTGGTCGTCGCCCAGCGCCTGGTACGCAAGCCCTGCGCGGCCTGCGCGGCCGCGTACGTGCCGAACCAGCGCACCCTGACGCTGCTCGGGCTGACACCGGCCGACCTGGTCGGCGCCACCCCCCGGCGCGGCCGCGGCTGCAGCGAGTGCGGTGGCACCGGCTACCGCGGGCGCACCGGCGTGTTCGAGGTACTGCCCGTGACCGCGGCCATGCGCCGCGTGCTGCTGACCACGCCGACCGAGGACGCCATCGGCACCGCCGCCCGCGCGCACGGCTTCGAGACGATGCGCGCCTCCGCGCTGGCCGCCGCCCACCGCGGCGAGACGACGTACGAAGAGGTGCTGCGCTCGACGCACGTGGACGCCGTCGCCGGCGCCAGCTGCCCGACCTGCGCGCGGGCGCTCGCCGACGACATGCTGGTGTGCCCCTGGGACGGCAGCCCCGTCGGCCAGGACCTGTGCCCGTCGTGCGCCCGGCGCCTGGACGCCGAGTGGACGACCTGCCCGTGGTGCCGCCACCAGCTGGACCGGTGCACCGTCCCGGTCCGCCCGCCGGTCGCGGTCGTGCTGCCCCGCCTGCTGGTCGTCGACGACGACCCGAACGCGTGCGCGTACGTCGCCGCGGCGCTGGCCGGCTCTGCCGACGTCGAGCAGGAGCACGACGCCGAGTCCGGGCTGGCACGGCTCGGGTCCGAGCGTTTCGACGGCGTGCTCGTCGACGACTTCCTGCCCGACCTGACCGGGGTGGAGTTCGTCCGGCTGGTGCGCGCCGACCCCAGGACCCTGAACCTGCCGGTCCTCGTCTTCACCGGCCACGGCTCGGGCGATGTCGAGACCGAGGCTCGCCGCGCCGGGGCCGACGACTTCCTCACCAAGCCGGTCGCTCCTCAGCTGCTGGAGGAGCGCGTGCTCACCGCGCTGAGCCGCCGGTCGCGCTCCCTGCGCGCAGCGGTCTGAGGGCCTACCCCACCGCGCGCAGCAGTGCCGCCGTCGCCGCCGCGACGACCACGACAACCAGGAACGGCGCGCGCAGCGCCAGCGCGACGCCGCCGGCCAGCAGGCCCGCCAGCCGGGCGTCGACGGTGAGCGACCGGCCCGAGCCGAGCACCTGCACCACCACGAGCCCGGCCAGCAGGGCGACCGGCAGCAGCGCCGCGGCTCGTCGTACCCGCGGGTCATCCAGGGCGCGTGGCGGCACCAGCCAGCCGGCCAGCTTGAGCGCGAAGCACAGCGCGGCCGTCAGGACCACCGCCAGCCAGGTCACCGGCGCCGATGTGTGACCGGCGCTGCCACCCCTGTCACCGGTACAGGCGCCACCGAGGTCGGTACAACCACGGGTTGAGGCTATGACCTGACACGCGATGCTGCTCGAGGCGGACAAGCGCGGCCGCTGCATCCCGCCGACCTGCACTCCAAGATTGCACCTGGCGCGGCTCGGGTGGCGGGTCCGTCAGCCACGTCAGGTCGCCATCGGGCAGGGCGATGAACCCGTCGACGCTCGCCGCGATGAAGCCGGCGCTCTTCCAGGTCCGTTGCTCGGTCATGCCAGGGCCTCCAGGAGGTCGTGGACTGCTGTACGGGGGTCGGCCTCGGCAGGGTCGGGTGCCACGGCCGCTCGCAGGAGGGAGTAGCTGCCGGTGCTGCTCCGGAAAGCCAACGATGTAGCTGATGTCCTGAAGGAGTGCCCCCACGCTCGGTCCGTGCCGGTTGCTGCCTCGTCCCGGGGCTACCTCTGAGACCGGCGCCGCGAGGTCCGGGCCAGCGGGACGAGCACGGCGAGACCGGCCAGCAGGACCGGCACGCCGGGCGGGGTGAAGGGCACCGCAAGCACGGCCACGACCGCACCGCCCAGCGCCACGCCGACGGCGCCCCTGTCACGGACCTGAGCCGCGAGCAGCCCCAGGAACGCCGCGCCGACCGCGGCGTCCAGGCCGAGCGCCCGGGTGTCGACGACGCCCGCCCCGATGGCGCCGAGCAGGGTCGCGGCGTTCCAGAGCAGGTAGACCGCGCCGCCGGTCGCCCAGAAAGCCAGCCCGGACAGCGGCCGGGGGGCAGCGGTCGCCATCGCCGTGCTCTCGTCGATCGTCAGCTGCGCCGCCAGCACGCGCCGCAGGCCGGACAGCCGCAGCAGGTCGGCGAGCCGCACCGCGTACAGCAGGTTGCGGGTGCCGAGCAGGACGGCGCCGGCCACCGCCGACGCGACGCCGCCGCCGGCCCCGAGCACCCCGACCAGCGCGAACTGCGACGCGCCGGTGAACACCAGCAGCGACAGCACGCACGCCTGCAGCACCGACAGACCGGCGGTGGTCGCGGCCGCACCGAACGACAGCCCGTAGGCGCCGACGGCCACCCCGATGCCCAGGGCGTCACGCAGCACCGCCCTGCGGTCGGGCTCGGTCAGCAGCCCGCGCCCGCGTCGGGACAGCTCGCCGCGGCGCCCGGGACCAGCTTGTCCAGCAGCGTCGTGAGCGCCGCGACCTCGGACTCGTCGAGCCGTTCGAGGTAGCCCGACACGCCGCGCAGGTGCGTCGGCCAGGCGTCGCGAAGCCGCTCGAGGCCGGGATCGGTCAGCACGGCCAGGGTGCCGCGGGCGTCCTGCGGGCAGGCCTTGCGCTCGACCAGGCCGTCGCGTACGAGCCGGTCGACCAGCCGGGTCAGGCCGGACCGCGACAGCAGCACCCGCTCGGCGAGCTCGGTCATCCGCAGGCTCCGGCACGGTGCCTCCGACAGCTGGACGAGCACGTCGTAGGAGGCCAGCGGCAGGTCGTGCTCGACCGCAAGCTCGTTCTCCAGATGCCGGATTACCGTCGCGTGGGCCCGCAGGAAGGTGCGCCACGCGGCCTGCTGCCCAGCGGAGAGCGCAGCCGTGGTGGTCACTGCTCAATCGTAGTGCGGCAGCTCCTGCGGCTGGGGTGGACGGCTCCACTACGGTGCGCGTCGTGCCTCGCAGCCCGAAGGACTTCTTCCGCCCGCTCGCCGTCGGCGCCCCCGCGCCCCTGCACGAGACGCCCTGGCGACCCTCCCGGATGATCCACTTCTTCGACCCGTCGAACCCCAAGATGGTCGCCAAGGTGCCCGACCTCGCGCCCAGGGTGGACGTGCTGCTGGGCAACCTCGAGGACGCCGTGCAGGCGGCCAACAAGGCGGCGGCGCGCGCCGGGCTGGTGGAGGTCGGTCGCAGCGCCGAGCTCGGCACCACCCAGCTGTGGACGCGGGTCAACTCGCTCGACTCGCCGTGGGTGCTGGACGACCTGGTCACCCTCGTCACCGAGATCGGCGACCGGCTCGACGTCATCATGGTGCCGAAAGTCGAGGGCCCGGAGGACATCCACTACGTCGACCGGCTCGTCGCGCAGCTCGAGGCGCGGGCCGGGGTGTCCCGGCCGATCCAGCTGCACGCGATTCTCGAGACCGCATCGGGGATGGCCCGCGTGGAGGAGATCGCCGAAGCCTCGCCGCGGATGCAGGGCATCTCGCTGGGGCCGGCGGACCTGGCGGCGGACCGCCGGATGAAGACCACCCGGGTCGGTGGCGGACACCCCGGCTACCTGGTACGCGAGGACCCGCACGACGACGCCGCACCGCGGGCGGTCTTCCAGCAGGACCTGTGGCACTACACGGTCGCCCGGATGGTCGACGCCTGCGCGAAGGCCAGGATCTTCCCGTACTACGGACCGTTCGGTGACATCCAGGACGTCGTCGCCTGCGAGGACCAGTTCCGCAACGCGTACCTGCTGGGCTGCGTGGGCACCTGGTCGCTGCACCCGGTGCAGATCGACATCGCCAAGCGGGTGTTCTCCCCTGACCCGGCCGAGGTCGCGTGGGCGCGCCGGGTCGTGGACGCGATGGGCGACGGCACCGGTGCGGTGATGATTGACGGCAAGATGCAGGATGACGCGTCGGTCAAGCAGTGCAAGGTGGTGCTGCAGCTCGCCCAGGACCTGGCCGCCCGCGACCCGGAGCTCGCCGCGGCGTACGCGCTGTGAAGGTCCTGCGGTCGGCGCTGTACATGCCGTCCTCCAACACGCGGGCGCTGGAGAAGGCCAAGGCCATCCCGGCCGACGCGCTGATCTTCGACCTCGAGGACGCGGTGGCGCCGGACGCCAAGGAGCTGGCCCGGGCGCAGGCCTGCGCGGCGGCTGCGTCCAGGGCGTACGCCGGTTCGGTCGTCACGATCCGCTGCAACGGCTTGGACACCCCGTGGGGCGAGGCTGACCTCCGCGCGGCCGGCGCCGCGGGTCCGTACGCCGTGGTGGTGCCCAAGGTCAGCGGCGTGGCACACCTGGACCGGGTGGTGGCGCTGCTGCCCGAGGGCATCGCGGTGTGGGCGATGGTCGAGACGCCCACGGCGGTGTTCGACGTACGGGCAATCGCCGGGCACCCGCGGGTCGAGGCGCTCGTGCTCGGCACCAACGACCTCGCGAAGGAGCTCCGCGCAGCACTGCTGCCGGGCCGCGAGGCGCTCGTGCCGCACCTGACGACGGCCCTTCTCGCCGGCCGGGAGGCGGGCATCGCAGTGCTGGACGGCGTGTGGAACGACGTACGTGACCTGGCGGGTTTCGAGGCCGAGTGCCTGCAGGGCGCGCAGCTCGGCTTCGACGGCAAGACGCTGGTGCACCCCACCCAGGTGGAGGTGGCCAACCGGGTGTGGGCGCCGACGGCTGACGAGGTGGTCGCGGCCCGGGCGGTCGTCGAGGCCTTCGCCGAGGCCGGGCGCGCCGGTCGGGGCGTCGTGGTCGTCGACGGCCGGATGGTGGAGAACCTGCACCGTGACATCGCCCTGCGCACCCTCGCGACCGCCGACGCCATTGCCGCCAAGCCCTGACGCGCCCCCGCGGCGACGGGTCAGCGGCCGGGCGGCGCGAGCTCGTCGCGGACGTCCATCAGGGCAAAGCCCAGCAGGTTGCGGCCCGTCCAGCGCGACGGCAGCAGGTCCGACGGTTCCTCGCCGCGTCCGCTGCCCCAGATCAGGTCGACCGGACTCGCCTCCACGAGCACGTCGGCGCCCGTACCGATCAGGTAGTCGCGCTCCGGGCCGGCGGCGAACTTGTGCCGGTTGCCCTCCACGACGACGCCGTACGCCACCGCCGCCCAGGCCGCCGAGTCGAAGCCGCGCACGCCGCGGCCGAGCTGCTTGGCCTGCTCCGGGCCGGGCGCGGCCAGGATCTGCCGCAGGGCCTGCTGGTCGCCGAAGGCGCGGGCCTTGGCCGCCATCATCCAGTGCTCGGCGGTGGGGTAGCGCACGCCCTCGACGTCGAACGGCGACGGCCACCACTGCGTGAGCACCCAGGTGCCCGTGCCGGGCCCGGTCGGCTCGTGGCCGTAGAACGGCAGCAACGCTGGCAGCGCGCCTGATGCCTCAGCCAGCAGCAGTTCGGCGAGACGGTCGGCGGGGTTCGGTGGCACGGCGGCTCCTGATCGGTCGGGCGAGCGGACTTCCCATGACGATGGACGGTCCCAGACGCGTTCGACGGGACGGCAGCCCGGGTGCGCCCGCCGTAACATGGACCTGCCGGGACGCACCCGCCTGGACCCCCGCGCAGAGGAACCGATGACCACCTCCATGCCCACGCAGGACCAGCTCACTGCCGCGCTGTCGACGGTGCAGGATCCCGAGATCCGCCGGCCGATCACCGAGATCGGGATGGTCAAGAGCGCGGTCGTCGACCCGGACGGCACCGCCCGTGTGGCGATCTACCTGACCGTCAGCGGCTGCCCGATGAAGGACACCCTCACCGAGCGCGTGACAGCCGCGGTCGGCGCTCTGCCGGGAGTCGTGCGGGTGCTGGTCGAGCTCGACGTGATGAGCACCGAGCAGCGGCAGGAGCTGCAGAAGCTGCTGCGCGGCGACGACCCGGTCCGCGAGATCCCGTTCGCGATGCCCGGCTCGCTGACGAAGGTCTTCGCGGTCGCGTCCGGCAAGGGCGGCGTCGGCAAGTCCAGCGTGACGGTCAACCTGGCCGTGGCGATGGCCGCCAAGGGTCTGCAGGTCGGCGTCCTCGACGCCGACATCTACGGCTTCAGCATTCCCCGGATGCTCGGCGTGCAGCACCGCCCGACGCAGGTCGAGTCAATGATCATGCCGCCGTCGGCGTACGGCGTGAAGGTCATCTCGATCGGGATGTTCACCAAGGACAACAGCCCCGTGGTGTGGCGCGGGCCGATGCTGCACCGCGCGCTCCAGCAGTTCCTGTCCGACGTCTACTGGGGCGACCTGGACGTCCTGCTGATGGATCTGCCGCCGGGCACCGGCGACGTGGCGATCTCGGTCGCCCAGCTGGTGCCGAGTGCAGAGATCCTGGTCGTCACGACCCCGCAGCTGGCAGCTCAAGAGGTCGCCCAGCGGGCCGGCGCGATCGCGCTGCAGACGCACCAGCGGATCGCCGGCGTCGTGGAGAACATGAGCTACCTGCCGTGCCCGCACTGTGGGGACCGCATCGACCTGTTCGGTTCCGGCGGCGGCGAAGCTGTTGCCTCATCACTCTCGCGGGCCCTCGGCGCCGAGGTCCCGTTGCTCGGACAGGTGCCGATCGACATCCGGCTCCGCGAGGGCGGCGACTCCGGTCGCCCGCTCGTGCTCGACGACCCCGACTCGACCGCGGCCAAGGAGCTGCTGAAGGTCACCGAGGCACTCACCGGCAAGCCGCGCGGGCTGGCCGGCCTCTCGCTGGGGCTCACGCCTGCCCGCCGCTGACGGCCTTACACGTACTCAACGACGCGCTAACCGGCAGGGAGAGCGCCTGGAGCCCGACCCGGGCAGGCGGTCGGGCGCCAGCGGGTGCCGATCAGGCGCCGCCGACGATCAGGTGGTGTCCGGGTCCCATGGCGGGGTCTCGCCGGCGGCAAGCGGCAGCGAGCCCCGGGGCCGGCCGGCAAGCTGCTCGACGAGGGCATCGTCCTCGTCGTCCCAGAGGTGCTTCTGGATGAAGGCTTTGGGGTGCAGCGACGCGAGGTCGAGGTTTCCCATCTCGGGCCCCAACTCGGTCTTGAGGTCGTCGGTGACCCCCCGGAGGTAAGCCCGGATCTGCCTCAGGCCCTTGCCCACCTCGGCGGCGACGCCCGGCAGACGCTCCGGCCCGAACACGAACAACGCCAGCAGCAGGATCACCGACATCTCGGGTAGGCCCACGTTCAACACGGCGTCCCTCTCGTCGCGCGCCGCGATCGGGCGCCCCTCAGCGTACGACTCAGCCGGTGGCTTTGTCGGCCAGGACGACCTGGGCCGTCTTGACCTGGCCGCCGCGGACGTAGGACACCGTGACGCGTTCCCCGACCTTGTTCTGACGAAGCGCCAGGACAAGCTCGTCGACACTTCCCACGGCGGTCTGACCAACCTTGTCGATGACGTCGCCGACCTGCAGCCCGGCTGCCGCCGCGGGACCCCCGCTGGTCACCCGGGTCACCCGCGCGCCCTGCTTGGTCCCGTCGCTGGCAGTCTCGTTGCCGGCCTCGACACCCACCGCCGGATGGGTCGCCCGGCCGGTCCGGATGATCTCCTCGGCGACGGAGCGGACCTCGTCGACCGGTATCGCGAACCCGACGCCGATGCTGCCGCCTTGGTCGCCGCCACCTGACCCGCCCAGTGTCGCGATGGCCGAGTTGATGCCGATGACGGCACCCTTGAGATCGACGAGCGCCCCGCCCGAGTTGCCGGGATTGATGGCGGCGTCGGTCTGGATCGCGTTCAGCAGCGGGATGGCGCGGCCGCCGTTCTCGGCCGGCACATTCACCGTACGGTTCAGCGCCGAGATGATGCCGGTCGTCACCGTGCCGTTGAGCCCGAGCGGCGAACCGATCGCGATGACCGGGTCGCCGACCACCAGGTCGGCTGAGCTGCCGAGCACGGCGGGCTCGAACGTCGCGCCACCCTCGACTTTGAGGACGGCGAGGTCGGTCTCGGGGTCGCGTCCCACAATCTGCGCGGGCATCTCGCGACCCTCCCCGCCGTTGACCGTCACGGTGATCGTGCCGCCCTTCGCGCCCGGCGCCACGACGTGGTTGTTCGTCAGGACGTAGCCGTCTGCGCGCAGCACCACGCCGCTGCCGCTGCCACCGCCGGTCGCCGTTGTCACGCTGATGCTGACCGTGCTGCGCAGGACGCGGCCGGCGATGCCCGCCACCGAGTCTGGCGCCCGCTCGATCGTCCCTGATCTCGAGACTCCGCTGCCAAGATTGACCGACGGATCGGTCAGCGTGCGGGTGTCTCGCGCCGAGACAAAGGCGCCGCCGCTGACGCCCCCGATCAGGCCGGCCGCGAGCAGCGCACCGACCACGAGCAGGCCGCGACCTGTTCGCGGTCGGACTCGGTCCGGGCCGCCGAGGGTATCGGCGCTGCGGCCCCACGGGTCCGTGCCCGGCGGCTGTCCGAAGGGCGCTGCTGCGTACGTCGCCTCGCCAGACCCGGTCTGGCCCTGCGGCGGCTGCCCCCACGCGGGCTGCACCTGGCCTTGCTCGCTCCACGCAGGCGCGCCGCTCGGTGGGGCGTACGCCGGGCTGCCATACGCCGGGCTGCCGTACGCCGGGCTGCCGTACGCCGGGCTGCCGTACGCCGGGCTGCCGTTGATCTCGCTGCCGTACGCCGGGCTGCCGTACGCCCGGCCGCCAGAGAGCCCGCTGCCGCGCGCCGGGCTGCCATAGGGATCGCTGCCGCGCTCCGAAGCGGCCGGCGCGGCGTAGGGACCCCCTGCCGGGCGGGACCACCAGGCCGCGCCGTCGCCATCGGCTCCCTGCTCGCGGGGCTCGTCAGCTAGCCCTTTCCCGGTGCCCACCTCGTCGCGGACCCGGCCGCTGCCGACAGTGGGGTCGTCCATGACGGTCCTCCCGGACGCCGCGCGGGCGTCAAGCGTGTGGCAGCGTGAAGAGCTTGCGACCACAGTGTGCCCACTGGGGGCGTGTGCTGCGCGTCAGCTGGTCGGGTCAATCCACGAGCCCACCCGGGCCAGGCCCCTGCCCAGCCTGTGCAGGAAGCCCTCATCGGTGCCGCCGTCGCGGGGCAGCGAGCCGACCGCGGCCAGCAGGTCGTCGTGTCCTGCGTCGGAGATCATCGTGAAGACGTGGCCGCCACCACTCCAGACCAGCCGCTCGGGAGTGCCGGGCCGCACCCATACCGGAGCCCCGGCCACCTCCTGCCGCCGGTAGCCGGCGGGCACCTGGCCGAGGCTTCCAGGCTGGCTGAACAACGACACCGTCGACAGGCCGTCGGAGTAGGCCTGGTGCAGCACCGCACCCCCGCCGGCCGGCCGGCCGGAGTCGAACATCGCGTAGCCGCCCGGCAGTCTGGCTGGTGCTGCCCACCCCGGCGCGCTGCCGGCCTGCTCCGACCCCGCGGGCAGCTCCGCTGAGCGTTCCGCAGGCGTCAGCACGGCAGCGTGCCCATCAATGACCAGGTCGACGTACGAGCTGCTGCGCAGCCGTTGGCCGCGGGGGTCCCAGACTTCACGGCGCAGCGGTAGACCGGTGTCGGTGTCCAGCCAGAAGCGGCCCGCCACCTGACCGTCGCTGCGTCGCGCCTCGACAACCTGCGCGCGGCGTCCCGAGCAGGTGCCGACACCCAGGACCGACAGTGCGTAGCGGTCGGCCAGCTGGTCGAGCAGCTGCTCATCGAGGCCGACAGCTGGCGATGACGAGGCGGCGAAGGGGAGCCCGCCGCTCACCCGGGTACCGGTCTGCGGGTCGTGGTGCACCTGCACGACAGCCGAGCTCGCCACCCCCGCCCGCCAGGTCGCCACGTACTGCGTACCCGTCCAGCTGCGGCTGCGGGCAGCGCGGGCGGCGTCTGCCAGCAGGGCGAGGGCCTCCGGGTCACCTGCCGGACGGCTACGGCCAGCCGGCTCGGCGGGCGCTGCGTTCGCCGGCAGTCCGCACACCAGCACCGCGCCGACGCCGAGCACGAGCAGCACCGGGCGGACCCGCCGCGGCCCGTTCACCGACTCGGGCCGCCCACCCCGGCCGGCTCCGGCAACGGGAGCTCCCCGGCGACACCGGCGTAGTCGATCAGGAAGACATCGCTGGTCGGGTCGACCGGGGTCCGGGTCGGCGGACTGTGCGGGGCGCCGAGCACGAAGACAGCGCCCAGCCCGATCGCGAGAGCAGCGCCGCCCAGGGCGGTGCGGCGTACGGCCGAACGGCTGCGGGGCCCCCGGCTGCTGCGTCGGCGGCTGAGCGCGGCGGGCATCCGGCGGCGGCGCTTCGTCGTGGCGCGGGCCGCGGCTGCGCTGCAGGGGTCGCCGGCTGCGGAAACGGCGAGCAGCCGCGCTGACAGGTCGTCATCGGCATCCGGAGCGCCGAGCGCACGAAGGCGGGCCTTGAACAACCGCTGAGCATCCACCTCGGTGCGACAGGCCGCACAGCCCGACAGGTGCCGCAGCACCCGCTCGCGGGCGGCGTGGTCGAGCTCGCCATCGACGAGCGCGGCCAGGTCGGCGCCGAGGTGGCCGCTCACGTCCGGCGACCTGCGGGCGTCGGTGGGCTGGGGGCGCGGTGGGCGAGCGCCGCGCGCAGCGCGGTGCGACCGCGGTGGATGCGGCTCCGAACCGTGCCGATCTTGATGTCGAGCGTCGAGGCGATCTCCTCGTACGACAGACCCTCGAGATCGCACAGGACGACGGCGGCGCGGAAGTCCGGCGGCAGGGCGTCCAGGGCGGCCTGCACGTCGGAGTCGAAGTGCGTGTCGTCGTAGATCTGCGCCGGGCCGCGGTCGTTGCTCGCGAGCCGCTCGGCGTCGTCCGGCAGTGCCTCGAAGCGGATGCGTGCCTTGCGGCGGACGGTGTCGAGGAACAGGTTCGTGGTGATCCGGTGCAGCCAGCCCTCGAACGTGCCGGGCGTGTAGCTCGACAGCGACCGGAAGACTCGTACGAAGACCTCCTGCGTGAGGTCCTCCGCGTCATGTTTGTTGCCGGTCAGGCGGTAGGCGAGCCGGTAGACCCGGGCCGAGTGCCGCGAGACCACCTCATCCCACGACGGCGGCGTCCAGGGCTCGACCTGCTGGCCGGGCGCACCGGGGGTGTCGCTCAGGTACTCGCTCACGACCGTCTCCTGCCCCCGGCGTGCAGGGAGCACTCCGGTGCAGAGCATGCTGACAGGCCTCCTGTGAAGCGGGCGTGTGGTCGGGACGAGGTGCTGGACCCATCCGAAGAACGGGCCGTCCCGCCTGCAGGTTCCCGCGGCCTCCCGTCGACCACTACGCTCACCCGGGTCCGAGCCGAGGAGTCCCGTGATCGAGTCCGGTCCGCAGTCCGGCGTCCCGTCCGCAGCCCCCCGCCGCGGCGACTCGCCGCTGCCCGATGCCCCGACGGTCCCGCGTACCCCCGCCGGGGCTGCCCCCGCCGCACCCGACGCCGCGGTGATCGCCACCTACGTCGCCGGCTACCAGCCCGAGGACGCGCCCCTGCTGGCCGCCCGGCAGCGGGCCCGCGAGGTTGGCGTCGCAGCCCTCGACGAGGCCGCAGGGGCGGCGCTGCGGGTGCTCACCGCGCTTTCCGGCGCACGGCACGTCGTCGAGCTCGGTACCGGCGCGGGCGTCTCGACCCTCTGGCTGCTCAAGGGGCTACGCCCCGACGGCGTGCTGACCAGCATCGACAGCGAGCCCGAGCACCAGCGCCTGGCGAGGCAGAGCCTGTCCGAGGCCGGCGTGCACAGCGGCCGGGTGCGGCTGATCGCGGGCCGGGCCCTCGAGGTGCTGCCGCGGCTGTCCGACAGCGGGTACGACCTGATGTTGTGTGACGCCGCCCCCGCCGAGAACCTCGACTACCTGCCGGCTGCCCTGCGACTGCTACGCACCGGCGGCATCGTGGTGTTCGCCCGCGCGCTGGTCGGCGGTCGGGTTGCCGACGCCTCGGCGCGCGGCGCCGAGGTGCTGGCCGCCCGCGACCTGGCGCGCGCCGTGCGCGAGGAGCCCCGGCTGGTGCCCGCGCTGCTCCCGGTCGGCGCCGGACTGCTGATTGCCGTCAAGCAGGACGCCCCCGCCGGCTGAGCTGCCTCAGGCGCTGCGCCGGGACGCCAGCTCCTCGAGCCAGCGCACGAGCAGCCGTACGCCGTAGCCCGTCGCGCCCTTGGTGAGCTCGTCGTCGTCACCTTTGCTCCAGGACGGGCCGGCGATGTCCAGGTGCGCCCACGGCCGGCCACCGGTGAACTCGCGCAGGAAAAGCGCGGCCGTGATGGAGCCGCCCTGCAGCTTCTGCTTCGGGTCGCCGATGTTGCGAAGGTCGGCCGTCGGCGAGTCGAGCGCCTGCCGGTAGTCCTCGACCAGCGGCATCCGCCACAGCCGCTCCCCCGACAGCGCCGACGCCTGCTCAAGCTCGGCGGCGAGCACGTCGTCGGAGGCGAACAGGCCGGCATGCCGCTTGCCCAGGGCGACCGGCATCGCGCCGGTCAGCGTGGCCACGTCGACGACGACGTCGGCGCCGAGCACCAGGTCGGCGTACGCCAGCGCGTCGGCGAGCACCAGCCGGCCTTCCGCGTCGGTGTTGAGCACCTCGACGGTGCGTCCGCCGTACTGCGTGAGCACGTCGCCGGGTCGCTGCGCGGTGCCGCTCGGCATGTTCTCGGCGCAGGCGAGCAGACCGGTGACCGTCAACGACAGGCCGAGGTCGGCGACCGCGCGCAGCGTCCCGATGACGGCCGCGGCGCCGCCCATGTCGCTCTTCATCGTGAGCATGCTGTCGTTGGGCTTGAGCGACAGGCCACCGGTGTCGAAGGTGATGCCCTTGCCGACCAGGACGACGTGCCTCGACCGGCCACCACCGTCGTAGCGCGCCTCCACCAGGCGCGGCGGGCGGGTCGACCCCTGGCCGACACCGACCAGGCCGCCGAAGCCCTCCGCGGCGAGCTCGCGCTCGTCGCGCACCCGTACCGTGAGGTCTGGGAGCAGCGCGATGGCGCGATCTGCCAGCCAGGCCGGAGTCTTGGTCAGCGCAGGTGTGTTGGTCAGGTCGCGCGCGACTGCCGTGGCCCGCGCCGTGGCGACGGCCCGGTCCACCGCCGGCTGCAGCCCGGTCGGGTCGTCGACAACGAGGGTGACCTCGCGAAGTATCCGCTGCGGCGCGTCGCTGGTCGTGAAGCCGTACGCCGCGAGCGCCACGGCCTCGGCGAGCGCCCGCAGCGCCTCGGCATCGGGTCGCAGCACCCGCAGGTCGATGGCCAGGGAGGCCGAGCCGGTGGCGCGACGGGCCAGCGCGGCACCGGCTGTACGCAGGTCGGCCGGGGTGCCACGCCCGGTGCCGACCAGGAGCAGCCGGCGCCCGGTCGTCCGGGCCGGCGAGATGACCTCGCCGGCGGCACCCTTCGCCTCCTCGGCGAGCAGCAGAGCTCCCAGGTCCGCCGCTGCCGTGCCGTCGGGTGCAGCGGCCAGCAGCACCGCGATCCCACCGGCGTCCCCGGCGCTGCGGGTCGGCAACGCGAGCGCGGCCGCGGCCTCCGGCGGCTCGGCAGCCAGGGCCATCGCAGGCAGATCGGGCGGCGAGATCTCATGATCTTTGGCGGCGGAGTTGCGGCGGGGCGGCACGCTGGTCCTCTCTGGCAGACGGGACCGGCCGGTCACCAGCGCGCTGGCGACCGGCCGGGGGCCGCGAATCGTGTTGTCGTACGTCCTGCGGTCTCGCGGGGCTAGGCGACGACGGCCTTCAGAGCGTCGCCCAGGGCGCCGGCCTCCTCGGCGTTGAGCTCGACGACGAGTCGCCCGCCACCCTCGAGGGGGACGCGCATGACGATGCCGCGACCCTCCTTGGTGACCTCGAGCGGACCGTCGCCCGTCCGCGGCTTCATGGCCGCCATCCGACCAACCTCCCAGTCCAGTGTTCCTGCGCGTGGTGCGCTGTCGTCACAGTCTCCCGCATGGCCGCCGGAACCGGTAGCCGCCTCCCCCGCGCGCCGCGGCACAATGCCGCTCACCCCCCAAGCCCGATCCTGCGCAGGAGACTCCCGATGACCGAGCCCACCCCGTCCGGCACCGTGCGTCTGGAGATGGCCGGGGCCGTCGCGACGATCACCCTGGACCGGCCCGACGGGATGAACGCCCTGACGGTCCCGGTCAAGGAGGCGCTGCTGGACGCGGTGCACGCCGTGCACGACGACGAGGCGGTACGCGCCGTGGTCCTCACCGGCAGCGGCCGGGCCTTCTGCGTCGGACAGGACCTGCGCGAACACGCCGCCCTGCTCGACGCCGGTGACCCGGCGCCGCTGCGGACGGTGCGCGAGCACTACAACCCGACGATCACGCTGCTGGCCAGCATGCCCAAGCCGGTCGTCGCGGCCGTCAATGGCACGGCAGCCGGCGCGGGCCTGGGCCTGGCCTGCGCGTGCGACTTCCGGATCGGGGCGGCCGGGGCGCGCTGGACAACCGCGTTCACCGGCATCGGCCTCACCGCCGACTCGGGGTTGTCGTGGACCCTGCCCCGGCTCGTGGGCGCCGCCAGGGCTACCGCGCTGCTGCTGCTGGCCGAACCGTTCACGACCGAGCAGGCTTTGGAGATGGGGCTGCTGACCGCGGTGGTCTCGCCCGGTCAGGTGTTGCCGGCTGCGCAGGAGCTGGCATCCCGACTGGCCGCGGGGCCGACGGTGGCATACGCCGCGGTCAAGAAGTCACTCATGCTGGCAGCCACCTCGACGCTGCAGCAGGCCCTCGCCGAGGAGGACCGCCAGCAGGCGCACGCGGGCCGCACCGAGGACCACGCCGCGGCGGTCCGCAGCTTCCTGGCCAAGCAGCCGCCCGTCTTCGCCGGTCGCTGAGCTCAGGCCGCCCGGGCAGCGGACTGGCCGGCCTCCACCCAGCGGGCGAAGCGCCTCAGCGACAGTCGTACCCCGGCGGTGAACAGCGGCCGGACCAGCGGCCAGCCCAGCCGGCCCAGCGCGCCGAGCGGTAGCTCAAGATCCTCCCGCCAGACGAACAGGCTGCGGTCGACTCCGCGCTCCTGGACCTCGAAGGCGCCGGTGCCGCGTACCAGGCGGCCGGTGTGCAGGACGTGGCAGCGCTGCGGCGGCTCCCAGCGGGTGATGACCATCGTGTCGACAAAGCCGAGCCGCCCGACGCCGGTGAAGGCCTCGATGCCGCCGCCGACGCCGACGCCGCCCTGCGCGGTGCCCGCCACGCGGGTGCCGAGCATCCACTCGCCCTGGCCGTCCCAGTCGACGGCGCCCGCCCAGGTGGCGGCGGCGGGGGCGGCAACGGGGACGGTGAGCACGATCGTGGCGGTCATGCGGTGATCGTCGCCGGGTCGTCGCCCCGCCGCCACCTCGGCCGGCCCACCGGCGAACGGACTTTGTGTGCTTCCTTTTACAATCAAACACACAAAGTACGTTGGGAACCGCGTCGGTCACGCTCGAGCAGCGAACCTCGAGGCGGACATTGTGTGTCGATGCCGGAGATGAAGCACACAAAGTCCCTACGCAGCGGCGCGAGGGGCCGACTACCGCCGCCGGGCCCCGCTGGAGGCGTCCGGGGCGGGCGGGGCGGCGATCGGCTCGTCGGCGCGCACGGGCTCGCGGAGCGGCGCCGGCGGGGACGCGGCCGGCCGTACGACGGTGGACGGCATTGGCTCGGCGGCCTCCCCGCTGTCGGGCAGGTGCTGGACCTCGGGCTCGGCGGCCTCCCCGCTGTCGGGTCCGTGAGCAGGCTCCGCCCCGTTGGCCTCGAGCTCGGCAAGCCGGACGTCGCGCTCGCGCAGCTCGCCGGACAGCCGGTCGAGCAGCGCGTCGACCTCCGCCATCCGGTAGCCGCGCAGCGCCATCCCGAACCGGACGGCCGCCAGGTCGTCGGGGGTGACGGGGGCTCCGATCGGAAGATCGTGGTCGGCCCGGTCGCGTGGGGCGTCGACCAGCAGCTCGCCGTCGCGCGTCGCGACCAGCGCCGCCACGAACACCACGGCCAGCACACCGAGTACCGCCAGAGCCGTCCCCACCGCCCAATCGTGCCAGACCATGCCGGCCCGCGGCCCGCCTCGACACCGAGGACACCCTCCGCTCATTCGACCCGTCGTGGGCACCTCCCGCTCCCGGCGGTCACCGGGTCGCGCCGGCTTTCAACTGCGGCAGCCCGCAGGAGGTCGACGCCAACTGGGCGGACCTGACCGGAGCCGGCCGGCGACCTCGCCATCACGTCTTGTGCTGGACGTAGCAGGCCGGTCACCAGATGCGCGTACGGTCCGCGGTCATCGTCGGGCCATCCGGGCCCTGACCATCACCTCGGAGGCAGCCGTGCTCAAGGGCTTCAAGGACTTCCTGCTACGCGGCAACGTCATCGACCTCGCGGTCGCCATCATCATCGGAGTTGCCTTCGGGGCCGTCATCAGTGCCTTCGCGAAGGACTTCATCGGCGGCCTCATCGGGGTCATCGGCGGCACCCCGGACTTCGGCACCGCGGGCTTCACCATCAACGGCAGCAAGGTCATCATCGGCTCGACCATCAATGCCCTGATCAACTTCGCGATCGTCGCGGCGGTCATCTACTTCGTGGTCGTCATCCCGGTCGGCAAGCTGATGGAGCGACGCAAGCGAGGCCTCGAGCCGGAGGTGGCGGCCACGACCGAGGACATCGCGCTGCTGCAGGAGATCCGCGACCTGCTCAGGGCGCGGGGCGGCCAGGTCTGAGCCTCAGGGATCGGCCTCCAGCTCCTCCTGCAGGGAGGGGTGCAGACGCACCGGCGCGGACAGACCCGCCTCTACCGCGTCGAGTGCGCCCGCGACCGTCGAGGTCCACACCAGAGCCCCGGCGGCCGCCTGCCGTACGAAGCCCCGCTCGAGCATCAGCTGGAGCTGGGCGCGCAGCGGGGCGTACAGGCCGTCGACGTCGAGCACCACGACGGGCTTGACGTGCAGGCCGAGTGAACGCGCGACCCACACCTCCGTCAGCTCCTCGAGAGTTCCCAGGCCGCCGGGCAGCGTGAGGAACGCGTCGGCGCGGGCGTCCATCAAGCCTTTGCGCAAGCGCATGTCGTCGACGACCAGCAGCTCGTCGGCGTCGCGGTCACCGACCTCGAGCTGCAGCAGCACCTCCGGGATGACCCCGGTGGTACGCCCGCCGCCGGCGCGTACCGCCCGGGCCACCGCCCCCATCATCGACAGGGCGCCGCCGCCGGAGACCAGGTCATGTCCCCGCCGGGCCAGCTCGTGGCCCACCTCGGCGGCCAGGTCGACGTACGCCGGGTCGATCCGGGTGCTCGACGCGCAGAAGACGCAGACCGCAGCCACCGCGCTACAGCCCCGCGTCGCCCGGGAAGTCGCCGACCTTCTCGTGGCCGGTCGCGACCGGCTCCGGGGCAGGGCGCAGCGCCTCGGCGTCGGCGATGACCGCCAGCACGTCGTCCACGTCGTCGGTGACGTGCACCAGGTCGAGGTCACCCGGCGAGAGGTAGCCGTGCGGGAGCATGGTGCTGCGCAACCAGTCGATCAGCCCTGACCAGTACGCCGTCCCCAGCAGCACCACCGGGAACTGGTTGACCTTGTGCGTCTGCACCAGCGTGAGGGCCTCGAACAGCTCGTCCATCGTGCCGAACCCGCCGGGCAGGATGACGAACGCCTGCGCGTACTTCACGAACATGGTCTTGCGCGCGAAGAAGTAGCGGAAGTTCAGCCCGAGGTCGACCCAGTCGTTGAGGCTCTGCTCGAAGGGCAGCTCGATGCCCAGGCCCACCGACAGGCCGCCGGCCTCGCTGGCGCCGCGGTTGACGGCCTCCATGACGCCCGGGCCACCGCCGGTGATCACCGCCCATCCGGCGTCTGCGAGCGCTGCCCCGAGGGCGCGCCCGGTGGCGTACTCGGGAGCGTCCCGCGATGTGCGAGCCGAGCCGAAGACGCTGACCGCACGGGGAAGCTCGGCAAGCAAGCCAAAACCCTCAACGAACTCCGACTGGATGCGCAACACCCGCCACGGGTCGGTGTGCACCCAGTCCGACGGCCCCCGGTGGTCCAGTAGCCGCTCGTCGGTGGTGCTGGCCTGCACCTGCCCCCGGCGAAGGGTGACCGGGCCGCGGTGCTTCTCGGGGGTGTCTGGCAGGGGCGGGCGGTCCGGGTCGACGGAGGCGGGCACGCGCTGCAACCTAGCGGCCGGTCGGCGTGAGCTCGTCATGGCCACTGGTACGGCAGGCCGCAACTGACGCAGGCGTCCGCGGGGACGGACTGCCGTGGCGCCGCCGCTGTCAGGCTGATGCGAAGGTCTTGACCAGCGTCCCGCAGAAGGCGGGCAGGTCAGTGGGGTTGCGGCTGCTCACCAGGGTGTTCGGGCCGGCCGCACAGACGACGACCTCCTCGTCCACCCAGCGCCCCCCGGCGTTGCGGATGTCGGTCTGCAGGCTGGGCCAGCTGGTGAGCGTGCGGCCCTGCAGCACGCCGGCCTCCACGAGTGTCCACGCACCGTGGCAGATCACGGCGACCGGCTTGCCCGCCGCGAAGAAGGACTTCGTGAAGCTGACGGCTGAGGGCTGCGTACGCAGGAAGTCGGGGTTGGCCACCCCGCCGGGCAGCACGAGAGCTGCGTAGTCGGCCGTGTCGGCGCCGTCGACGGTGGTGTCCACCGGGAAGGTGTCGCCCTTGTCGAGGTGGTTGTAGGCCTGCACCTCGCCGGTGTCGGTGGACAGCAGCTTCGGGGTGCCGCCGGCATCCTGCACGGCCTTCCACGGCTCGGTGAGCTCGACCTGCTCGATGCCCTCGGGGGCTACCAGGAAGGCGATGGTCTTGCCGGACAGCTCGGTGCTCACGGGAGCTCCTCTCGGGTCAGTGGCGTTCCCCTACCCAGGTGCGGACGTCTCAGGCTTGTTTGCACACGTGGCTGCCGGTCAGGCGAGCAGGTAGCCGCGTAGCGCTGCGGTGCAGGCGGTGATCAGACCGACGTCGACCGACTCCTCGCGGGTGTGCGCGAGGCCGGGGTCTCCCGGCCCGTAGTTGAGGGCGGGGATGCCCAGCGCGGCAAAGCGCGCGACGTCGGTCCAGCCGTACTTGGCGACCGGCGTACCACCGAGGGCTGCGACGAAGTGCTGCGCCGCAGGAGCGGTCAGCCCGGGCAGGGCGCCGGGCGAGCTGTCGGTGAGCACGCACTCGTACGGCGCCAGCACCTCGCGGACGTGCGCGAGCGCGGCCGCCTCGGTGCGGTCGGGGGCGAACCGGAAGTTGACGGTGACGGTGCAGGCATCGGGGATGGTATTCAGCG
>ENA-OFCI01000580-OFCI01000580.1-metagenomes-genome-assembly--contig:-NODE-580-length-21146-cov-6.879807_pt1 | contig 21146 bp, 23 predicted proteins | sample MGYA00153391_OFCI01 | MGnify analysis MGYA00153391
TAAAGCGCCTAAAAGTGTCACAAAACGACAGCTGATCGACAAATAATTTCCCCATACAGGTCAGTTGGAGGGGAAAGCCACAGCAGAAAAACAGCAGTAGAAATTTTGAATGGAGCAGTAATGCAAGTTCGTCGTAACGATTTTGATGTTACCAACCGTATTCAAACCACGGATCGGGAAAGCGTTGAACGCGAGATCAATCGCTTGTTCCGTTTACTCTATCCGGGTGTGGCTCATGCATTTATGGAACAGGCTTTTGCAGATTTCGCAGCGCTTTATCGAGGAGATTACCCAGGCTATCAGGCTAGCGATACCGGATTTCACGACGTGCAAAATGTTATGGAGGTGACGCTGGCGATGGCACGCCTGATGGACGGCTACGAGCATTCACGGCTTGATTCTCCGCCGCTGGATGCGCGCTTGTTTCAGCTGGGTGTGTCGCTGGCACTGTTTCATGATGTCGGCTTCGTAAAAAAAACTAACGATACGACGGTGTCGAGCGGCGCGTTTTATACGTCTTCACATGTGTCGCGCGGCACCCAATTTTTACGCGAATACTTGCCGAGAATTGGACTCGCTGAATTTCAGGAATCAGGGGCTGAACTCCTGCATTTCACTGGCAATGAGAAGGATGCTGCTGATATCGCAATCAACAATCCTTTGCTGCGGCTGGTGGGCAATTTACTGGGCTCTGCCGAAATCATGGCGCAAATGGCGGATCGTTGTTACCTCGAGAAATGTCGCTATCGCTTATACCCGGAGTTTGTAGATGCTGGCATTACCGGTAAACGCACCGCGGCAGGCGATGAGGTGGTTTACAAATCGGGCGAAGATTTGGTGCAGCAGACACCAGCTTTTTTTGAGGCGGCAGTGAATCGTCTGGAAGCTGATTTGGGTGGCGTATACAACTATGCCGCCACCCATTTTGGCGGCTACAATTTATATATACACGCGGCCGCGCGCAGTGTGCATTTTGCCCGGGACGTCAGCAGCGGAAAACTCCAGCTGCGCCGGACGATGCCGAATCTGGCGCTTATTTAAAACTTGCTGAGGAACTGCCTAATTCCAGCTGGGTGCGAGGTTGCCGCACGTTAATTCAGCTTAATCTGCCAACACCCGCAGCACCCAAATTGCAAGCGAATGTTACCGGCCTCGGCGGAGCGCTTGCCGGTGGTGATATTGATCTCGCCTATTTCTTTATAATCTTGAAAACCAAGACTTGATTGCGACTAAAATTAGGTCCTTGAAAAGCCATGCTTCTTCATTCATTCGTTGCTCTCCCCCGCTTGAAAGGTTTTTAGTTCATGAATCTGCGCGCCACTTTTTTGATTTCTTTAACGATACTATTTTTAGCGTCGCTACCCGCCCTGGTCATTGCTGACGAAGGCATGTGGACTTTTGATAATTTGCCACGCGACGCGCTGAAGTCCAAATATTCTTTTACACCTGACAAAGACTGGGTGGATCACGCCATGCGCGCTGCCGTGAATTTGGGTGGCTGTTCAGCGTCGATGATTTCGCCCGAAGGTTTGGTGCTGACCAACCATCATTGCGTGGCAGGATGTTTGCAACAAATTTCGAGCGCAAAGAAAAACTATTTGCAAGACGGCTTTCTGGCCAGAAAACATGAAGACGAACTGCAATGCCCCGCAACGGAGGTAAGCCGCCTTGAGCAGATCACTGACAAGACCCAAGAAATGAATTCGGCGACCAAAGGGCTGACCGGAGAGGCCTACAAAAACGCGCAGAACGCGATGAGCGCCAAGCTGGCGGCCGATTGTGTAGGTGATAAAAAAGACACCGTGCGCTGCAGCGTGGTGACGCTTTATCAGGGTGGGCAATATCATTTATATCGTTACCATCGATTTTCAGATGTGCGACTGGTGTGGGCGCCGGAAGATGCGGCGCCTAACTTTGGAGGTGATCCCGACAACTTTAATTTCCCGCGTTTTGGTCTTGATGCATCAATGTTGCGTGCATACGAAAACGGCAAACCTGCTGCGGTCAAAGATTATTTTCCGTTTAGTGCCAGCGGCCCCAAAGCGGATGAATTGGTATTTACCGCCGGCAATCCAGGTCGTACCAATCGCCTGCTGACTATTTCGCAACTCGAAACATTGCGTGATGTACGTTTGATTAGCACCATGCGCCGCGGTTACGAATTGCGCGGTGTACTGACCGAATATCGCAAGTTGGGACCCGAGCAAGCGCGGGTGGCTTATAACGATCTATATTTTCTGGAGAACGGACTCAAGGTTGCGTCCGGCGAATTGATCGCACTACAGTCGCCGGAATTGATGACGCGCAAACGATCGGACGAAGCGTCGCTGAAAAAATTTGTGAATGCTAATCCCAAGCTGAAAGCAGAAGTGGGAGACGCATGGGGCGCGATTGAAAAAGCGCAGGCGGTTTATCGCGACATCGCCAGCGAATACGATGCTGTCGAAGGCGGACGTGCATTTAACTCGCGCTATTTTTCGCTGGCGCGCGCGCTGGTGCGCGGCGCTGACGAGCGCGTCAAAGCAAATGGTGATCGTCTGCCTGAGTTTACGTCGGCGCGCCTGCCGCTAACTGAACGTCAGGTGTTTTCGCCTGCGCCGATTTATCCCGAATTTGAAAAATTGAAGCTTGAATTCTCGCTGACCAAATTGCGTGAAACGCTGGGCACCGATGACCCGTTTGTGGTGCAAATTTTAGGCAAAGAGTCTCCTGCGCAAGTGGCGCAGCGTTTGGTCGATAACACCAAGCTGGGCGATCCGGCGCTGCGCAAAGCGCTCTGGCAAGGGGAGCGCGCCGCCATTGATAAATCCGACGATGCGTTCCTAAAGCTGGTGCGTGATATTGACGTTCGTGCTCGCGCACTTCGCAAGCGCTACGAAAATGAGGTCAGTGCAGTGGAACAGAAAAGCGCGGAGCTCATCGCCAGAGCGCGTTTTGCCCAACTCGGCCCAAAAGTCTATCCCGATGCGACTGGTACGCTGCGTTTGAGTTTTGGCGCTGTGCAGGGTTGGACAGAGCGCGGTAAACCAGTGATACCGTTTACTGATTTTGCCGGTGCGTTCAACCGCAATACCGGTGCGGAGCCTTATGCGCTGCCGGCGTCCTGGATTGCGTCGAAAGACAAAATGAACCTGGCGCAAAATTATAATTTTGTCTCCAGCAACGACATCATCGGCGGCAATTCCGGCAGCCCCATGATTAATCGCAACGCCGAGATTGTCGGCCTCGCCTTTGATGGCAATGTGCATTCGCACGGCGGCTCGTTCTGGTTCGACCCCGTGATGAATCGCACCATCGGCGTCACCAGCGGCGGCATTCAGGAAGCGCTCAAAAATATTTACGGCGCTACAGAGTTGTTGGCGGAAATCAAAGGTAAGTAAATTTTTTATAGCTGTAAAAAACCCACTGCGTGCGGTGGGTTTTTTTATGCTGACGAGGAAATTATTTCCTATACGCGCAGCGCGCGAAAGCCAGACGCTAGGTGGGACGGGGCTCGCAGGATAATTTAAACTGGAAATGCACGCCAATACTGGGGTTTAAAATTTCGCGCGGCGCTGGCCTGCAATCCAATCGCTTTGCTCATTTGTTGATATTGTGTTTCTTCTGCTCACCGCAATCGAGGAGATTACGATGGCGCATTATGTTGATGGTTTTGTGGTTCCTGTGCCGCCGAAAAATCTTGCTGCGTATCGCGCTATGTCCAGAAAATTCGGCAAAATCTGGATGCAATACAGCCCACTGCAATACACCGAATGCATGGCCGAGGATGTGAAATCCGGCAAAGTAACGTCGTTTCCGCAGAGCGTGAAATTGAAAGCGGATGAGACCGTGGTATTCGCCTGGATCGTTTATAAATCGCGCAAACATCGCGATAGCGTTAACGCCAAAGTGATGTCAGATCCGCGCGTTGTCGGCATGAACCCAAGCACCACTCCATTCGATGGCAAGCGCATGTTTTGGGGCGGGTTTAAGACGTTGGTGGAGTTGTAATATGCGGTTGGTGATGCTCGCTATTTTTGATAACTTACTTCATCAAGCGGGGCGTTTAGCACAAGATCGTGGCAGTGCCCTAACTCTCGCGGCATACCAAGATTTTTTACTAGATGGCATCTGGCAAGAAATTTCAGTACTTGCCAGCCTGGATCTAGTTGGTGAGGTTCAAGCCCCATTTTTGTCGACTCTGGAAACGCATGATGATTGTTGTGCCAGCATTCGCCGTGCGTGAGGAAGCCCCAACCCTCAAGATTTGAAGCCTGGACAGCCGCGCCTTTCACCCGCCATCGTCGCGGTCCGGGGTTGTGCGCAAAATAAGTAACGAGCCAGTGGCTAGTCACACTGACGGCAACCCGCACGGCCACCCCCCATACGACAAAGCTAATGCCGCCGATCATATAGAGAGCCAGTGCAAGTATCAGCTGATGAAGCGGCCATGTGGCTTCCATAAATTGATACCAACGATCATTTTTAAACTCTGGTTCAATAGTGAATTTCGGCGGCTTATCGAATTTGAACGTGCAATGCAATTGCCAGAACGCGTCAATCCAGAGGCCTCGACGGTGTGAAAAGAATTCGTGGCATGAAGGCTGGCGTTGCGCCCAATCGCGAATATCGTGTATGCACAAAATGCCAAAAGGACCCGCCATGCCCACCAAGACGCCAAGCCAAACCAGGAAGCGCTCAAAGGGTTTACTGCACTCGAATGATTTATGGATTAAACGTCGATGCATTCCCAGCGAGTGGCCAAAAAGTAGCGTGACATAACTCAACAGTAAAAATAGCGCAAATGCACCCCATGTGAAATACAGGGGAGCTATGAAAAGTGCGATGAAAAGTGCGATGAAAAGTGCGATGAGATAAATCGCTGTGTTCCACAGCGACTTGAACGGGCCCAAACAACTCGGCCGATATTTGCGTTCGCACCCGACGCATCGATTCGCCAAACATTTTTTCTCATATTTTCGCCACTACACAATTTTAGTCGTGCCAACAACCATCATAAGTGCTTCTTCATACGGCCCGCCGAAATCAACGCGAGTGATTTCCGATAGCCGAAAATTTGATAAATCTGCCGCCCAAGTGCCGTCGGGTGTGACTTCCTTCAGTGTGACAGTTGTGCGATTAAATTTAGCAACGCGCCCAATATGGCAAACCTCACAATCAGTTATCTCGCGATGAATTGTTATGAGCGAGTATTTAGCACATGCCGAATTGAGAACTGCTGTCGTTGACGAAAGATCAAGCTTTCTGGGTTTAATGATTCGAAGTTTGCGTTTTCGAAGAACGACTTCTTGAAAAGTAGCGTGTGGTGCGGGAGATTCTATGGTCAACACGTCACGGAGGCGAAATATTTGATAGCCGTCCAACCTTATGCCATCACCCACGATGAGTAGCGCAAACCAACTGCGCGCAATGCCCACTACATAACCGTCGACACAACCTCGTTCGAGCGAGCGTTCTATGCGTACCAGCGTCTTATTATTTTGAGCAGCTGAAAGTTTTGCATGAAGTCCTCGAATCATAGACGTCGACTATTGTTATGGATGATCAATTGTTTTCTAGGCCACTTACCAAAATCAACATGAGCGAATTTGGGCTAACGATATAGGACCGGAAGAATTCTATTTTTAAAAATGGAACCCTATGCCTGGCGTCTGTTTGTGAGCATTTTTGGTTCAAAAGCCCCGTGGTTAAAAGACTTTTGTCTGAATCTGCTGTTACGCCGCCACCCGAATATTAATCCGCTTTTCTTCCACCGCATGGCATGCCACCTGACCGCCATCTTCATAATCGATCAAGTTGGGGCGATCAATTTTGCAACGATCAAAGGCGTGTGGGCAGCGGGGGTGGAAGGCGCAGCCGGTGGGGGGGGTTAGCGGATTGGGGACTTCACCGGCGACGGGCGTGCGTTGCTTGCCGGTCATTTTTAGATCGGGGATCGCGGATTGCAGCATCTGCGTGTAAGGGTGTTGCGGGTTGGCGAAAATGCGTTTGGTGTCGGCGACTTCCACCAGGCGGCCCAGATACATGACGCCGACGCGGGTCGAGATATGCGATACGACGGCCAGATTATGCGAGATAAAAAGGTAGGTGAGGCCGAATTCGCGTTGCAAATCTTTCATCAAATTCAGAATCTGCGCCTGCACCGAAACGTCCAGCGCCGAGGTTGGTTCATCACACACCAAAAATTCCGGATTTGAGGATAGCGCGCGCGCGATGGAAATTCGTTGACGTTGCCCGCCGGAAAATTCATGTGGAAATTTTTCAGCGTCGAGCGGTGACAAACCCACTTGTGTGAGCAGCTTATCGACGCGTTGTTTGACGTCCGCGGCGTTGGTGGCGATCTTGTGCACGCGCAGCGGCTCGGCAATAATTTTGCCCACCCGCCAGCGCGGGTTCAGGCTCGCATAGGGGTCCTGAAAAATCATCTGAAAGCGTTTGCGCAGCTGCTGCACTTCGTCTGCACCGGCGTTAGCCATGTTCACGCCATCAAAAATAATCGAGCCGCGCGACGGCGTGTACAGTCCGCATACGAGTCGTGCCACGGTTGATTTTCCGCAGCCGGATTCGCCAACGAGAGACAAGGTTTCGCCGCGATTGATGGTAAAACTGACGCCATCCACCGCTTTCAAAATTTGGCGGTCTTGACGCTCAATAACCCGGTTCAGCCATGGTTTTGAAACGTCGAATTCTTTGGCGACATCGATCACTTCCAGCAGGACATCGCTCGATTTTTTGTTCATGCCGTCACCGCGTGTTTGTCTGTTTGAACCGCCGTGCTTGCATGCAGCCAACAGGCAGCCATCGTCTTGCCCGCGGGCATGAGCTCTGGTCGCTCAGTGGTACAGCGCTGGTTGGGCACATCGCTTACGCGCGTACATCGAGGATTAAACGCGCACCCTTTGGGAATCGCCGTTAACCGCGGCATTGAGCCGTCAATTTGCGATAGACGTTCGTGGTTATCACCCACGCTCGGGATCGCGCCCATCAGTCCGACGGTGTAAGGATGTTGCGGCGAGTGGATCACTTCTGCCACGGGACCGATTTCGGCAATCCGGCCCGCGTACATGACGGCAACTCGGTCAGCGGTTTCGGCGATGACGCCCATGTCGTGGGTGATGAGCATCACGGCGGTGCCGTGTTCGCGACACAGCTTTTTTATCAGCGTGATGATCTGCGCCTGAATCGACACGTCAAGCGCGGTGGTGGGTTCATCGGCAATGATCAGTTTTGGATTCGCCGCGAGCGCCAATGAAATCACTACTCGTTGGCGCATGCCGCCGGAGAACTGGTGGGGATAGTGATCAATGCGTCTATCGGCGGCGGGAATGCCGACCTCATTCAACAACTCGATGGCGCGCGCTCTCGCCTGAGCGTGGGTGAGATCGAGATGGGTTTCGATGGTCTCGATAATTTGTCGGCCGATGGTGTAGAGCGGGTTAAGGGAAGTAAGGGGATCCTGAAAAATGGCGCCGATTTCACGCCCACGGATTTTGCGCAATTCCTCAAACGGCAGATTATCGATACGTCGTCCGGCCAACAATATTTCGCCGCTCGCGATACGGCCCGGTGGTTCAAGCAGGCCGATGACCGCCGCGCCGGTGAGCGATTTTCCGGCACCCGATTCGCCGACCACGCCCAGCACTTCGCCGGCGGCGATGTCGAAGCTGATGTTGTCCACTGCGGTCAGAATGCCGCGACGGGTGGGAAATTCGATGCGAAGATTTTTGACTTGCAAGAGTGGAACAGTGGGGGTGCTCATCGCGCGGCTTTAGCGAAGTTTAGGATTGAGCGCATCGCGCAGCCAATCACCGATGATGTTTATCGACAGCACGAGCACTACCAATGCCAGGCCCGGAAACCAGAGAATCCACCATTCGCCCGACAGCAGAAAATCGCCGCCGATGCGGATCATCGTGCCGAGCGTCGGTTGGGTGGCGGGCATGCCGACACCGAGGTAAGAAAGCGTGGCTTCGGTAATGATCGCCGTGCCAATGTGGAGCGTGGCCAACACCATGACCGGACCCAATACATTCGGCAACACATGCGCGAACATGATCGCCAGCGGGCGTCGACCAATCACCCTAGCGGCCTGAACATATTCTTTATTGCGCTCGACCAAGGTTGAGCCGCGCACCGTGCGCGCGTACTGCACCCAGCCGGATGCGGCGATGGCAAAAATCAATACGTAAATCGCGACCTGATCGTGCTGTGAATTCGGGATGACAACTCTGGCCACGCCGCTAATCAGTAGCGCAATTAAGATCGCGGGAAACGATAACTGCACATCGGCGATGCGCATGATGAAAGCGTCCAGCGCGCCGCCGAAATAGCCGCTGATGAGGCCGAGCGTGATGCCCACCACCATCGATAACAACACGGCCGCAAAGCCCACCACCAGCGAGGCGCGCGAGCCGTACATGATGGTGGAAAGCACGTCGCGGCCTTGATCGTCAGTGCCAAGCAGAAACTGCGATTTACCGGCCTCAATCCATGCAGGCGGAGTGAACGCATCGCTGAGGTTCAAGGTCTTTAAATCGAATGGGCTGTGTGGCGCGAAGAAGGGCGCAAAAGCGGAAGATAAAATCAGGATCAACCCGATAATTGTCGCGATGACAACAAGCGGATCGCGCTTGAATTTGTGCCAGATATCGCTATCCAAAAAACGTCGAACCGTGCTGGTTAATGCGCCCGTCATATTAATGGCCTCCTGCTGATGAAGTCTCCAAGCGCAGCCGTGGATCGACGACGTAATAGAGCGTGTCGACAATTAAATTGATGGTGACAAAAATAAATCCAATCAGACACAGGTAAGCAGCCATGACGGGAATATCCGCAAACTGCACTGCTTGAATAAACAATAAGCCCATGCCGGGCCATTGAAATACGGTTTCGGTAATGATCGCAAATGCGATCAAGCCGCCTAGTTGCAAACCGGTAATGGTGATGACAGGTACTAGCGTATTCTTGAGGGCATGACCAAAATGTACTGCCTGATTTGATAGGCCGCGTGCGCGTGCAAATTTGATGTAATCCGTGCGTAGCACTTCCAGCATTTCAGAGCGTACCAGCCGCATGATCAGCGTGACCGGATAAAAGCCAAGCGTCACCGCAGGCAAGATGACGGCCTTCAATCCTGAAACAGTTAAAAATCCGGTAGACCAAAATCCGAGCTGGGTCGTGTCGCCGCGGCCAAATGAAGGCAATATCCCCAGCCAGACGGCGAAAATAATGATCAAAAATATACCAATCAAAAAATTGGGGAGCGATACGCCAATGAGTGAGCCAGTCAGCAATACTTGCGATGACCAATGATCGCGCTTCAGGGCCGTATATATGCCCACTGGAATGCCGACAAATAATGCCAGCAGGGTGGCGACGCCAACTAGCTCTAGGGTGGCGGGCAAGCGCTCGGCTAATAGCTGCGAAACAGGGCGGCCCAGGCGCAGCGATATACCGAAATTACCCTGCAATGCGTTTTGAACGAACACCGCAAACTGAGTATAGAAGGGCTTGTCGAGACCGAGCGATTTGCGGACTTCATCGCGATCCGCCTGGGTAGCTTCCGGCGGCAACATGAGCGCTACTGGATCACCGACGAAATTAAACAGCGAAAAAGCGATGAAGCCCACGGTGAGCATGACAAGGATGCTTTGTAAAAGACGGCGGGCTATGAAGGCGAGCATCGATGATTTCTAGTTGGCGGGAGGGTTTAAAGTTTTAGCTGACGGGTAGTGCAAGCGCCTGGCTTAACCACTCATTTCAGACTGAAGCGAAAAAAGTACGGCACGTTGTTGGGCGGCAAAATCGCGCTGGCACCTTTACGCATTGCCCAAGGCCATAGCTGTTGATGGATCGGGAGTATGGGCAGATCGTTATTAGCCAGCATCAGTGCTTCACGAATGAATTCGTCGCGTTTTTTCAGATCATTCTCGACCCGGATTTGATCGATAAGTTGATCCATTTTCGCGCTTGAATAACGGCCATAGTTCGAGTCGCCGTTGCCGGTGCTGTCGCCACTGTAGGTGCGCAGCAAACTCTGTAGGGTGTATAGCGCATCGGTGGTGGGTGTGCTCCAGCTTAAAAGATAAAAGCTAGTGTCAAACTTCTGGATCTTCTGAAAGTAATTCGCCGTGGGCACAATATTTGGGGTGACTTTGATATCGATACGCGCCAGCATCGGCGCGATGGCTTGGCAAATATCAGCGGGAGGCTGAGCCGCGCCGCAATCAAGCGTTACATCAAAGCCGTTGGGATAGCCTGCTTCTTTAAGCAATGCTTTGGCGCGCGCAACGTTGTAGGGCAGGCGTACGTCTGCGTTCTTGCTGTATCCCTGATCGACGGGCGTGATGATTGTGCCGGTGGGTCTGGCGAGTCCGCGCATCACTTTTGATTTGATGGTTTCTGCATCGATTGCATGCGCGATGGCTTGGCGCACGCGAATGTCCTTGAACGGATTTTTACCTTTCACATTGGAATAAAGGAGCTCGTCGCGAGTGAGATCGAACGCCAGAAACTGAACACGCGACTCTGCGCCCATGATCATGGTGATATTTGGCGAGGCTCTCAGACGAGCGATGTCCTGTGACGGCGGGTCGTTAACGAAATCCACCTCGCCTGAAAGCAGGGCCGCTAAACGGGTTGCGTTATTTTTTATTGGCAATAAAGTGACGGCGGTAATATTGCCTTTTTCGGGGCTCGCTTTGTTCCACCAGTTCGGGTTTTCCACCAGCTCGGTTTTGACATCGGGCTGGCGCACGGTCACCATGAACGGGCCAGTGCCGTTGGTATTGCGGGACGCAAACGTGTCTTCTTTGTCTTTGTAATTCTGCGGGAGTAGCGCATTATTTTTTATCGCCCACGACCTACTCATAATGCGGAAAAAGAACACATGATTAAGCAAAACCGGGTTGGGCTCCTTCATCAAAATATCGACCGTCAGATCATCAATTTTTTTGGCGCTCGCGGCACCCTGGACGGATGCTTTCATCTGTGAATTCAACGACAGTGCACGCTCGATTGAAAACACAACATCGTCGGCGGTAAAGGGCGAGCCATCATGAAACTTGACGCCCGGACGCAGTTTGAAGCGCCATGTCTTTATGTCAGGCTGCGACCATGAAAGCGCCAGCCAAGGAACCATTTTGAAATCTTTATCGCGCCCCACCAGGCCCTCGTACACATTGCCGAGTAGCCGATTGGTTACGGCCAGATTGGCCGAGTGTGGGTCGAGCGTTTGCGGCTCGTCCTGAGTGGCGTAACGCAGTGGTTTGGCAAAGCTTGCCTCGACTGATGTAAAAAATACTATAGCGGCTAACGCCAACATGAAGACTGCTGGTGAAAACTTCGAAATCAAATTAGATGAACCATATTGGGGGTAAGCCATATTTTTGGGCATTTCAGTTTGTTAGCCTTGAGTGTGGATCGAACAATGAAACTGGCGTTGGATAAAATCATCATGTATGTGCAGGCGACAATGCACGAACAATGCCATCTTGTTGCATGTGGTGGTTATTAGGTTTGATGAGAATGAGCTGTTTTAAAAACATCGCAAAAAACAGGGTGACCGAAAAATTATGGGTGGTGCTGTTTACCGCCATGTAAATGAAGTGCGCCGCAGAAAGAGCGATTGTAATAGATACAACTTAGTCTGCGGCATTTTGCGCTAACCGGCAGCCAGAGGATTGTAGAAAACAGCTGCAACCCGCTACAAACAAACTCGGTTAGTTAATGACTGCCCACTTTGCGAGCATGCGATTGTCAGCGCGGTGCACGACCGTGATGTTGCTGCGCATGGCCCACGGAATTACTTGATGATGCAGCGGAATGTGGCCTACATCGGCTTGCTCAAGAAGCAACGCTGCTTTGGTAAGCTCGGCGCGCTTTTTGAGGTCTACTTCCGTTTTTAGTGCGTCGATAATGGTGTCTATTTTGGGGTTTGAATAGCCGGAAAAATTCCAAGTGCCATCACCTCCTTGGCCTTTAGTGCGCACAATGGATTGTAAGGTGTAGAGCGAATCAAACGTGGGCACGCCCCAGCCCAGCAGGTACATGCTGGTGTCGGTGTTTTGGAGTTTGGGGAAATAGAGTGCACGCGGCATCGCGTTGACCTTGACGCGGATATCGATCTTGGCCAGCATGCCGGCTATCGCGACGCAAATCGCTTGGTCATTAATGTAACGATTATCAGTGCAATCAAGGGTCACGTCGAAGCCATTGCCAAACCCCGCATCGGCCATCAGTTTTTTGGCTTTCACAATATCAACCGGCGGACGATTTTCAACGTCTTTGGTATAGCCGCGAACTTGTGGTGCGATGAGCGACATGGTGGGCAGCGATAGTTTGCGCATCACGCTCACGTAAATCGCATTGATATCGATGGCTTGCAACATGGCTTGGCGCACCCGAATATCTTTAAAGGGATTTTTTCCCTTGCTGCCATACAAAAGTTCGTCTCGGCCCTGATCAAAATTCAAAAAGAGCGTTCTGTTTTCGTTGCCCTCCATTATTTTTATTGCTTTATTCTCTTTCAACTTTGGAACGTCCTGGACTGGTGGGTCGAGCACGAAATCGATTTCACCAGACAGCAACGCGGAAATTCGCGTTGCGTTATTTTTGATTGGCGTATAAATCACTTCATCAATGGATTCGCTATCGCGCTTTCCCCACCACTTTGGATTGACAACAAATACCGTTTTTACGTCCGGTTCCCGCGCCTTGAGAATAAACGGCCCAGTGCCGTTGGTGTTGCGTGCGGTGTAGGTTTCCTCTTTATTTTTAAAATCCTGAGGCTTCTGCGCATTGTTTTTCAGCGCCCACGCTTTGTTCATCATTCTGACTTCGGTGAGCTGATCCAGCAGCGTAGGATTAGGGCCGTCACTCACGATATCGACGGTGAGACTATCGATTTTTTTGGCACTTTTTATGCCCTGCATGTAGGCGGAAAAGTCTGAGGTTTTTTCCAGCGCGCGCGTGATTGAAAACACGACATCGTCTGCGGTAAAGATGGCATCGTTATGGAAAATGACTTTGTCGCGCAATTTGAAACGCATTGTGGTGGGATTGATCTGCGTCCAACTAATAGCCAGACACGGTTCAATCGCCATGGTTTTGCCACGATTGATGAGCGGTTCATAAATATGGTCCGATGCTGAATTATTCAAACCTTCGTTTTGAGAATGTGGGTCCATGGTGAGGATGTCACCTTGGCTTGCCCAGCGGAATGTTTTGGCATCTACAAATGGTAATGCGGTAGCCATCGCGAGCGCCGCGACGCACCCCAAAATTCGCCTCCCAACAAGCATCGTGCGGTTGATTTTTCTAGTCGCGGGCGTTAATTGCATGAATTACTCCGTGTATTTGAATTGTTTTCTCAGTGGCTGCATCGGCAGTGACTGAAGTGGCGATCTAGCTGTGATCTGATGGCAATGGCCGACAGTCTGCGAAGTTTGCGGGTGAGTGTGCCGAAGCGAGTGTGCGAAGTCAACGCCCGCTCGGTCGGCGCATTAATTTTCCGTGCCAGGCTGTTGCGGCCTGGTTTGGCGGGATGAATACATGATGGCCGTGCTAAAAGTGCAGTAGCAAAGTGCAGTACCATTCAAGGACTCTCATAAAACGACGTTATTAAATTAGGCATCCATGAACGCGCTTTTGCTGTTTTTTGCATTTTTTATCGGCTGTGTCATCCCGCTACAAGCCATTCTAAATAATTCGCTGCGCGTGACGCTGGGAAGCGGCGCTGTGTTTGCCGCGATGATGAATTTTTTGGTGGGCTTCGTCGTTTTGGTTGTTCTGTGCTTGATGACAGGAGAGAAATGGAGCAGCGTGCTCAAGCTTTCCACCATTGCGCCGTGGCAGTTGGCAGGCGGGTTATTAGGCGCGACATTTGTATTTGGCGCAACGCTGCTGGTGCCACGGATTGGGGTCGCGAATATGCTTAGTTTGGTGATTGCCGGGCAGATTTTGGCATCGCTGTTTTTTGATCGGGTCGGCGTTCTGGGTTTGGTCGAACGCGAGTTGAGTATGCCGCGCGCAATCGGGGCCGTGTTGGTCATTGCCGGCGTACTATTGGTCAATTTTGGCGATAGGCTGCGGAGTTAACGCGTTTTAGGCTACGCTTCACTGCGAGCAGCTTGTCGGATTTAAGGGGAATCGGCTGCAAAAACTCAAATTAACCAGCCGCACCATTCAAAAAAGGACATTCGCATGACAACAATCGTGGTTGTTAAAAAAGACGGAATGGCCGTGATCGCAGGCGACACGTTAACGACTTTTGGCTCCACCCGACTGGCCAGCACGCACGATGCCGCGCCCGAAAAGCTCTTGAAACACGGAGACACTTACTTTGGCATTGCAGGATCGGCTGCCCATCAGTTGGTACTGGAGCATCTGTTAAAGAAGCATCCTGAGTTCAAATTTCATGGTCGCGACGACATATACGACAGTTTTCGCAAAATCCACCCGATTTTGAAAGACGAAGCCTATTTAAATCCAAAAGAGGAAGACGATGACCCCTACGAATCCTCACAATTAACTGCGCTGGTGGTGAACTCCAGCGGCATTTTTGGCGTCTACTCGATGCGAGAGGTGTTTGAGTTTGATCGCTTTTGGTCGATCGGATCAGGCCGCGATTTCGCTTTAGGGGCCATGTATGCAGTGTACAAAGGTCGAAAATCTGCAGAGGATATTGCCAGGCTGGGCGTCATGGCAGGTGCTGAGTACGACACGGGAACGGGATTGCCGATGAATGTCGCGGTGGTGAAAATGAATGGTAAACGGGGTTGAATGGTTAGCGCGCCAGATAACGCAGATTCGGTGCGCCTGGATAAATGGGTGTGGGCAGCACGGTTTTTTAAAACCCGGCAGCTCGCCATCGAGGCGATTAGCGCAGGTCATGTTGATGTGAATGGCGATCGTGCAAAGCCAGCGAAGACGATTCGTGTTGGCGACGAGCTGACGTTGCGCCGACCGCCGTATGCGACCCGGTTAGTGGTTCAGGCAATATGCGAAAAGCGGGTGTCAGCACCACTCGCGCGCGAACTTTACGACGAAAAGCCGGAAAGCATTGCCGCCCGCCAAGCCCTGCAAAACGAGCTTCGCGACATGCCGCCGCCGCTATTCAAGGGTCGCCCGACAAAACAGGATCGCCGCGCATTGGAGCGGTTAGATCAATCGATGAGGAACTCGATTTCCAATGAAGATTAGGCTGTTTTTCAGATTGTTTCGCACGTCGGCGTGGTGCTGTGAATACCGGTGGATCAGCCGATTGACGATGGCCTTGGTGGTCGCGTTGATGTTGAATATGACCAGTAGCGTGTGGGCTCAAGCCCTGAAATCAGCGGAGCCATCGCCGTCGCCAGACCCGCTTTTAAAAGCACAAAACGGTGTCCAATACAACGTGCCGCGCACGACACCAGAGTTTGTATTGGACCCAACCGAAACGCACTCTCGGTTCGAAGCAAAATTTCTGAATCTCATAACTGTGCGTGGCAAATTTAATCGAACCACAGGCCGCTTGATACATGACCCTGCGCGCCGCGATGCAGCCAGCCGCGCCAATGACAGCATCATCGCTGAGATTGATGCGACTTCGCTGGAGGTGCAGCTGGTGAATGCGGAGACCACCAATGAAATCTTGCGAGGCGCGCAATTTTTCAATGTTGAAAAATTTGCAACCATCTCCTTTGCATCATCAATGTTTAAATGGGATGGGCCAACATTAAAGGCCATCGAAGGCACACTCACACTGCTGGGGGTTGTCAAACCGGTGGTGCTCACCATTGAAAAGTCAGGCTGCAAGCCCGTTGGGCCGAACGGCCGGACTCGCTGCGTTGCCGCGGCATTCGTCAACGTTAAGCGCACCGACTTTGGCATGAAAGCGTGGTCCGCGTCGGTCAGCAATGATGTCAAACTAATTATTGAATTGGTTGCCTACTCGGTCAGCAACTTATCGACAAACCCGGCTACCGATGCGGGTCTTGAGCCTAAAAATGCCGAAGAGGCAATCGCGGCGGCAGTCTCAGGTCCGGCCATTCCACCTACAAGCGACCGACGGCCATAACTTTTCCCCGCACATCAAGCTGAATAACGACCGCTTCTTCGGACCGCGGTGATACTCCGGTTAGCTCTGCAACGTTGACTTGATAGGTGACAAAATGGTGCGCTTACCTGCTTTTTTATTGGTTTGAATAAGATTGGCTAATTTGCTTTTGACGCTAACGGTTTGCCTCGCCTCTCCCTGGGCGAACTCAAAAAATAAATTGAGCGCTGCTCAGACTTTTGGCGGCTCTGCTGCTGGCGCTGCGCTGAATGTGAGCGTCGGAGTGTCTACGCAACCGCACCATGCTGAAGAAAAAACGTCAGCAATCGGGACACAATGATCGCTGATTGCGATATGCCAGCGCCCGGCCTGTAATTGATAGCCAAACCCGCATTGTCTGAGAAAGGATTCTGCTCCAATGCGGGCTAAGCTCATCATCTACTTGCTATCGCTTGAGCAGCGCGCTCAGGGCGTCCTGGATCATGCTGTGATCTTGCGGCACTTGCCCGTCGGGCGTGACGTGGTTGATGAGCTGCGGCAAAATTTGCGCGAGCCCGCCGGTAACGTCGCCTCGGGACATACCAAGATGGCTGGCGATTTCGGCAATTTTGTCCTGCCCGAACACATCGCTAACCTGATCGCCGCTGACGGGCATGTTCTCGCCTTTGCTCACCCATGAATCCGCAATGTGACCGAGTCCGCTTTTCTGAAACGAATCCAAAATGCCGCCCAAGCCGCCCACATTCGGTGCGGCTGCGCCCGCTTGACCGCCGCCCAAAATGCCGCCGAGCATGCCGCCCAATCCACCGCCATCTGTGCTTCCGCCCGCTTTGTTCATCAGCATTTGCAACGCCAATTGCATCAAAGGACTATTGCCTTGCTGGCCGCCACCACTCCCACCCAACACGCTGCCTAATACACCATCGAGTAACCCCATGATTCACCCCTTAAAAGTAAGTCCATATAAAGCCCTGCCTGCATGCAAAAAAAGATCGTGATGCACAGCTAAAGCGAATTACGCGGCAGCGTTTAAACACGGCGCCTCGTCGCCAAAGATTACTTTACCCTGAAGTCAAATCCAAGACTGTGAATTCGTTGTTTCATATCAACCATGGCGGCGGGCACCGCAACAGGGTCGCCGCGAATTGACAGCTCGATCAAACGCCCGCCCGCTGCGGTAGTCAGAAATTGCGGCAAACTGGACAGCTTGGTGGTCGGATAGTGATTGACAATATGATTCATCGCGTCGAGTAAATCGCTTTCACCTGCGCGTTCCACCAGAATAATTTCTTCAGCAAATGGCGTTTGGTGAAATAAGAAGGCGTATTTTGTTTCCAGCACCCAGCTCATCATCGGCCACGCCATTTCGGGAAAGCCTGGCAAAAAGTGATGATCGCCACACGAGAACGCAGCAATTCGATTAAACGGATTAGGAATGATGGTCGACCCAAACGGGAATTCGGCCATCAGCACGCGTTTGGGATATGCCTCTGCGCCGAACCGCGCCTCTATTTCCGCCACCGCGTCCGGATGTCGGTAGAGTTCAACCCCCATCGCAGTAGCAGCACATTGGCGCGTGTAGTCATCCGGAGTCGCGCCGATACCGCCAAAGCTGAAGACGATGTGATCGCTGGCCATCGTCTGTCTGAGGGTCGCAATAATGCGTTCGGGCTCATCGCCCACATAGTGCGCATACGACAGCGATAGCCCATGAGTTGCCAGCAGCTCAATGAGCTTGGACAGATGCTTGTCCTGGCGTTTACCAGACAAAATCTCATCGCCAATAATAATCGCGCCAAAGGTTCGTTGCATTTTAAAAACCAGAAATTAACAGCTTGAATCTTAAAGAGAGGCCAGACATCGGGCAAACAAGATCCAATAAAAAGGAGGCTTCAATGAAGCCCCCGATCTGAATCATCGTTGCCTGACGGATGGATTATTTTGTTGTCGGGCCTGGTACTGCCGCAGGCGCTGTTGCTTTTGGTGCGGGGCTCAGCAAATCAACCAGCTCGACATCAAAAATCAAGGTCGAGTTAGGCGCTATCGGGCCGACGCCGCGGTCGCCATAGGCCATTTGTGGCGGGATGATAAGGGTGCGCTGACCTTTTGGTTTCATGCCGACAACACCTTGATCCCAACCTTTAATAACGCGACCTGCGCCCAGCATGAAGCTGAATGGGGCAGGGCGATCACGCGAGCTGTCAAATTTAGTGCCTTTACCATCGGGTTTGGACGGGTCATAAATCCAGCCGGTGTATTGCACGGCAACCGCTTGCCCGCTAACCGCCGCTTCGCCGGTGCCGACAGAACGATCACGCGAGATCAACTCTGTTACGGTGGCCGGGAAAGTTTCGGCTTTCATTTCTGCCTTCGCATTGGCGAGCGGCTTTAATTCCGCGCCGCCTTTTGAGGCTTTCAAGGGTGTCGGGAAAGGCGCAGGCGAGCCGGCTGGCAGCGGAATGGGTGACATCGTGCCATCACCACCGACCGGTGGCATTGGCGCGCTGACCGAGCCGGGTACGGGCGGCGTCGGCATTTGCGTTGCTTTACCGGCGACTATCGGCGTGGGAACCGGAGCTGAAGCGGCTGAGGTGGTGGTTTGCGCATTAGCCTGAGCGGCGAGGGTGCCGATTGACACACTCACAGAAGCAGCGAGTGAAAGTGTTTTTAGATGTTGTAATGAAATCATGTGTTCCTCTGAGGAAAATAAAAAATAATAAGCGGGTAAAGGTGTTCGGTAGTGTTGAAGGTAATGCCGATGGTATTGCCTAAAATATTCTGGTCACCGACAGCAAAAAGCATTCGTCTACAGCCGAATAGCAGCGTGGTTAAGGTTTGAAAAGCGCATGATACGCTGCAAATGAATTTAATGAACGTATGCATGTTGCCGTGCCAATGCTGGTGCCGTGGGGCATGCGAATTTGAATTACTGCGCCGAATCAGGCTGACCCAACCCCTTGGGACAAAACTAAGCCACATTGATACGACCCTCCCAAGGGCGACAAGTTCGTTCGAATCTTTGGTTTTTGGCGGACGCTGCTGCTCTAGCGTCGCGTTCAGCAACCGTGTTGACTTGAGTTCACGTTGCACCATATTAGTTTTATGCGCGACAGGACGCATTAGTTTGGGGCGCTTAAGCCGAAAAGCCGCCGAACAATTATTGAACGATTATTTCTAGACTCGCCTCATTTGCCTAGATTAAGTTGCCGGACATGCTGCTGAACATAACCTAAACGTTATCCAGTCGGTAGTAGCTTGAGCGGTAACGCCGCCTGACTAAATCAGGTGGCCGCCCTCCTATCAGCGATTCACTTACCGCAGATCAACGCATACAAATGCGATCTCGCGAAATTGGCACAGTCCCTGCCAAATCTAAATTTAGATATTGCATTCCAACCGCCGTAAGTCACAAAAAAAGCTTGTTAACTCCAAATAGCGATTTCCAAATCGCTCAGATATTCACCTAAAGGGAACGACATGAATAAAAGTATTTGCAGACTAAGCTTGTTGGCAATTGCGGTGCAATCAGGCATTGCCTTCGCACAATCGACATCGGCTCCAGTAGCGCCACCGGAAAAAGTCGAGGCTGTGATCGTCACGGGCACGCGTACCACCGGCTTGAAGGCTATTGACAGTCCGTCGCCGGTTCAGGTTCTTGACGTTGCCGCCTTGGAGCGAACAGGTCAGCCGGATCTGATTCAAGCGCTGGCACAAAACCTCCCTTCTTTCACCGCGCAAGCATTCGGTGGCGACACCGCTAACCTGACGTTGTCAGCGAAGCTGCGCGGCCTGAGCGCTAATCACACACTGGTATTGATTAATGGCAAACGTCGCCACACCACCGCAAACCTTGCGGTGCTGGCAGGTGCATATCAAGGCGGCGCTGCTGCTGATTTGAGTATTATTCCCGTCGCCTCAATTGAGCGTATCGAGGTGTCGTAAGAAGGTGCGGCCGCACAATACGGTACCGACGCGATTGCGATACACCTGATTGCATATCCCACGCATGACTAGCGTAAATTTTCAGGTTAACAAGCGTATTTCACGCTATTTGCGAACAGCCGTGACTTCAATTTCCACTAACCAGCCCGGATTGGCCAAACCGGCCACTTGCATGGTGGATCTTGAAGGCAGATTAGGCTGGCCGGCAGCAGCCCCAAAATATTTTACATATCCTTCCATGAAGCCAGCGAAATCCATCTTGCCCGCCATCGCCGGATCGCCGACCAGGAAGACTTGCATCTTCACTACATCTTTCATTTCAAGCTTGATGCTTTGCAATGTCGCCTTGATTTTTTCTAGTGTGCTGATGGTTTGATCGCGGGTGTTGCCATAAGCCGCCGGGCTGGTCGGGGGAAGGCTTTTGTCAGCGATGCTGGGTCCCGCGCCGCTTAAATAAACCTGCGTTTTACCCGCCGGGATTTCGACTGCCATCGCAATGGGAAAATCGGAATTTGGCGTCTTGTGCCGAATAACATCCGCAGCCAGTAACTGGTTGCTCAATAGGATCGCGCCCAGCAACATAGAACCCGACGAAATTTTCATTTTGTTCCCATAATTATTAAATAATTGTGTTTCAAATCTGCTTTTAAACGGGTTTCTTATTAGCGCAGTTTCGCCACATCTGCCGCGCTAACTGGATCGGTATAACTGTTACCCATGTTGGTGCGGACATAGTTTGCCACGGCCGCGACTTGTGTGTCGCTCAAATACACGCCAAAGCCGGGCATGCCGCGTCTTCCCTGTACAACGTTGTAGACCAAATAGCCCGAGGCCGCCAAGCGTGGATTTTTGGCCAGCGCCGGATACATGCCTGCGCCTTGCGCACCTTGGCCCTGAGGCATATGACAACTTTGACAAATGGCGCCATATATTTTGGCACCGTCTTGCTCAACAAAGCGCCGGCCTTCAGAGATGGGCGGCAGTACGGGCTCGCCGGCGTACGTGGAAATAGTTGCAACGGAAATGGCTGCAATAGATAACAAGGTGGCCAAGCGAGGTGCTAATTGCAATACAAGCGAGCGGCGGTGGGAGGATGTGTTCATGTTGAATGAGCTCCGGTCAGGCTTTCGATTTAATTTTCGCGTGCAGACGAGTAATGGCGTCAAGT
>ENA-OFCI01000581-OFCI01000581.1-metagenomes-genome-assembly--contig:-NODE-581-length-21134-cov-4.066085_pt1 | contig 21134 bp, 30 predicted proteins | sample MGYA00153391_OFCI01 | MGnify analysis MGYA00153391
CGTGATCGATGCGCTCTACTCCCGTGCGGTGGATCATCGGGCGGATGCGATGCTCGCGCACACCCATGGCCAGCCCGCGACGCCCACCACGGTCGGCAAGGAGTTCGCCGTCTTCGTCGGGCGGCTGCGTCGCATCCTCGCCCAGGTCGAGGCGGTGGAATACCTGGGAAAGTTCAGCGGCGCCACCGGCACCTTTGCCGCCCACGTCGCCGCCGACCCGAGCCGAGACTGGCCGGGCATCTCGCGCGAGTTTGTGACCTCCCTCGGCCTGGACTGGAATCCGCTCACCACCCAGATTGAGCCGCATGACTGGCAGGCGGAGCTGTACCAGCGCATCAGTCACGCCAACCGGGTATTGCACAACCTGTGCACCGACATCTGGACCTACATCTCGATGGGCTACTTCACCCAGATCCCGCAGGCCGGAACCACCGGGTCATCCACGATGCCGCACAAGATCAACCCGATTCGCTTCGAGAACGCCGAGGCGAACCTTGAGCTCTCCAGCGCGCTTCTCGATTCACTCGCCGCGACTCTCGTCACCTCCCGCCTACAGCGCGATCTCACCGACTCCACCACGCAGCGCAATGTCGGTGTCGCACTCGGCCACTCCGTGCTCGCCCTCGATAACATCCAGCGCGGGCTCGGGGAGATCGCGGTGAACATCGCTCGGCTCGCCGAAGACCTCGACGCAAACTGGGAGATCCTCGGCGAGGCGATCCAGACCGTGATCCGCGCTGAGGTGACCGCCGGCCGCAGCTCGATTGCCGACCCTTACGCCATGCTCAAAGAACTCACCCGAGGCAGGCGGGTCGGCCAGGCGGAGCTGGTCGCCTTCGTGCGGGCGCTGGATATCGGGGACGACGCGAAAGCCCGGCTTGTGGCGCTCACCCCGGCCGGGTATGCCGGGCTCGCCAGCGACCTTGTGGACTACTCCGCGCCGCGGTAAGCCGGGTATTCGGCGGCAGGGTTTTTCGGCGACAGACTTAGTGTCCGCTGTCCGATTGATGATCCTGCTCGGTCAGGTCGATCTTTTCGGCGGCATCCGGCTTCACGGCCAGCGCGAGCATCGCGATCACGACCAACGAGACGATAAACGTGATGCCCGCGAAGACCAGTGCGAGAGTTACCTGGCGAGTGCTCAGCACAACGACGAATCCGATGAACACCGCGATCACAGCCGAAATGACGACGTACTCAAAGGGTCGGAGGCGATCCCGACGGCTCGGACGGTTGCTGTTCGGAGCGATCACGCTCGGTTCTCGCTCTCTGCCGGGTGGGAAGTCGTTCCTGGTTCTGGTGGGGAGGATGCCGCGCTCGCCTGGGTTCCCCACTTGGCCGACAGCCCCGCGATCACGAGAAAGACGGTGGTGATCGCCGCCCACGCGCCGAGCACTCCGACCGCGACGACGGAGGCGTCCAGGACCCGCTTCACGTGATCGGGGCCGCTGAAATTTTGGCGATAGTCCGGCGGTATGAGCACGAACGCGAGAGCCGCGACGACCGTGAGGGCGCCCACTCCGATCCAGTCGCCGGATGCCACGAACCGACGCCTGCTGCGCATTCCGCTATACAGCTCGAGGAACCCGGTGACGGCCGCAAAGGTCGTGAGGATAAGAAACAGGAACCCCACTTCGCTGCTGCTCGTGTGGCCGCTACTCACCAGAAGCGCGCCAAGTCCCGCGACCAGGGTGACCGCGGCCTGCGTCAGGAAGTAGGGACGCACACGCGCACCGGCCAGTCTGAACTGCGTGACCGCCCCGAGAGCGAGGCCCGCAACGATGCCGAAGACACCGAAGGAGAGGAGTCCGAAGCGGGCGGAGTGATCAGCGGAGAAGGTGATGACAAGGGCGAGGCCCGCGGCGGGCACGGCCCGGGCAATCGGCATCGGCCAGTAGGCTGCCCGCTGCACGGCATCGATGCTCGCATCTGCAGCGCGGGTGGGGAATGACACGGTCAACCCACTCCCGCCTGCCCTGTCACCCCGGTGGGCAACGCCGCCAGTTTACGCTGCCCTACCCGTGAGCCTCCCCGACAGCGGGGGGCGGGGCTCGCGCGGAAAAAACCCGCGCGCTCCTGCGTCGACAGAGGCGCATCGACCCGGATCCTCTCCTACCGCTTCTCGCCCGGTCAGATCGACGCTCCAACGTGCCGTTGTCCTGAACTCCGATCAGGACTTCGGAGAAATCGAGATTGCGACGCTCGTGAGCGTCTAACGGCGAATGGTCAGCTCTGGTAGGTCGTGTCGCCAGCATGACTCATGCCCAGGACACTTCGCTTGGCTGATGCTCAGTTGTGCCTTGCCCCGACCAGCCGAACTGGAGGGTCGGCGTATGCAGAACGTGGCCAGACAGGCGGTGCGTGGAGGCGCTTGAACGTCTGGGAAGGTGATCCTGCTCGCCTACGCTGACCGCATCTACGTGGGGCAGCGCCCGTGATCTGAAAATGTCATCAGCGGTACAGGCTGGCTGATGAAGATGTCAGTCCGCTTCTGCCTCGAGTTGCCCTGGAAGCACGAGCCTTACCACCCTTGCGAATGGCCCACCTTTTTGATGATGCGAATGTGGTTGGCTCGGCCTCGAGTCGCAGTGCGGTGCAGCCATCTACCAAGGGGTGCCGGATCGGGCGCGAGCTTCAGGCAGGCGAGGATGAGATGCCCTGCGCCCCGAAGGTGGTAGGCCGGTCGGCGTGGTCACGCTTGTGGGGTCCCTGAAATACACATTCGCGCGGGACGAGTGTCGCTCTAGCCAACTCAGAAATTGTCGGAGTTAGATCCCTGAACCCGACCCTGTTGCCTCACGTCATTACCTCCGGCAGGGTTCTTCGTTGTCTCGTATGAGAACCCCCACCTGGGCTAGGCGTTCCAAGCACGGTTGATGGTTGGTTTCAGGCCCGCCAGTTTCTTCGCCAGGGCGAGGATCTGTCGGGACTGGGCGGTGGGGTGGACCTGTGCGAACTCGGCATTCATCTGAATGTGTCGCAGTTGCACCCGCCCGCGACTTCACCATTTTCAATGTCAACGCCGTGCGGGCGTAGTCACGATGCCACCCGGTCAGCTCCACCAACTCGGTCAGGATCCGGCCCTTACCCGCCCGATCAGTGGCCCGATACGCGAGTGCTTTCTTCTTCGTCACAGCCTGCCGCTGCGTCATTGTCAGATCGATACAAACGGGCGTAACCCGCATCCGACTCCTGGATCACACTCCACGCCGAAGCGGAGGATCTCATTTGAGGCAACGAATACGACTACGCGGAGGTTTTCTATGAGTCAACGCGTCGTGTTGACGTCGGGCATGGAATGAGGATACTGGCCTCTATCGGATAGACGCCGTCTGTACAACTTGCTAGGGAGACACCCAGTGACCCAGCCCGCCACCGACGTCCGGGAGTTCTGTCATCGGGCGTTGAACATCATGTCGACCGACGACCTGGCTGGGTTCCAAGAGTTGTTCCACCCGGAGGCGGTGAACCGGGAAGCGGTGCACGAGCCCGAAGACTGCCGTGGTGTCGGGCCGGAGGCGTTCCAGGCCAGCGCCCGGTGGCTGACCACAGCGTTCTCCGACCTGCAGTGGGAGGTCCACGACGTCGTCGCAAACGGTGACCTCGTGGTCGCCCACGCCACGATGAGCGGTCGCCAGACCGGGCCGTTCGTCGCCTACCGGGCGGATGCCCGCGTGGAGGTGGTGTTCCCGGCAAGAGGGCGCACCTTCGCCGTCACCCAGACGCACTGGTTCCGGGTGGTTGGGGGCGCGGTGATCGAGCACTGGGCTAACCGCGACGATCTTGGGATGGGTCAACAACTGGGCTGGACGCCGCCCTCGCCCGTTTATCTGGCCCGGATGGCAGTAGCGACTCGAGCCGCTCGCACAGCGGCCGCACGGGCAGGCGCTTGACGCCACGGATGCAAGCGAGGAGCGGGGCCTCCGTCTTCCTCGTGGCTCCTACTCGTGCACGGGTGCTCTCGCCATCGAATCGAGGAGAGGCTCTGGTCAGTGGTGGCTACCAGATCGCGTTCCAGGCCAACATCGCCTACGGACCGTGGTTCGTAGACGATCGTCCCCGAGACACCTCTCCAGTCAAGACTGAGATCTGTAGCTCTCCGCGCTCTGTGACGGTTTTCTGTGATCGTTGCGTATCGTCGGATTTCCGGGCTCCCTGGCCCCACATGAGCGACGAAATCTTTGGCGAGGCAGGTACAGAAATATCTCTTGTGACGATCGTGCTTGGCTCTCGGACGCTGGCTATTTTCAGCTTGTCTTGAGGTCTCGGCGGCGGAATCCGGCGACACTGAGAGCGAGCAATACGATCCCGACTGTGCCGAGGGTGCCGGCTGTGCCGAGGGTGCCGAGGTGGGATGGTTGAAGTGGCGAGCTGGGATACTGGCCAATCCACCAAATCGCGGGTAGTGCGTTGATCGCGTCGTCGCAGTCCGCCCAGGTGCAGATCGGAATCTGCGACTTCAATAAGATCCCCGGCTTGGTATGGGACCGATCCAGGGACGGTAGCTTGCTCCGCTCAACGGCCAGCCGACGGTTGGTCGTCGCCGCACTGATCCGCGCCAACAGGGCCGCCTGCGCATCGGTCAGATGGCGCAATCATCCGAAAGTCGAATGCATGCGGGGCGAGTGTGTGGGCACCGCGCAGCGAGAGCCCAACGATGTGTGGCAGTCTCGACGCCATGGCAATGACCCGACACCTGATCCCTCTGGCCGTTGGCCGCACCCTCGATGTCTTCATTTCCGGCGAGGATGGTGCGCCCTTGGTGATCGATCTTCCCGGTACGCCCGAGGGCCATCGCCTCAGTGGTGCCCTGGAGGAGGCGGCAGCAGCAACGGGGCTGCGAATCGCCTCGCTCGCGCGGCCCGGCTACGCCGGCTCCACCCGACTGCCCGGCCGAACGGTCGCCGACGTGGTGCCCGATGTTCTGGCGGTGGCCGACTCGCTCGGCTACGAGAGGTTTGCGGTCATGGGTAGCTCCGGTGGCGGGCCGCATGCGCTGGCCTGCGGAGCCCTCGCCGGCGACCGCTGCGTCGCCGTCGCGGTGGTGAGCGGTGTCGGTCCGTGGGCCGCGACAGGGCTCGACTTCCTCGACGGAATGGGAGAGGGCAACGAAATCGAATTCGGCGCCGCGCTCGAGGGAGAAGAACCATTGCGCAAGTTGCTTGTGCTCTGGCGGGCAGAAATCCTGGCGGCGGGAGAGCAGGGCACCTTCGCGTCCCTGCAGAGCGTTCTGAGCCCGCCAGACCAGAAGGTGATGACGGGGGACTTCGCCAGACATATGCATGAGAGCTTCTGTCTTGCGTTGGAGAATGGAGTCGACGGCTGGGGTGACGACGATCTGGCCTTCACGCGTCCGTGGGGTTTCGATCTTGCTCGACTGGCCGTGCCCGTCTTCCTCTGGCAGGGAGAACAGGACCTCATGGTGCCGCCAGCCCACGGTCGCTGGCTTGCCGACGCCATACCGGGCTGCCGTGCGCGGCTGTTGCCCGATGACGGCCACCTCACCATGCTCCTGAATCGCCCGGCCGAAATCCTCGCGGATCTCGCTGCCGCGCTCCGCACCCGAGACTGAGACCATCGCGGTGACCGTTCCGCTTGCGGGCGCACGTTCCCGTGTCGGCGGGTGGCGCGGCGAGGAGTCAGCGTGAGGGAGCGTCGCCAAGTACGGCGTATCCGGACAGGAATAGCTGGACTGCCGATGCGGCGGTCGGCGCAGTCTCGTAACCCGCGATGGGAGTGAGTAGCTGGGCGTTCAGTGGCGCTCCGATGGTCAGCCAGGTGAATTGATCTGCTGCTAGCCGTGCGTCGACAATCCTGAGACGACCTTGGCGGTCGAGAGCTCGGAACGCATCGGCTAGGGCATCGATGTTCCTCTCCCAGCTCTCAGCGAGGTAGAGGGCGGCAATAGCGGGATGCCGTGCGGCCTCGCTCGTGACCAGTCGTCGCATTCCCAGCACTTCTGGACTGAGCACCCCGGCCCGGATGGTGCGTGCCAGGTCGACAAGGTCGGCACTGATGTTTGTGCCGGCCACCAGTTGCGCAAGCGCCGGTCGCATTGCGTCGCGACCGGCCACGGCCCAATCGCTGACGACAGCAGAGAAGAGCGCAGCCTTCGACGGGTGTTCGCGGTAGAGGGACGCCTTGGATATGCGCGCGCGCGCCGCGATCTCGTCCATCGTGGTTGCCGCGTAGCCGCACTCAAGGAACAGTGCGCGCGCGACCGCCAAGAGGTCTCCCTCGGTCAGTCCCGCTGGCCGACCACGCCGCCTCTGCTCCTCACCCATGAGATTACTTTAGTACTTGTCAGAACTAAATACATCGGATAGGGTTACTTCAGTACGGACTGGTACTGAAAGGGTCGTCATGATCATCATCGGAATTGTTCTCGCCACCATTGCCTCTTTCATCGCCAGCGCGGTCATTTACGCTCTCCCGCCGGTGTCGACATTGATCGCGCAGAAAAGCAGGCCCCGCCCGGGAGTGCCCGTGCTGGCGCAGATCGGCTCGGTCGTGCTGCGCAGCCTTCTCACGGCGGGTCTGCTCGCCGGACTGATGGTCGCGGCCAATTGGCACGGCACCGGGGTCGGCGCCCTGCTCGGGCTGTCCCTGGCGATTCTGCCGGCCGTCCTGTTGTTCGGGTCGGTGATCCATGAGGGCACTGCCGTTCCGGTGGCCGCGATCCACTTAACCGATTGGATCGTGAAGCTCATCATCACCGGCGCGGCCGTCGGCCTCTTCCTCTGAAACGGAGATCACTATGAACAGCCAGTCAAGCCCGCTCGACATCACCTTCACGGCGGTGCTCGGCAAAGTCCGCGAGGGAGACACCTGGACCTGTGTGCAACTGCCCAACTCGGCGGAGTTATTCAATACCAGGGGGATCGTAAAGGTCGAGGGAACCGTCGACGGCGAACCATTCCGAGGAGCGTTCATGGCTCTCGGCGACGGGACCCACAAGCTCCCGATCGCCGCCGCAATCCGCAAGCGAATCGGCAAGACCGACGGCGACGACGTTTCCATCCACCTCGATCACCGCCTCACCTGAGCGCTGTTTCGACAACCAGCACCGCCCGTAAGCCGTTCCCGTGTGTTACCGCATCGGCACCCTCGTACCTCGATCTGCGGGTAACTCGTTAGCTGGCCTCTGGGCTGGGTGAGGAAATCTTCCGATGTTGGCGATGGCGCATAGGGTCGAACCGTGATGGATCAAGTTTTTTTGCAGCCGTGGACTGTTGATGATTTGCCGGTACTGGAACGCAGTAACACAAACCGGATGACATCGTTTCTCGGTGGTCCGGAATCCCGTGAGCAGTTGGTGAAACGCCACGCGAAGTTCCTCCGCCTCTGGGACGAAGGTGAGGCGCGCATGTTCACGATCAGGGCCGACTCCGAGGAGGAACCCGTCGGATCTGTCGGCTTTGCATTCCGTGGAGAGGAGGACTTCGAGTATCCGAAGGGGAATCCGATCAGGGTGATCGAGTGGTCGTTTGATTTGACAGAGCTCCGGGAGGAATACCCACACAAATAACCTCATTGCCCGATCGACCTTCCCATCTGACCCGAATCGGTCATGCTCGGAACGACGACCATTCGCGGCAGTGTGTGTGTCGTTCGCCGTCGGCGCGGTCCCGTGGGTGCTTGCGGGTGAATGCTTCCGGTGGCATAGAGGGGTGGGTTCGGCGTAGGCGCCACCTGCTCGCGTCTACCCCCATCGGAGGTCTAGTGCGACACATCGTTGTGACTCAGAACATCACGCTTGACGGGGTCGTCGACAACACGCGCTCGTGGTTCGATCCGACGGCTGACACACGGCAGGGACGCGAGCTGGCAGCCACTACTGCTGAGCACGCCGCAGCATCGGACGGCTTTCTGGTTGGGCGGACGACATTTAAGGAGATGTGTGGGTTCTGGACCCAGAAGGTCGATGACAAGATCAGGAGTCACTGACCACCTCAACCGGGTTGCCAAATATGTGGTGTCGAGGACGCTCGACGATCCGGGCTGGGATGGGACAACGATTCTTCGCGGCGGTAACCGCCTCACTCAGGAAATAGAGGAGCTCACCACCCAAGATGGCCTGGACATCGTGCTCACCGGGAGCATCTCGCTCAGCCACGATCTCTTCCGTGCGAATCTCGTCGATGAAGTTCGACTGTTCGTCAATCCGCTCGTGTTGGATGACGGTCGGCGGATGTTTCCGCAGGGATGGAATGTTGCCGAACTTGGGCTTGTGGAAGAACGGCGATTCAGCGGAGGCGTCGTTCTGCTTCGCTATCTTTTGCGCCATTAGCTGCGCAAACTCCCGCTGGCCTCAACCATCCCACGATGTCGCAGCCGCCCCCCTCAGACGGTACGTGACATAGATTTCGCATCGTTGGCGGGTAATGAGGGTGATCGGCTGGCAGGCTTAATCGCTGAGTTGGTGCAGATAAGGGGTGTGATGTGTTTTCGGCGGTGATAGCTGACGGCGTAGAGCTTCGTCCTTTGGAGGTGTGGCATGCCGTGGAGTTCGCGGCTCATCTTGAGAGGGCTCGGGAGCACATCCGACCGTGGGTCGGGCCAACGTTCGTCACGGATACTGTTGATGGCGCCCACGCTACCCTCCGCCGCTACGCGGACGCGAGCGCGGCGGACGGTGCTCGAATGTACGGAATTTGGGATGGCGAGAGTCTGGTCGGCGGGGTCATGTTCGTCACTTTCGACGCAGCCTGGGGTATCTGCGAAGATGGTTGCTGGCTCGAGCCCGGAGCCGAAGGACGAGGGGTAGTCACCCGATCGGGTGCAGCCCTGCTCGACTGGGCCTTTGTGACTCGAGGTATGGTTCGCGCCGAGTGGCGCTGCCGAACCGACAATGACAGAAGCATCGCCATCGCCCACCGCCTCGGCATGCATTCCGACGGGGTTCTTCGCAGCAGCTGGGTCTACGACGGGCGCCGGTACGACAAGCAGGTCTTCTCGTTACTCCACACCGAATGGCCAGGCTCCGACGCCGGCCGGTGAGGTACCGCCAGCCGAATGTTACCCGCCCGTGTCAGAGCCCCCAGAAAAGTTCGCCCACGGAATCATTGATTTCTGACCTCACGCGCGTCGGAATGGTGCGAATCTGCTCGTCTTCGGCGGTGGCCGTGTTACCGGATGATGGTGGCGAGGTCGATGTGCATGACCGGTCGGCTCGGGTATGTGCGGCCGATCTCGTGGAACCCGACCGTTGTGAACATGGCCGAGGTGCCAGTAAAGAGCGCTGAACCCGATGCCGTCGATGATCGGAGTTTGTCGACGTCGACCGGGTGCCCCTCGAGCGCCGATGCGCCTTTCTCGCGGGCATATTTCACCGCGGCAGTGAGCAAGGTTGTTCCAACCCCAGTGCCGCGGTACTCAGGTTGGACTGCGAAGCAGGCTACCCACCACGCGCTGTCATCCTCGTCGAGGACGCGGCGCAGAGCTCGGTTATTGAGGACACCGGCGAGGGTATTTCGGGGTACGACACGGGTCCACCCGGCAGGGTTGCCATCGACGTAGGCGAGAAGTCCGATCGGGATGGCGGCGGTTTCGACCTCGTGTTGGAGTGCGACCCGATTGTTGGATGTTGTGTGCGCGCAGAATCGCTGGCACCAACACGAGTCGGGGTTTGATGCCCGGCTTCCGAAGGCGGCGACGACATCATCCCACCGGTCCTGCGTCGCAGGGTGAATGAGGACGCTCACACCGCTGTCCCCTTTCGCCGTACCGCCCCCACATTTCAGAGTTCGATAGAAGGTACCGCACCGATCCAGGACGCAAACATTCGGATAGCCGGCCAGGCCGGAGGGATCTGTCGCGCTTGTCGTCCGGCTTGCGGGCGCTGAGAGACCAGAGATTGCTGTCCCATGACTTATGTCAGGGCGCAATGATGACAGAGGGGATGCCGCTGCATTCTTGGTGCAGGCGAGGATTGACTGTATGAACAGTGCTTCGATCCGAACCGCCAGATGCCTCGCAGCCCAGGCGCGATACGTGCCCGACGATCTGGGTTGCTCACCATGGCCGTATTCACCGGCGCTTGGTCGATACTGGGGTTAGTCAGTAGGGTTCTGCCGTTGCAGATCACAATGGGTGTGCTGATCGTCGCGGCGCTTTACTTCTTGATCCGAAGTACACGAGTTGGAGCGTCCGCCCGGGCCGACCGGATCCAGCCCCGTCAAGCCAGCCAAGCACCGGCACCTTCAGATTCACGATTCGTGATCGCGGTCGTGGCCGAGACTGTGGCCATAGTTGCGATGGTGGTTGTGATGCTCCAATTGCACCTGCCCCAGTATGTTGTTCCCCTTGTTGCCGTGATCGTGGGCGCCCACTTCTTCATCTTCATTCGGCGTGGCGATCGCGTGGTGCACCTCATTGCGGGCATCGCCGGGGTCGCCGTTGGCCTGCTTGGTGTTGCGCTGACTGCCAGTGCGATGCTGGAACCGGTGGTGGCGCGCGGCATTGTGGGCTGCAGTTTCGCGGTCATCACCACCTACTACGGCTGCTACTTCCTTACCTCGCGATACACCGAGACGGACAACGGAGAAACCCGGTAAAGGTGCGGCTAGAGCTTGATGGTCTCAAAGTGCTCCACGACGGGAAACGGGCTGTAGAAGTGGTGCAAGAGTGTGCGCCAGACCGCGTAGCTCTCTGATTGCCGAAAGCCCTCGGTGTGGTCCTCGAGAGCGTTCCAGCGAACAAGCAGCAGATAGGTGTTGCGCGACTCGATCGAGCGCGATAGCGATAGCTCTTGGAAGCCTGGCGCTGAGGCGATAAGCGGACGCGCTTCGCGAAATGCGGCTTCGAAGTCCTCCTCCCTCCCGGGAAGTACCGGCAGAAGCGCGTGTTCGGTGATCATCGCCCCAGTCTGGCAGGGGAATCGAGAAAATCCTCGGCCGAGAATACCGTCCGTTTTCATTCCTCAGTGACACAGTTCGCGCGGCACGCAGCCACGGCAGCATTTGCGGTCGAGTGCGTCCCTGAACGTGCACCGCGCGCATGTCGTCATCGTCCGGAATGGAGTCCGCCTTTCAGTTTGTTACGGAGAAATGGCAGGCTGACAACATGAGCACTGCAGTAGATGATGATGGGTCCGAGTTCGATCCTCTCGCTGGAATACGCCCTGGACTGAAATGATGAGCGGATCGTAGCCTGCACTGTGCCCGGAAGACCTTTCTTGAGGAACCCCGCACGGATCCGCGGATTGCCCGGCCGCATGCACCGATCGCAGGCGACTCCGCACTAGGTACTGGTCAGCAGTTTCCGACAATGCGCGCAAGCTCTTTCTCGAGAATGACGGTTGCCCAGGCGCTGTCGTTGGCCAGTGGTTCCATGAGTAGGTGAATGGCAAGGCCATCGAGGACGGCGTGCAAATGGCGCGCCCGTTCTATCAGTTCGGGGTCGCTGGGCCTGCAGGCCAACTTTTCGGTCAGTCGGAGGCAGGCGTTCCCAAGTTCTTCGTAAGCGCGATTTCTGATGCAAACAAGTTGCGGCAGTGCAGGGCTTTCCGCAATCAGCGCGATGTTGACCTCGAGTTCCGCGCGACTATCAGCGGTAAGAGGCAAGAAGTTTTTCAGGACCTCCAGCACGTACTCCGCCGGGGTTCCTGATGAGGTAGCGCGAGGGTAGCGCGAGGGTGGCGCAACGCCAAGCGTGGTCTCAGCATGATCCGATGATTGGAAGCTTCGAATCGATCATCATCGATTGTCCTAACCCTCGTGCGCTAGCCCGCTTCTACTCCGAGCTTCTCGGAGCGGAGATCGTCGGCTGTGATCACGACCGGGCGGAACTTGTCCCACCCGGTAGCTCCCGCCCGCTTCTCGCATATCAGCGCGTGGACGACTACAACCCTCCGCGGTGGCCGAGTCAGGACCTGCCCCAGCAGATACATATCGACGTCAAGACCGATGACTTTGATGTCGCCGAGGCCGCTGTCTTGGCGTTGGGTGCAACGAAGACGGGGTCAGATTCGCCGACGTTCAGGAACTATCTTGACCCGGCTGGGCATCCGTTCTGCCTCATCAAGCCCGAGGACTGACGAGCGCCCCTCCTCACAATCGAGCTTGGGACGACTATTCCTGGCGACCCCGGTCACCTCGTACACGACCGCACAGGCAGCTCCTACCTCGGACGCCGATCGGCCGGTCCGCATTTCGACTGGCCTGCAGAGGTTCCCGCGCGGGCGGCGCGTTGAGGATAGCGTTTTGCGTTTCAGCACAGGACATCCTTGGTTCGTCGCCACGCTGTAGAGACATTGGTTGGGTGAAGGTGAGTGAGAATCGTTCTATGGCCTCCAGTAACCTGTCTGCGTCGGTGATAGCGGTGAGCCGGGACTCTCAGCATCTATTTAGCAAGCCTGTTGTTGATGAGATTGTTCTGATCGAAGGATGGGGCATTGAGGGTGATGCGCATGCAGGCGTGACTGTTCAGCACCGTTCGCGGGTTGCGCGCGACCCGACTCAGCCAAACCTTCGGCAGGTGCATCTCATCCATGCCGAACTGTTCGACGAGTTGGAGTCCGCTGGATATCAGGTTGAAGCAGGTCAATTGGGTGAAAACGTGACGACGCGCGGTCTTGACCTGCTCGCGCTGCCCACGGACACCCTGCTTCATCTGGGTAGTGACGCAGTTGTCCGCGTCACGGGGCTTCGTAACCCGTGCCAGCAGATCAATGGGTTCGAGTCCGGACTTCTCCGAGAAGTCCTCGGACGCACGGAAGATGGCACCGTGGAACGTAAGGGCGGGGTCATGGCCGTCGTCATTACCGGAGGGACCGTCTATGCCGGCGACGAGATTCGAGTGGAGGTTCCGAAGGGCATATTGCTCCCGCTCACACCCGTCTAGACGGGATCTTTCAACCTCTATTTCAACGCACGGTGACGGTTCCGCTCTGACTCGGGCTCAAGAGTCGGACGCATCGGGCCCGTTGAGGGTCCCCGAGTGACACCTGGTTGGTGAACTCGGCTGTTTGGTGGCTAGACCGTCAATCTGGCGCGTGAGCAGTCGGGCCTTCGTCCTCTGCATGGCGTTGCGGTTGCCAGTCGTCGGGGAGGATCAGACCGTTCCACTGACCCGCGCGATTACTCGGTGCACGACCTTGCCTGAGGACGCGCTGACCACTTCCTCATCCAGCAGCACTTCTGCCCCAGCGAGGGCCGTCATGACGGCCGAACCATTAAACGCGGCGTACAGCCTGCCCGCATCGTCTCGCCGATCGGATCCCTGCGTGACACGCCAACTCAGAAAGAGCGTTCCCGTGGGGATAAGGAGGCTGAGCATTCGGGCGACGGAGGGCCCGACTTCCGCTTCGGGTAGGTGCATGATGACCGTCTCGCACAGCACGTTTGTGAACGATGCGTTCATGACTCCGTCGAGTCCCGGCAACAGTCGGCATTCGAAATTCACCTCGGGATGGCGCCTGCGCGCCTGGGCCAAGAGTCCCTGCGACGCATCGAATCCCGTGGTTGGGAAGCCGTGCATTGAGAGCCATGCGCTGTCGCGACCGCTGCCGCACCCCACATCTGCGGTGGGGCCTGGCGTGAAGTGCTCCGATAGCAGCGCATATAAATCTGTCGGGGCGTCCTGCTCCTGCTCCCACTCATCGGCGTAACTGGCGGCATCGGCGTCGTACGCCGCAATCGTCTGGGAATCCATGCCGCCAGTCTGCGCCCTGTCTGGATCGATCAATCTCAGGAGTGGACCGACCGTGATTGCGGCCGCGATGCCTGCAACAAAGACAGCTATGCGGCACGCTCGGCGGTAGGTCAGTACCGTTGAGGGGATGAAGATCGAACTACGGATTCTGTCTCCCGACGATTGGCAGTTGTGGCGCTCGGTGAGGCTCGCCGCCCTGGCTGAAGCGCCGGATGCCTTCGGCTCGCGGTTGCAGGACTGGACCGACGCAGCGGAGGACCGCTGGCGTGAGCGTCTGACTATTCCGGGAGCGGTCGATCTTGTTGCTATTGAGACCGAGACCAACGCACCGGTCGGCATGGTCACTGGTACTCCCGATCTACAAGACTGCGGTCGCGCCCAAATCATTTCCCTGTGGGTCGACCCGGCAGCCCGGGGGCATGGCGTCGCGACCACGCTCATCACGGCCGTAGCTCACTGGGCGGCGAGAGAAGGCGCACGAACTCTCACCCTGTCCGTGATGCCGTACAACGATGCTGCCCGACTCACTTACGAGCGCAACGGGTTTGCTGCCTCGCCGGAACCAGGCGACGTGCTGCCGGATGGCAGGCGAGAACTAATCATGGTGCGCAGCCTTTAGCGGCAGCGTGACTCTCACGCACACAGTTACGAGCGACGGCGGAGTATCTGAATGACATTCCGTTTGCGGGCGATCTGTATTTGGGTGGAACGCCGATCCTTTGATTCAATGACTGGATGACACTGCGCACATTCACTCACGTCCCCAAGGCCACTGCCGGCGATCGAGTCGCGATCCTGTCCCCGGCGTTTGCAGCTCCAGCGGTGTCCGAGGCAGTTCACGAGCAGGCGATGCGACGCCTCACAGAAGTTACTGGGCTGGTGCCGGTTGAGTATCCGACGACACGGCAGCTCGGGGCGAGCGCCGAGGCGCGAGCTGCCGATATTGAGGCGGCGTTCGCCGATCCGAGTATTCGAGCGGTTCTGGCAACGATCGGAGGTGATGATCAGATCACCGTCATCCCACACATCGACACCGACATTCTTGCCTCAAACCCAAAACCGTTCCTCGGATACAGTGACAACACAAACCTGCACAACCTCCTCTGGAACCTCGGAGTGCCCAGCTACTACGGTGGCTCAACTCAAGTCCACCTCGGACCAGGCCCGCACCTCGATGACGTGCATCTGGCTTCACTGCGCGCGGCGCTGCTTGACGGAGGCGTTATCGACCTCACCGATCCGGGCGAGTCCGAAGACTTCGGAATCCCGTGGACGGATCGCCGCGCTCTCAACGAATTCGGTATTCGTGAACCGACCGAACCGTGGGCGTGGGCGGGCGCAAACACGGTGGCCGAAGGCCCGACCTGGGGCGGATGCATCGAAGTCATTGATCAGATCGCTCTCGCAAACCGGATGCCCGACGTGACCGACCTGGACGGAGCGATTCTCCTCCTCGAAACGAGCGAGGAACTCCCCAATGCCGACGCAGTGAAGCGTTGGGTGCGTGCCCTGGGCGAGCGAGGAGTTCTCGAAGCCGTCGCCGGTGTTCTCGTCGCCCGGCCACCCGTCAGCGAACTGAATTCAGCCGTCCCGATAGCGAACGAACGCGCTCGACTGCGGGCAGTTCAACGCGACACCATCATCGAGCAAGTCGCCCGATACAACCCCGAAGCTGTGATCTGTGTCGGAGTGCCATTCGGACACACCAGACCGCAGTGGATCGTCCCGCACGGAAACACGATCCGGCTCGACGGCATCGCCCGCACAGTCAGCGCCGACTACAGCTGAAGTCGACGCACTTCACTTCTCACCGTCCGCCGCACAACCGACGGTGGCGACTCCACGCTCACTCCGTTGACGCCCCGCAAGGGGCCCCCTGTGACACATCGTTGGCACGGTCGGTAGTTGGGCCATGTGGCCCGAGAACTGCCACGCTTGCTGTCCGGCTTGTGGGTCGATGGCCGGTGGAATAATGACGGCATGATTTCGGATGCTGAACAGCTGTGGGATGGCTATGCGAACGACTTCGATAACGAAGCCGATCACGGCCTTCGGGACCCCCAGGTGCGTGCCGCGTGGCAGGCGCTTTTGGCGCCGCTGCTTCCGGAGCAGCCCGCGCGGATTGCCGATCTCGGTTGCGGAACCGGAAGCCTTTCTGTTCTTCTCGCCGAACAGGGCAATACGGTTTCAGGCCTCGACATTTCCGGCAACATGATTCGGGTGGCCCGCTCAAAAGCGCAGGAAGCGGGTGTCAGCATTGACTTTGGGCAGGGTGATGCGGCCGTCCCACCGTTTGCACCGGCATCCTTCGACGTCGTTCTGGCTCGACATGTCTTGTGGGTGTTCGAAGATCCAGACGCCGTCTTGCAACGCTGGCTGAATTTGCTCGCCCCCAATGGTCGCTTGATCCTCATTGAAGGCCGATGGTCGACCGGTGCCGGGTTGAGGGCGAGCGAATGCCGCTCCCTGGTGCTGCGACACCGAGCCGAGGCAGAGCTGCAGCATCTGACTGAGAACACGCAGCTGTGGGGCAGGACAGTGGACGATGACCGCTATCTGATCCTCAGTCCCAGCTGACAAGAGCCCCCACCCGCAAGCCGATCTCGGGCCTCGATGTTCCGCTCACCGTCCGACTTACGAGCGGTTAGTCGCCCGCAGTCGATTGCTAATTTGGAATCCTCGGTTACCGACGAAATCAGTCGTGCTCTCATTCACCTTCGAAGGTCTGCAAAATTTTGGTTGGGTCGGATTGAAAGGCGCAAGGGGGCATCTCAGTCCATTTGTGCCCGTTGCCGCAACCAGTCCATAGCCAAAATGCTTGCGTTCAGAATTGCGACGTGGCCGTCTCGTGGCCGGGTCCAGAGTTCGGCGTCGGAAAGATTTTCGAGGAGCCACTGGGCGTGGGAAGGAGGGACGATGCGGTCATCGCCACCGTGTGCAAGGAGCACAGGTATCCGGACGCCTGACAGATCAACGCCCCATGGTTTCACGAAGGCAAGGTCGTCAGCGATCAGCCCCTCGGGGCCAGCTGCCATCGCGGCCCCGGCGTCTGCGTTGAGTGAGGTCCACTCCGATTTCAGAGCGGCGTAGTCACGCGAATTGAAACTGTCTTCATCGAAGGAGGAAGTTCGTTCGAAGATTACGCGGGCATCCTCTCCGTGTTGCGCCGCACGCAGGGACGGCCCACCGCCTGCCATTCCGGCGAACCAGTTGAAGTCTGTTGTGAAGGGCGCGAGACTCGCGAACGTTGCGGCGGCCCACACCCTGTTACCCAGGATCGCTGCGCAGGCCAGGGCGTGTGGCCCGCCTCCCGAAGCGCCCATGACCGCGATCTGCTCGATGCCCATCGCGTTGATGAGTTGCTCGACGTCGGCTGCAGCGTTGGTGACGGTGCGACCGGGTTGAGCTGACGAGCCTCCGTAACTTGGTCGTGCGTACGAGATCCAGCGGATGCCGCGCAGCGCAGCGGCTCGCAGATGCGGTTCGAGGGCAGCTCCGGTTTGTGGCGAGCCGTGGTGCCAGACGACGGTTAGGGGAGCGTGAACTCCGTTGGTGCTGTCGTGAACGTCCAGCGTTCGCCCGTCCGTCAGGGTGATGTGCATCAGCGTCTCGTTTCTGCCAGGCGTTTGCCCAAGTAGCGTTTCTCGGCCTCTGATGGGGCCAGTTGAAGTGCTTTCTCATATTCGATTACTGCTTCGATCCTTCGACCCATTCTGCGCAGCAGGTCGGCGCGTGTCGCCGGGAGTAGGTAGTAGTCGTCTATGCCCCGAGAGGTGACGAGCGCGTCGATAAGGCGTAGGCCGACTTCTGGTCCTTGGGACATGGCCACCGCGACCGCGCGACTGAGCTCCACTACCGGGGAGGGATCGATGACGGCGAGAACGTCGTACAGTTCGGCGATGCGCGCGAAGTTAGTGCGTGCAGCATCCGAAGCCTCGAGGTGGCAGGCGGCAATGCTGGCCTGCAGCCCATACCGGCCTGCGCGCGGTACCAGCGACAGAAGGATCGTGAGGACCTCGATGATGGCATCCCGGTCCCACAACGATCTGTCCTGCTCTTCGAGGGTGACGACATCTCCGACAGCGTCGGTGCGAGCTGCGGTACGCGCATGCTGCAGCAACATCAGGGCAAGGAGCGCAAGAACCACACCGTCGCGCCGTTCCGGCATGAGGTGGGGCGGTGGCACACGGTAGGGGATGCCGGCGTGCTTAATCTTTGCCCTGGCACGCACGAGTCTTTTGTCCATCGCTGGCTCGGTCACGAGAAAGGCACGCGCGATCTGCGCGGGTGTGAGGCCCGCTACCGTGCGCAGCGTCAGGGCAACGCGATCATCCATCGAAAGTGCGGGGTGGCAGCAGGTGAAAATGAGACGGAGACGATCATCGATATCTCCGTGAGCGTCCGGATCGGGCTCGACCGGTTCGTATGTTTCGACGGCAACCCGCCGAAGCGCGCGCGATGGCATCCGCTACTCGATCGGCCACATCGGCCTGATCTCGATCTGACCGAGCTGGGCCATCGGATGCTTCGCCGCGATCTCAATCGCCGCGTCGAGGTCGCCGCACTCGATCACGTCATATCCAGCGATCCATTCCCTCGTTTCAGCGAACGACCCTGCGGTGACGCTGAGCTTCCCACCCCGCAGCTTCACCGTGGTCGCATCGTGCGCCGGGCGCAGACGGTCGCCGTGACGTCTGGTGCCGGCCTCAGTGGTGTCGGCTACCCACTCTTCGATGGTGAGGCCAGACGGTTCGGTCGTCGGCGCCGTCGAGTCTGTGCAGATGAACAGCATGTATTCCATAAGTCGGTCCTTTGCTTGTCGTTGTGTGAATTCGACGTACGGGACGAGCACCTCAGGACAACGCGTCACAACACGGTGTCCTCATAGTCTTTCGCTATACGCCGCAGTAAGAAATACATCACTGAAGGAGTTCCTATCGAGATACATGATTTTGATCCACACCAATGCAGCCAGCGACCTTGCGATCCGAAACGAAGCCCTCGCTGAGTTCGAAGCCGCCCACGGCGCCGTTATCGGCGAGCTCTCAACCACCGGTGAGTTGATCGAGACGCACGAGCTAACAGTCCCCGGCGCGAAAGTGGTTCACTCTAACGGCGGTCTTTCTATAACCGATGGACCATTCGCGGAAACCACCGAATGGATAAGCGGGTACGACATCATCGACGTCGCAAGCGAAGAACGCGTGATCGAGATTGCTGCACGCCTCGTTGAAGCCCGCTACACGGCGGTAAAAATACGCGCACTCATTTTGCCGCCGCTGTAGCGAAGCAAAAACGTTCTCCTGCTCTATCTGTGGGTGGTTTTTGGATTTGTCCTCCCGGAAAGCAGGCGTCAATACCTCCGTCATCCCGCATGAGGTCAGTCAAGTACGTCACGATCACCTCGTAGATCGAACGGCTGTCCAAGTCGTCTTCAGGTCGATCCAAGAGGAGGGGCCACGCCTCGTCAGACTCGCTGAGGCTGAAAGCTGTTGTGCAGTGTCTCGTTGAAGGTCCCCTTGCGAAGCGGAATCGGTAGCAAGTGTGGGCACGTGTTAGCTGGTGAGCCTCGCTTGGAGGCCGGCTCGTACATCGGGCCACTCCGGTCGAAGTATTGAGAAATACGCGGTGTCGCCCCTGCTGCCGTCAGCAGCAACCCTGTGGGAGCGTAGAACCGCTTCCGGTACCCCACCGAGACGCTGGATCGCCGCCGCACTGCGCGCGTTCCTGGCATCGCAACGCAAGCCGACACGATATAAATCCAGCGTGTCGAACGAATAACTGAGCAGTAACCACTTCGCTGCGGGATTGGTGCGACCTCCCCAGTAATCTCTGCCATACCAGGTGCTCCCGATCTCGACCCGTTTCTGCCCCACGGATAGGTCGTACAAGCTCGTCGTCCCAAGAACCTTGCCGTCGGCATCGTCCACAACGGCGAACGCAAGCGCATCTGCTTCCCGCACTTGGGCCGCAATATGCGCCGAGTATTCGCCGGCATCTCGAGGGCGAGCGGATGTCATGCCAGCCCACATGCCATCATCCGTCAGGGCGCTAAGCGCCTCCGCATGATCGATTCGCAACGGGTCGAGCCGAATTCCGTAACCGATGAGTCGGACGTCGTGATCCATGCCAATACCTCTTCGCTGTCGCTAATCAACGCCATCCTCGCAGAATGGAAGACAGGGGAATCCACGGCCCCCGTATCATTGCCACCCGAGGACTTGCTTTCAAACGCCGCAACGAACGTCCGCGGAGCGCACTACGGAACCGCAAGGAGGTTCCCCAGCGACGCCTCACCGGCGCACTCGGCGCAGAGTAGGACTGCCCCATCATCTGTCGCGTCGACCGTCCCTGATGCGGACAGGGCGGATTGCCTGATCGCCCTCAGATTCGGTCAGCCCGTCCATCGGCCGCGTGGAAATTGCGAAGGGCTTCCGCGGGCGAGGTGCAGGGCAGGTCGGGGAAGCGGGCGCGGGTGCCATTGACGCCGGGGGGAAATGTCATGTCGGATTGGTCCATCACGAGTGCGGCTCGCGCTTGTCTGCCCAGTTCGGGGCGCAGCCGTCCGACTGTGGCGACCATGGCCTGGAGAGCGGCGCGCGGGATATGCCGGGGACCGTCTGAGCCGCCGCGGAGCGCGATCACCATGCGCGCCAATTCGTCGAACGTGAGGTTCTCCGGTCCGCCGATCTCCAGCGTCTGGCCGCGAGTCGTCTGATCCAGTGTGACGCGCTCGACCAGCGCGGCGACGTCACGGACCGAGACGAAGTTGATCGGGTTCTGTCCGCGACCGAAAACCAGCGGACGGTTCGATCGCCCAGCCGTGTTAGCGAGAAGGTCGATCCACAACTCGAGAAAAGCCGTGCTTCGCACGACAGTAGAGGGAACCGCACTGGCAGCCAAGGAGGTCTCAGCCGCGTACTTCATCCGAAACAATTCGAAAGGGCTGTCCGGTGCGGCACCCACGATCGACATAAGTACCAGCTCGGCGCCTGCCGCTTGGGCGGCTTTGATCAGGTGCGTGTTGCCGTCCCGGTCGACTGTCGTCGGCGAAACGCCTCCCGGTCCCGCGAAGCCGTGCACTGCCGACACCACGGTATCGACGCCTTCGGCAGCGGTCATGGTGCCGACCGGATCGCGGACATCACCGGTTACTACCTCAATTCGTTCGCCGGCCAAATGTGCGGCGCGCTTCGGATCACGCGTCATCACTCGCACCTCAACCCCGCGAGCAGCAAGGGCGTTGACGACGAGCGTGCCCAATCGTCCGGTGCCTCCCGCGATCAGCACCCGGGAGATCATGATGCCGTCCCTGTGCCGACCTGACGCTGTACTGCAGCCTTGACGTCTCCGCTGGCCTCTTCGACCGGCTCAAGAAAGAAACGGGCCGAAGCGATCAGCCCACCAGCGATACCGAAAACAATCACCCCTCGCATCAGATGCGCGGTGCCGTCCCGCCGGGTGCCGCGGTGCTCCCACTC
>ENA-OFCI01000582-OFCI01000582.1-metagenomes-genome-assembly--contig:-NODE-582-length-21127-cov-7.122770_pt1 | contig 21127 bp, 20 predicted proteins | sample MGYA00153391_OFCI01 | MGnify analysis MGYA00153391
AAGCTGACCATCAAAGACTTCACGCACGAGCGGCGCGGCGTGGCGCATTTGAAGGGGCGGCCTCAAATCCGAAGTGCAACACCACAGCCTGTAAGGTGGTGGCATGAAGGAACGAATGACGTACACGCAGTTGCGGCCTGAAGAGCGTGTGGTGATCTCCAGCTTGAAGCTGCTGGGTGAGAGCACGCGGGCCATGGCCCGCGTGCTCTCGCGGCCGGCCTCGACCATCAGCCGCGAGCTGCGGCGCAACAGCTGTGCGGCCTTGGGCTACACGAGCGACTCGGCGCGGGCCCTGCACGCGCGCCGCCGCCGTGCCGCCAAGCCGGCGGCCAAGCTCGACGTGAGCAGCGTCGCCTGGAGCGTGGTGCTGACGCTACTGGACTGGAAGTGGTCGCCCCAGCAGATTGCCGCCACACTCAAGCGCGTGTTCCCCAACGAGCCCGAGCGCCACGTGTCCCACGAGACCATCTACACGGCCATCTACGCCCAGCCACGAGGGGAGCTGCGCCGCCAGCTCGTGGCTTGCCTGCGTCAGGGCCGCAGCACGCGGCTGCCGCGCACGCGAGGCACCGACCGGCGCGGGCAGATCCCCGACATGGTCAGCATCCACGTGCGCCCGCCCGAGGTGGAAGACCGCGTGATGCCCGGCCACTGGGAGGGCGACTTCATCAAGGGTACGGGCAACCAGTCCTCGGTGGGGGTGCTGGTGGAGCGCACCAGCCGCCTGGTGCTGCTGGCGAAGATGGTTGATGCAACCGCCGCCTCGGCGCTGGCCGGCTTTTCTGCCAAGCTGAATTCGATTGCCGAGCCGATGCGCCACACCCTGACCTACGACCAGGGCAAGGAGTTGTCGCGACACAAGGAGCTGACAGCGCGCACCGGCGTGGCGGTGTACTTCTGCGACCCACACAGCCCCTGGCAGCGCGGCACGTGCGAGAACACCAACGGGCTGCTGCGACAGTACCTGCCCAAGGGCACGGACCTGTCGGTCTACACCCAGGACGAACTCGACGCTATCGCCGACAGCATGAACAGCCGACCTCGCGCTACACACAACTGGCTCACGCCGTTGCAGGTCTTCGCTCAAACCCTGGCTGGCTCTCATCAAGCTGCGCCCTCAGTCCAATAACCCGGGTGTTGCACTTCGGTCTTGAAACCGCCCTCTTATTGATTTACATATGCGGTAAATAGCATGTCGACATCAACGAGCACATCATTCATGTCCGCCGAGCCTCGCATCATCAGCACCGTCCGATAGCCCTAAGTCGCTCCAGGGCCATTCGACCGAATCGTCGCAACGCCGTGAGCATCTCGCTCGCGAGCCTGTCGATTGCCGCGGCTGAAAGCGAACCCTCCCACCCGGCCGAGGCGCGCAGGGCCGGCAGTGCCCGCGTGGTTGCCGACCCGCCCTCTCCGGTCGGTCCCGTGCTCAACGTCCAGTTGCTCGGGGGGTTCGTTGTTAGTGGCCGCCGCGGAATCGGCATCGGAGACACCGAAAGCCGAACGCACGTGCGCGCGTTGCTCGCCATCGCGGCCTCGTCGCGGCAAGGCGTCGGCCGCGACGAGGCGATCGACGCCCTCTGGCCGCGCCACTCCGACACCGGCGCCCAAAACCGGCTGCACCACACGATGCACCTCGTGCGCCGCGCGCTCGGGGCGCTCGCCTGGCACGACGAGTGGATCACGCTCAACCAGGGCCGGGTGCAACTCGATCCCCGCATCGTCTGCGACGCGGCGCAGCTCGACACCGCAGCCCTCGGGCCGCTCGACCGGCTCGGCAACGCCGATTTGATCGAGGTCATCGAGTCGTGCCGCGGCGATTGGGCGCCCGACGTCGATGCCCACGCAATCTCATCGCGTCGCAACCGAGCGCCCTGCTGGAAGTCTAGGTGCGCACCGGCAGTCGGCGCGGTACGCAGTCCGTCGTCATTCCCGTCACCGCTGAGGTGCAGGAATTGATTCGAAGCGGTGGCTTGTCGACCGCGACGCTGGACTACGTCGAGTCGCTCTCGGCACGCGTTTTTCCGCAAGCGTCGGTCGATTTCTGGAAAGGCGTGTCGCAGCAGAACGGCGCGGGGGGCGGCGAGTATCCGGGCCACGTGCAGTCGCCCGCGATCGTGTTCAACACGTTCGGCTCGATGGGCCAGCGGGCCTACGACAACTCGGCCGAGTTGGTCACCTCGTCGGCACGCAGCTTGCAGCCCGGCTCGGTTCCGGCAAACGTGGAACCCGTGCTTTTCGCGGCCGAGGCCTTCATGTTCGCCCTCTCGGTCGCGGTAGGCCTGACGCCCGAGATGCTGCCGATGATCGTGACGAGCACGCAGGCCAAGGGCGCAGTGAGTCTGTCACGCAAGAAAGTGATCGTGAAGCGTCTGGATGCGATCCAGAACTTCGGCGCAACGGACGTCCTGTGTACCGACAAGACCGGCACGCTGACGCAGGACAAGATCGCTCTGGAGCGCCACACCGACGTGTTCGGACACGAGTCGGAAGAGGTGCTCAAGTTCGCGTTCCTGAACAGCCACTACCAGACGGGGCCAAAGAACCTGCTCGACCGCGCCGTGCTCGAGCACATCGAGCTGAAGACCGAGCTGAAACTTGAGCAGGACTATCGCAAGATCGACGAGGTGCCCTTCGACTTCGAACGCCGTCGCATGTCGGTGGTGGTGTCGGAGCGCGACGACCACCACGAGCTGATCTGCAAGGGCGCGGTCGAGAAGATGCTGGCCGTGTGCAGCCGCGTGCGCATCGAGAACGGCGACGGTCCCCACGAACTGCCTCTGGACGCCGACATGCTGGTGCGCGTGCAGCAGGTGACTCGCGAACTCAATGAAGATGGGCTGCGCGTGGTGGCGGTGGCGATGAAGGAAATTCCCGCGAGCCAGACCGCGTATTCGGTCGCCGACGAGGGCGGGCTGACACTGATCAGGTATGTCGCCATCCTCGACCCGCCGAAAGAGTCGGCAGCCCCTGCCCTGAAGGCGCTGGCCGACAACGGCATCGCGGTGAAGGTGCTGACCGGTGACAACGAACTCGTCACGCAGCGAGTCTGTGCCCAGGTCGGACTGCGCGCTGATGTCGTGCTGCTCGGCGCGCAGGTCGAACGCATGAGCGACAGCGCGCTGTCGCACGTCGTCGAGGCACACCAGGTGTTTGCCAAGCTGACGCCGCTGCACAAGGAGCGCATCGTGCGGGCCTTGCGCGCCAATGGCCATGTGGTCGGCTTCGTGGGCGACGGCATCAACGACGCGCCGGCACTGCGCGCAGCGGACATCGGCATCAGCGTCGACAGCGCGGTCGACATTGCCAAAGAGGCGGCCGACATCATCCTGCTCAAGAAGAGCCTGATGGTGCTGGAAGAGGGTGTGATCGAGGGCCGCAAGACCTTCAGCAACATGCTCAAGTACATCCGCATGACGGCCAGCTCGGACTTCGGCAATGTGTTCTCGGTGCTGGTAGCAAGCACGTTTCTGCCTTTTTTGCCGATGCTGCCGCTGCAACTGCTGGTGCAAAACCTGCGGTACGACATTTCGCAAATCGCGATTCCGTTCGACAACGTCGACGACGAACTGGGCAAGAAGCCGCTGAAGTGGAACCCTGCGGACATCGGCCGCTTCATGGTGTTCTTCGGGCCGATCAGCTCGGTCTTCGACATCAGCACCTTCGCGCTGATGTGGTGGGTCTTCAGCGCGAACACGATGGCCGAGCAGACGCTGTTCCAGTCGGGCTGGTTCGTTGTGGGGCTGCTGACGCAGACACTGATCGTGCACATGATCCGCACCCCAAAAGTCCCGTTCCTTCAGAGCATCGCCGCGCTGCCGCTGTTGCTGATGACGGTGCTGATCATGGCGGCCGGCATCTTTCTGCCGATGGGGCAGCTGGCAGCCTACTTCAAGCTGCAGGCGCTGCCGCTTGGCTATTTCCCCTGGCTGGTGGGCATCCTGCTGGGCTATTGCGTGCTGACCACGGTCATGAAGCGCTTCTACATTCGGCGCTTCGGCTGGCAGTGAAGAACCCACAGGACTCGACATGCAAGCGTTTGAAAACCTGAACTTGCCTTCGCTGCTGGACACGATCGTCAGCCTCTCGACCGCCTTCGTGCTGGGCGGGCTGATCGGCTTCGAGCGCCAGGTGCGTCAGCGCACAGACGGCCTGCGCACCAACACCCTCGTGGCGGTAGGCGCGGCCGTGTTCGTCGACATGGCCAATCGGCTCGGCGGTCACCAAGGCGCGGTGCATGTGGTCGCCTACGTGGTTTCGGGCATCGGCTTCCTCGGCGCCGGCGCCATCATGAAGGAAGGTGCGAACGTCACGGGGCTAAATACGGCGGCCACGTTGTGGGGCTCCGCTGCGGTGGGCGCCTGCGCCGGGGCCGACCTGATCGGCGAGGCGCTAATGGCGGCGCTCTTCGTGGTGGCCAGCAACACTGCTGCGGCCGGTGGTGAACCGCATCAACCGCCGGCCCGTGAACGAAGAATCGATCGAGGCGACGTATCGCGTTTACGTGATCTGCCAACGTGGCGTTCAGTCGGAGGTTCGTGAACACCTTGTCGAACTGCTCGAAGCGGCCAGCTACCCGGTGCGCGATGTGGATCAGCATGCTTTCGGACAGGCCGATGCGGAGATTGAGGCGACGCTGTACGCGACGGCAGTCGATGCCGACGAGCTCGATCGGGTCATCGTGCAGTTGGAGACCCAGCCGGGGGTGCAGCAGGCGTTCTGGAATGCGAGCTCCGATGAATGATTCGCCTGCGAGGCACTTTGAAGGGAGCGGGGAATGCGAGTAGCTCCAAGGAGGCGGGTGACAGCCCGATCCAGACACGTCCCCGCCTTGTGGGGCCGCGCTCCTGCGCAGCACGGCGAGCCGCTGTCAAACGGCATGGTCTTACTGCGTGACAAACTTTAATCGAAGCGGGACTTCCGATGCAAAAGGCAACCGGTGACAGTCAGGCTGCGATGACAGGCCGAGACTGGCTGCTGCCGTTCGGATTTGATGGGCGAATGTCGACCGATGCCGAGACCGATCGCTCAAGGTTAACTGGCCCAATGGACTGCTTCATGTCAAGACTTGACGTTCGCGTCACATCGAACGGGCGGTGGTCAACTTCCAGCAGTGTCGGCGGCCCAGCGGCTGCTCGCGAAACCCGCGAACTCACACAGCCGACCCTTTGCAGCCGGTCGCTAAGCAATGAAGCAGTCGCTGGTCGAGATGCGCGACGCACGCCAATTCAATCTCCAGTCAAAATGGAGGCAGCACTCGTGCTGCGCAGCGCGGCGCAGCTGCCCGCCACCAACGATATTCGACGTACAAACACATGACACTTGAATTCAACGGCGTTCGACTGAAATCCGACTTCGGGTTCTTGGCACTGGTAGTCCTGCTGAGTGCATGTGCTTCGACAGCGCCGGATTTCAGCAGTCCTGAGCTGACGTGCCTGATCCCGAGCAATTGCGTGAGTTCGCGTGAGACCGGCGACCTGATGCCGCTGCGATACGCCGGCACACAGGCGCAGGCCTTGGAACTGCTCCGGGCCACCGTGGCGACCTTTCCAGAGGCGACGGTTGTCCGCGCCGATCCGCTCGGGCTGCAGTTGATCTTCACCACGCCGATCGGTTTCAGGGACGAGGTCGATTTCAGGATTGACGTAAAGGCACAGCTGATCAACTTTCGTTCACGTTCCCTGATTGGCCTCTTCGACTTCGGTAAGAACCGCTCTCGAATGCGCGAGTTCACCACACGTTTCGAGCAGTTGAGCCGGCGCTGATGCTCCTGCTTCTCCGCATGATGTCTGTGCGTCTCGGCTCTGCCGAACAGCACCTCGAGCGCAACCAGAGTTCGGCCCCATCATGATTTCCAGCATTGCCCGCACCGCCTTTCTCGCCGCCGCGCTCGCCGCAGCAGCGCCACTGCATGCAGAACCGAAAATCCTGCCCTGGCCTGACATTCTGGCGCGCGCCAAGGGGCAGACGGTCTACTGGAATGCCTGGGGCGGCGACGAACGCACCAACGCCTTCATCGCCTGGGCCGCAGACGAAGTAAAACGCCGCTATGGCATCACGGTCCAGCAGGTCAAGCTGAAGGACACCGCCGAGGCGGTGACGCGCGTGGTCGCCGAGAAGAGCGCGGGCCGCAACGCGAAGGGCAGCGTCGACCTGATCTGGATCAACGGGCCGAACTTTCTCGCGATGAAGTCGCAGGGCCTGCTCTACGGCCCCATCACCCAATCGCTGCCCAACTACCGGTACGTCGACACCGAACACAAGCGCTCCAACCTGATCGACTTCACCGTGCCGATCGACGGCATGGCGGCGCCGTGGCGGCTGGCCCAGTTCGTCTACATCTACGACAACGCCCGCCACAAGCTCGCCGACATGCCGACCTCGGCACCCGCGCTGCTGGCGTTCGCGCGCCAGCATCCCGGGCGCGTCACGCATCCGACGGTGCGCAACTTCCTGGGAGCGACTTTCCTGAAGCAGGCCCTCTGCGACCTGCTGCCCGATCCGTCGGTGCTGCAGCAGCCCGCGACCGACGCCACCTTCGGCTCGGTCACCGCGCCGTTGTGGGCCTGGTACGACCAATTGCGGCCCACGCTTTGGCGCGCGGGCCGCGAGTTCCCGGAAACCGGCCCGGCCCAGCGCCAGTTGATGAACGACGGCGCGATCGACATCCACATGGCCTTCGACCCGGCCGAGGCGGCCGTGTCGATCGCGAACCAGTTGCTGCCGCCGGGCGCGCGCATTTTCGTGATGGCCAAGGGCACGATCGGCAACACGAGTTTCGTCGCGATCCCGTACAACGCGGCGCACAAGGAAGCCGCGCTGGTCGTCGCCGACTTTTTGCTCGAACCCGCCACGCAGGCCCGCGCGCAGGATCCGGCCTGGGGCGGCAACCTGACCGTGCTCGACCTGGCGAAGGTGCCGGCCGCCCAGCGCGCGCTGTTCGCGCCGAGGGCCGGCATGGCGGGTCTGCCGACCAACGCGGAACTCGGCTCGCCGCTGCTCGAGCCGCACCCGAGCTGGATGACGCGCATCACCGCCGAGTGGGAGAAGCGCTATTCACGCTGACGCCGTGGCCACCACGGCATGAATCCGCGTTCGCTCTCCTTCACGCAGACAGGCGGCCTCTGGGCGTTTGCGCCGTGGATCACGATCCTGGTGTTTCTGCTGCCCGTCGCGGCCGGCCTCGTCGGAACGGCGCTTCCCGCCTTCGGCTACCTGCCGGCGATCGGGGGCGAACACCTGTCGGTCGATCCCTGGCGCGCGCTGGCCGCGCAACCTGGCGTGATGACCTCGGTCAAATTGAGCGTGCAGACCGGTTTGCTCGCCGCGGTCTTGTCGCTCGTATTCGCGGCCTCGTTCTGCGCGCTGCTTCAAGACCACACGATCTATCGCCGCCTCTCCACGATGGTGTCGCCGTTGCTGGCCACGCCGCATGTCGCTCTGGCGATCGGACTCGCGTTCGTCATCGCGCCGAGCGGCTGGCTGTTGCGGCTGGCGTCGCCGCTGCTGACCGGCTGGGATCGCCCCCCCGTGGACCTGGTCACGGTGCGCGACCCCCAAGGCCTGGCCATGGTGCTGGGCCTGGTGTTGAAGGAGGTGCCTTACCTGATTCTGATGATCGTGTCGGCGTTGAATCAGGTTCCCCACGCCGCGCTGCGCAGGACCGGCTCGGCGCTCGGGTATCGCCCCGCTACGGCCTGGTTCAAGCTCGTCTTCCCGCTCGTCTATCTGCAGTTGCGGCTGCCGGTCTATGCCGTGCTGGCGTTCTCGATGTCGACCGTCGAGGTCGGCCTGATCCTCGGGCCGGGTAACCCGCCACCACTGGCGCTGCTCGCCGCCCGGTGGTTCGCCGACTACGACCTGCAGCGCTACTTCCCGGCAGCGGCCGCGGCCAGCTTGCAGGGCCTGCTGGTGCTCGCTGCACTGCTCGGATGGCGCGCAGGTGAAATCGGAGTGGCGCACATCGGCAGAGCCTGGTGCGAGCGAGGCGTGCGCGCCGGGGCCGTCGACCCGATCGCCCGCGTGTCGGCAGGGCTCGCTGCGACCGCGCTGGCGCTGGGCCTGATCGCGATGCTCGGCACGGCGGTCTGGTCGCTGGCACAAAGCTGGCGCTTCCCCGCCGCCTTGCCCGAGCAGTGGACGTCGCAGACCTGGGTGCTGCAGCTCCCGCGCATGGCCGAGACCGTGATCACGACGATCGGCCTCGCGCTCGCGAGTGCATTGGCTGGCGTGCTGCTGGCGGTCGCCTGTCTCGAGGCCGAGACGCGCCGCGGCCACGCGCCGACTCACCGTGTACTGTGGCTGGTCTACGCACCGTTGCTGGTGCCGCAGATCGCCTTTCTCTACGGCTTTCAGGTCGTGCTGGTGAAGCTGGGTCTGGACGGCCGCTGGCTCGCCGTGGCTTGGGCCCACCTCGTCTTCGTCTTGCCGTACGCGTTTCTCTCGTTGGCCGACCCCTGGCGCGCGCTCGACCCGCGCTACGCCCGCAGCGCGGCGGCGTTGGGCGTGACGCCCTGGCAGGTGCTGTGTCGCGTGCGCCTGCCGATGCTGCTCAAGCCCTTGCTGCTCGCGTTCGCGATCGGCTGCGCGGTGAGTGTGGGCCAGTACCTGCCGACGCTGTTCGCCGGTGCGGGCCGGGCGGCGACGCTGACGACGGAGGCCGTGACGCTGTCCTCGGGTGCGGACCCGCGCATCATGGGCGTCTATGCCTTGCTGCAGGCCGGCATCCCGTTGCTTGTCTACGGCGCCGCATTGATGCTGCCGGCCTTGCTGTATCGGCGTCGCAAGGGCATGGCATGACGAACGGCATGGCGCAGGCCTTGAGCATTCGCGATGTGTGCATCGCGCTGCCCGGCCGCGAACTGATCCGGCACCTGTCGATCGATGTCGCGGCGGGTCAGGTGGTGACGGTGATGGGCCCCAGTGGCTCCGGGAAGTCGAGCCTGCTGGCCTGGATCGGTGGCTTCCTGCAGGCGCCGTTCGTGGCCACGGGCGACGTGTCGATCGGCACACGACGCATGAATGACGAACCGCCGCACGCACGCCGCACGGGCATCCTTTTCCAGGACGATCTGTTGTTCCCGCACTTGTCGGTGGCGGGCAACCTGCTGTTCGGCGTGCCGGCCTCGGTGCACTCACGTGCTGCGCGCCGCCGCGCGGTAGACGAGGCGCTCTCCGAGGCGGGCCTCGCCGGCTGCGGCGAGCGCGACCCCGCGACCTTGTCTGGCGGCCAGCGGGCCCGCGTGGCGCTGCTCCGCACGCTGCTGTCGGAGCCGCGGTTGCTGTTGCTCGATGAGCCCTTCGGCAAGCTCGACGCGGCGCTTCGCGAGGAGTTCCGGCGCTTCGTTTTCGAGCACGCGCAGCGGCTCGGCCTGCCGACGCTGATGGTGACCCACGACGCGGCCGACGCCGATGCCGCAGGTGGGCCGGTGGTCGTGCTCGAATGACGCGAGACACAACGGACGTCCGGCAGCGACTCGCCACCGCGATGGCACAGGCACAGTTGCGCTGGGCCGGCGCCGAGCTCGAGGTGCTGCCCGACAGCGGCCTGGCCCACACCCACGTGAGGCTCGTCGACCACGGCGCGCTAGCGCGCATCCCGAAGCAGAGCCAAATCGGCCTCGCGCCCGCGGCGAACCTGGTCCATCAGTCGGCGTGCTTCGAGCGTGCCGCCCGCAGCGGCCACACGCCGGCGCTGCTCGGCGTGCTGGCGCCTTCTGCCGCGTTGCCGCGCGGCGCCCTGATCGTCGAGGAGATCATCGGACGCGCGGCGCATCTGCCGCACGACATGACGGCCATCACGACCGCGCTGGCGCGCATCCACCAGCTGCCTTTGCCGGCGCAGGATACGCGCGCGCCGTTGACCTCGGCCGCCGATCCCCTCCTCGACCTGCTGGCCGAGATCGAGGCGCAGGCCGCGCACCTGGACGCCGCGAAGGTCGACCCCAGCGCGCGGCGCTGCATCGATGCCGAGATCGAGCACTTGCGAGCGCTGTGCGCGCAGCCGCCGCGCCCACCGCGGTGCCTGATCTCGTTCGATGCGCACCCGGGCAATTTCGTGATCCGCGCCGATGGGTGCGCGGTACTGGTCGATCTGGAGAAGTGCCGCTACAGCCACGCGCCGCTGGATCTGGCCCACGCGACCCTGTACACCTCGACCACCTGGGACGCGACGAGCAGCGCCGCGCTCAGCGTCGACGAGGTGGCGGGCGCCTACGCCGCTTGGTCGCGTGAACTGGGTTCGTCGGCATATGCGTGGAACGAATGGCATGTGCCCCTGCGACGTGCAATGTGGCTGTGGTCGATCACCTGGTGCGCAAAGTGGCGCGTCGCCTCGAGTGCCGCGAGCCCGAAGAGGTCGTCGGGCGAAGACTGGTCGACCGACCTCAGCGCGCCGGCACTGATCGCGCACGTGCGCGGCCGGGTCGACCACTATCTGAACACCGCAATCGTCGAACAGGTGCTGGGCGAGATCGATGCACTCGCGCAGACCCTGCCGAACACGGATGACCAAGACGCCGTCATCATCGGGTCTCGCCGCCCATGATCGATCGTCAAACCACCGCACTGATCCGCCCGGCCCTCGAAGGTCTGGCGCGCCAGCTCGTGCGTCTGGGGATCGGTGCCGATGCATTGACCTTCGCCGGGCTGGCGGTGGGGTGGGCTGCCGCCGGCGCGATCGCGCTGCAAGCCTTCTGGCTCGGTGCCGCGCTGATTCTCGTCTCGCGTCTCTTCGACGGCCTCGACGGCGCGGTCGCCCGTGCCACGACGCCGACTGACCGCGGCGGCTTTCTCGACATCAGCTTGGATTTCCTGTTTTACCCGGCGATCCCGCTCGCGTTCGCGATCGCGGACCCTGCGGCCAACGCGCTGGCGGCAGCCGTGCTGCTCGCCGCGTTCGTCGGCACCGGCACCTGCTTCCTGGCGTTCGCAACCATTGCCGCAAAACGCTCCTTGACCAGCGTCGACTACCCCGGCAAGTCGTTCTACTTTCTCGGTGGCCTGACCGAGGCCACCGAGACGCTCGCGTTCTTCATCGCGATGTGCCTCTGGCCGCAGCAATTCGCGGCACTCGCGTTGCTTTTTGCTGCGATGTGCGCCGTGACGATTGCCACCCGCATCTGCTGGGGCTGGCAGGCCTTCCGCCCGCACGCCGACCCAGGGACCGAGTCGTGACCGCAGGCAAGCGTTGGGGCCTGTTGGCCGTGTTGCTGGTAGCGGTGACCGCGTTCTTCGCGCTCGGGCTGCAGCGCTACCTGAGCCTGGAGTACGTCAAGAGCCAGCAAGGCCAGCTCGAGGCATGGCGGGCCGCCAACCCGCTCGTGGCAGCGCTGAGCTTCTTCGGTCTCTACATCGGCGTCACGGCGCTCTCGTTGCCCGGCGCGACCATCCTGACACTGGCGGCCGGCGCGATCTTCGGGCTGGGCTGGGGCAGCCTGATCGCTTCCTTCGCGGCATCGATCGGCGCGACGCTTGCGTTCCTGATGTCGCGCGTGGTGTTGCGTGACTGGGTGCAGGCGAAATTCGGCGAGCGGCTCGCAGCCATCAACGAGGGCGTGCGCAAGGACGGCGCTTTCTACCTCTTCAGCTTGCGCGTCGTGCCGCTGTTTCCGTTCTTCCTGATCAACCTTGCGATGGGCCTGACCCGGATCCGGGTGTTGACGTACTACTGGGTCAGCCAGATCGGCATGCTGCTGGGCACGCTCGTCTATGTGAACGCCGGCACCCAGCTTGCGCGCATCGACAAGCTCGCCGATGTGGCGTCGCCCGGCGTGCTCGCGTCGCTGGCGCTGCTCGGGCTGTTCCCATTGATCGCGAAGAAAGGCGTCGAGTTGTTCAGGGCGCGAAAGGCGACACGCCGCTGGAAGAAACCGGTCCGCTTCGATCGCAACCTCGTGGTCATCGGCGCCGGCTCGGCTGGGCTGGTCTCGGCCTACATCGCCGCCGCTGTGAAAGCCAAGGTGACCCTGGTCGAGAAACACCGGCTCGGCGGCGACTGTCTGTACACCGGCTGCGTGCCGTCGAAGGCGTTGATCCGCTCCGCGCGATTCCTGTCGCTGGTCAAGCGGGCGCCTGAATTCGGCATGCGCTCGGCCCACGCCGAGTTCGACTTCTCCGACGCGATGGCGCGCGTGCAGCGCGTTATCCAGGCGATCGAACCACACGACTCGATCGAACGCTACGCCGGGCTCGGCGTCGACGTGGTCATGGGCTCGGCACGCATCGTCTCGCCGTGGGAGGTGGAGGTCACCCAGGCCGACGGGCAAGTCAGTCGTCTCACCACGCGCAGCATCGTCATCGCGACCGGCGCGCGACCGTTCGTGCCACCGATTCCCGGCATCGAGCAGGTCGAGGTGCTCACCTCGGAAAACATCTGGAAGCTGCGGCAGCGGCCCGAACGGCTGGTCGTGCTGGGTGGCGGACCGATCGGCAGCGAACTGGCACAGACCTTCGCGCGCCTGGGTTCGCGGGTCACCCAAGTCGAGCAGGCGCCGCGCCTGCTGATGCGCGAGGACGTGGACGCCTCGGACCTGGTGACGGCACGGTTTCGCAACGAGGGCATCGATGTGCTTCTCGACCACACCGCAAAGCGCATCGAGGTGATCGACGGCGAGAAGGTGCTGATCGCCGAACACGCCAACGCCGAGGTGCGCATTGCGTTCGATGCGCTGCTGGTCGCCGTCGGCCGCCACGCCAACCTGACAGGCTTCGGGCTGGAGGAGCTGGGCGTCACCACCGGCCGCACGGTCGAGGTCAACGCCTATCTGCAGACCAACTTTCCGAATATCTACGCGGCCGGCGACGTCGCCGGGCCGTACCAGTTCACGCACACCGCATCCCACCAGGCCTGGTATGCCGCGGTCAACGCGCTGTTCGATCCGTTCAAGAAGTTCCGAGTCGACTACCGCGTGATTCCGTGGGCCACCTTCGTCGACCCCGAGGTGGCGCACGTTGGCCTGAACGAGCTGGAAGCCACCGAAAAGAAGGTGCCGTACGAGGTCACCACCTACGCCCTTGACGACCTGGACCGCGCCATCGCGGATGGCGAAGCGCACGGCTTCGTCAAGGTGCTGACGGTGCCCGGCAAGGACCGCATACTAGGTGCCACCATCGTCGGCGAACACGCGGGCGACTTGCTGGCCGAGTTCGTGCTCGCGATGAAGCACGGCATCGGCTTGAACAAGATACTCGGCACGATCCACACCTACCCGACGATGGCCGAGGCCAACAAGGCCGTGGCCGGCAACTGGAAACGCGCGCATGCGCCGCAGCGGCTGCTCGCGTGGGTCGAGCGCTTCCATGCGTGGCGGCGTGGCTGAGCCCGGAGGACCGATGAACCGATCACGCTGGATTCCGATCACGTTGCTGGCGCTGTGCGCATTGATGTGGGCGCCACTGGCGAAGGCGGCATTCGATCTGCGCCACCCGGCCTGGGACGCGCTGCTGAAGCAGCAGGTCGTCGTCGCGCCGGGTGGTGTGGCCTCGACCGTTCGCTACGCCGCCCTCCGTGCCGATCAGAAGCCGCTGCGCGGCTACCTCGCCAGCGTCAGCGCGGTCACGCCGCAGGAGTACAGCGGCTGGTCGCGCAACGACCGGCTGGCGTTCCTGATCAACGCCTACAACGCCTTCACCATCGACCTGGTGCTCACGCGCTACCCCGACCTGAAGTCGATCAAGGACCTGGGCAGCGTGTTCCAGAGCCCGTGGAAGCGCAAGTTCTTCACGCTGCTCGGCGAGCGACGCAGCCTGGACGATGTCGAACACGGCCTCATTCGCGCGCCGGGAGCGTTCGACGATCCGCGAATCCATGTGGCCGTCGTGTGCGCATCGATCGGCTGCCCGATGTTGCGCGACGAAGCCTACGTCGGCGAACGACTCGGTGCGCAACTCGACGACGCCTTTCGCCGCTTCCTTTCGGACCGCAGCCGCAACCGGTTCGAGGCAGAGAGCGCAACGCTGTCGGTATCGAAGCTGTTCGACTGGTACCACGCAGACTTCGAGCGCGGTCACCAGGGCCTGTCGTCGCTGCAGACGCTGTTCATTCGCCACGCGGACGCGCTGGGCACAACGCCGACGTCGAGCGCCGAGATCCGGGCGGGTCGATTCAAGATCGTTCACCTCGACTACGACTGGTCGCTCAACGATGCGCGGTGACACATGCACCTCGTGAAGCCCACGCTTTGCATCGTCGTCCCCGTGTTGGACGAAGGGCCGATCCTTGCGATGCATTTGGGTGAGTTGCAGCGCTTTCGAAAGCGAGGCGCCCGGGTCGTCGTTGTCGATGGAGGCAGTTCCGACCGTTCGTTGGTCATCGCTGCCGACCTTGCCGACCTTGCATTCGTCGCCCCGCAGGGACGAGCGCGTCAGATGAACGCCGGCGCGGCTGTCTGTACCGGCGACCTGCTGATGTTCCTGCACGCCGACACGCGACTGCCGCACAACGCTGACACGCTGGTGCGGCGCGCCGCACTCGGCCGAAGCCACTGGGGCCGGTTCGACGTGGCGATCGACAGTTCGCGGCCGGTGATGCGCATCGTCGAGGGCCTGATGAACCTGCGCTCACGCTGGACCGGCATCGCGACAGGCGACCAGGCCATCTTCGTCCGGAAAGACCTGTTCGACCGGATCGGCGGCTTCCCGGACCAGCCGCTGATGGAGGATGTTGCGCTGTCGACGCGGCTCAAACGCCACGGGCCGCCAGCCTGCCTGCGCGAACGGGTCACGACTTCCGCACGGCGCTGGGAACGGCACGGCCCGTGGCGCACGATCCTGTTGATGTGGCGTCTGCGCGCGGCGTACTCTCTCGGCGCCGACCCCGCGAAGCTTGCGTTGCGCTATGGCTACCGTGCACCGCCGCCCTGAGATGCTGGAGACCGTGCAGATCGCGATCATGGCGAAGGCCCCGATTCCGGGGCTGGCCAAGACCCGGCTGATTCCCGCGCTCGGTGCGATAGGCGCCGCGCGGCTGCAACGGCGCCTGACGCGGATGACCGTGGCGTGCGCGCTCGGTGCGCGGCTCGGCGCGGTCACGGTCTGGTGTGCCCCCGACAGCCGGCATCGCTTCTTCCGCGCGTTGAAGCAAACCAACGGCGTGGACCTTCTCGTGCAGTCCGCCGGCGATCTCGGCGCCCGCATGCACACCGCCTTCCGCCTGCATTGCGAGTTGGGCCCGTTGATCGTCGTCGGCACCGATTGCCCGGTGTTGCGCCCCGAGCATTTGCGCGCGGCGGCGCAGGCGCTGATCGCCGGCGACGACGCCGTTTTCCATCCGGCCGAGGACGGCGGCTATGCGCTGGTCGGCCTGCGATCGCCGCAACCGACACTGTTCGCGGACATGCCCTGGAGCACCAGCCGCGTGATGCCGGAAACCCGTGCACGCGCGCACGCGCAGGGTCTTCGTGTGCGCGAGTTCGAGACCCTGTGGGACGTCGATCTTCCCGCACAACTCGAACGCCTGGAAGCGCTGCTGGCGGAGGCCGCGCCATGAAGCGTCTCGTGCTGCTGGGCGGTGGCCACGCCCAGCTCGCCGTTCTGGCCAGCCTGGCCGAGCGGCCGATCGCTGGTTGGGAGATCCGGCTCGTCACGCCGCACCGGCGCCAGATCTACTCCGGCATGCTGCCCGGCTGGGTCGCCGGTCATTACCCGCTCGATGCGTGCGCGATCTCGCTGGACGCGTTGGCCGCGCGTGGCGGCATCACGTTTCATCAGGCTGCCGCGGTCGCGATCGATCCGGCGCGGCAATCGATTCGCTGCGACGACGGGGCCGAGCTGCCCTTCGACATGCTCTCGATCGACACCGGTCCGGTGGCATCCATCGCGAACCTGCCCGGCAGCGTGGAACACGCGTTGCCGATCCGGCCGATCGAGGGCTTCGTCACCGCGTGGCCGGCGATCGTCGAGCGACTGCGCCACGCCGGCCGGCGCTTCGACCTGGTTGTCCTCGGCGCCGGCGCCGCGGGGGTCGAACTGGCCTTCGCGATACGCCACCGTGCCGCGATCGAAGGGTGGTCGCAGGTGCGCGTGAGCCTGGTGGGATCGGACACGCGGCCCCTCGACGGCGCGCCAGACGAGCAGCGCCGACAAGCGGCCGCCTTGTTGGCCGACCGCGGCATCGGCTGGATCGGCGGCCGCCAAGCCGAACGGATCGAGCCGAACCGGATGCGCTTCGATGACGGCACGGCCCTGGACTTCGACGCCTGCCTGGTCGTGACCGGCGCCGCGGCACCGGCCTGGCCGCGCGCTGCCGGACTGGCCACCGACGACGGTGGGTTCATCCAGGTCGGCTCGACGCTTCAGAGCCTGTCGCACTCTTGCGTGTTCGCCGCCGGCGACATCGCGGCCCTGTCGGAAGCGCGCCCGAAGTCCGGCGTCTTCGCGGTTCGGGCCGGGCCGACGCTGGCCCACAACTTGCGCGCCTCGTGCGAGGGCCGCACCCTCGACGCTTGGCATCCACAACGGCGCGCGCTCTACCTGATCAGCACCGGCGACCGGCACGCCTTCGCCTCGTGGGGCCGCTGGGCCTGGCACGGCCGCTGGGTCTGGCACTGGAAGGATTGGATCGATCGGCGCTTCGTGAACCGCTTCGGCGCCACCGCCTGAGGTCGCACGCGCCGCGCAAGGCCCGAAGTCAGGGCAACGCGATCAGGGCAGCGCGCACGGCTTGGATCCGCATGCGGTTCGCCCCCATGTCGCTTTGGCCAACTCGGGAGGCCGAACGCACTTGGATCACCTGGGCGTTGGGGTCGTACCAGAACTCCGCGTCGTCGACGAACTTCATCAGCGGCGTCGTGTACTGCACGTACAGATAGTCGGCATCGCTCTTGATGACCTTCGCCCCTTTCATGGTCTCGACGACAGCCCTGATTTTGGCGATGGTCATGGGGCCGTCACCGCGAAGCGGCAGCGGCGCGATCTGTGCGGCCTGGTGTTGGAGGTTGTCCGGGTAAAGCAAGGCCTGGCTGGACACGCTGTTGTCCGTCGCCGAAGGGGGCCTGAGCTTGCCGTCGTGGACACCCAGGTCGGTCGGCGGCGAACTCCCGAAAAGCCCAGCCTGGCCAGCGCCGATGGCACCGACGACCACCATGGCCAAAAGGATCAACAACCATTTCAGAACCGACATCGCATGAACCCCGGCCTGAATGCCAGACCCAACCCGATTTTGCGCTCCGGGTCGATGAGTCACGGGACATTGGTCCATACTTTCACCGAGCGAGATCAGAACGATTGATCCGCACCCGCCCTCGCGCTTGTCGACCGCTTTGCGTGCTGCGCGTGTCTGTCGGCTCCTGACCGCGGCGCCCTGTTCGCGACGCTGTCGTGGCGCTCCTGCCTCCGGCGCAGGGTGCCTGATGGCTGATTTTCAAAACCGTTCGGCTGGCGGGGCCACACCGGAGCGTGCAGCAGTGGGTGGTCCTGCAAGGCTTCTGCGATGAGGTCGACGAACGCCCGCACCGGGCCGGGCAGATGCTTGCGGTCGCGGAAGCGCCAAATAACCCAAAGGCTCCGGGTCTGCAAGCGCCTGCGCCGGTCCGTCGGCGGCCAGAAACAACGGCTCCAGCAGGCCCGGCGGTAATCAAAGGGTTGGCAATAAAGCTGCTGAGCCGGGTCACGCCTGCACCGGCCACGCCCACGGCCACGGCTGCCAGGGTGTCGATGTCGTTGCAAACCGCAGCGATGTGGACTGCCGGCGCAAAACGTATGCCGTCTCGCACAAACGGCCATTGCACGATGCGCCCCAGTGACCTGCGAAAGTTTGAACAGGCATGTGCTGCCAGATCTTTGGGCGTGGTGGGGCGACGGTGCTACTGGAAATAGCCGGGTGCCGCGCACATCGGGATGGGGGAAGTGGCGATGCGCCGCGCCACCAAGCCGGGCTCCAGCACATCGCGGTAACGGATGCTGGCGTCTACATCCCCTTTCACGTGGTCGACATTGCGGTCGGCCATCAGCCGCTCCAGGTTCACCTGCGGGCGGCCTCAAATCCGAAGTGCAAAACCCGCCCCGTAAGGTGTCGGTCGAATGCAACCTCATTACTCGCAGATCAAATGGGACGCCCGGAGGCATCCTGGAACTGCGTTACATCTGGTCGATCATTACCTGACCGAACCCCGAGCAAGACACTTGCGTTGCGCCTTCCATCAAGCGCGCGAAGTCGTAGGTCACCTTCTTCGACAGGATCGCCTTTTCCATCGAGCTGATGATCAAATCGGCTGCTTCGAGCCAGCCCATGTGGCGCAGCATCATTTCGGCCGACAGGATCTCCGAGCCGGGATTGACATAGTCCTTGCCGGCGTATTTCGGCGCGGTGCCGTGGGTGGCCTCGAACATCGCGATCGAGTCCGAGAGATTCGCGCCAGGCGCGATGCCGATGCCGCCGACTTGCGCAGCGAGCGCATCGGAAACGTAGTCGCCGTTGAGGTTCAACGTTGCGATCACCGAATACTCGGCCGGGCGCAACAAAATTTGCTGCAGGAAGGCATCAGCGATCACGTCTTTGATGACGATCTCGTGGCCGGACTTCGGGTTCTTGAACTTCATCCACGGGCCGCCGTCGATCAGCTCGGCGCCGAATTCTTTCTGCGCCAGCGCGTAGCCCCAGTCACGAAAGCCACCTTCGGTGAACTTCATGATGTTGCCCTTGTGCACCAGCGTGACCGATGACTTGTCGTTGTCGACCGCGTACTGAATCGCCTTGCGCACGAGCCGCTCGGTGCCTTCGCTCGAGACCGGCTTGATGCCGATGCCCGAGGTGTTCGGGAAGCGGATTTTCTTGACGCCCATTTCCTCGATCAAAAATTTGATCAGCTTCTTGGCTTTGTCGCTGCCCGACTCGAACTCGATGCCTGCGTAGATGTCTTCGGAGTTCTCGCGGAAGATGACCATATTGGTCTTCTCGGGCGCCTTCACCGGCGAAGGCACGCCGGTGAAATACTGGATCGGCCGCAAGCACACGTAGAGGTCGAGCTCTTGCCGCAACGCCACATTCAACGAGCGAATGCCGCCACCGACCGGCGTCGTCAGCGGGCCCTTGATCGAGACCACGTAGTCCTTCACGGCCGCCAGCGTTTCGGGTGGCAGCCACACGTCGGGGCCGTACACCTTGGTCGATTTCTCGCCAGCGTAGACTTCCATCCAGTGGATCTTTTTCTTGCCGCCGTAGGCCTTGGCCACGGCCGCGTCGACCACCTTCATCATCACCGGCGTGATGTCGGCACCGGTGCCGTCGCCCTCGATGAACGGAATGATCGGCTGGTCAGGCACGTTAAGCGAAAAATCGGCGTTGACACTGATTTTTTGCCCGGCTTCGGGCACTTTGATGTGCTGGTACATGGTGTGACGCTCCGGCGGTCGGGGGTGATTTTCGATTCTATGCCGCCACCTTTGTCGGCCGACCGACGACGGGCGCGCGTTGATAATCCAGTCATCACTTTTAGGCCTCAGCCATGACCCGTTTCGCTCACCTGCGCACCGCCCTCGCCTCGCTCGTATTCATCTCGGCCGCAGGCGCCGCAGGCGCCGCAGTCGCCCAGGATGGGCCGCAAAAACTCTCGACCATCAAACTGAGCGCGGGCATGCACTCGATGAACGTGGAGGTGGCGCGCTCCGAGCAAGAGCACGCCATCGGCCTGATGTTTCGCAAATCGATGCCGACCAACGACGGCATGCTGTTCATCTTCGAGCTTGCCGGCCAGCAATGCTTCTGGATGAAGAACACGTTGCTGCCTCTGTCGGTCGCGTTCATCGCCGACGACGGCAGCATTGCGAACATCGAAGACATGAAGCCGCAGACGCTCGACAGCCACTGTTCGACCAAGCAAGTGCGCTACGTGCTCGAGATGAACGACGGCTGGTTCGCCAAGCGCGGCATCAAGGCCGGCACGAAGGTTCAGGGCGAGCCGTTCAAGCGCTGACTTCAACGAAAAAGGGGCCGGCACTGCCGACCCCGTCATCGTCTCCTGCACGAAGGCCTTATGCGAAGTTCTTCTCGGCGAACTCCCAGTTCACCAGTGAGCTGAGGAAGGTCTCGCAGTACTTTGGGCGCACATTGCGGAAGTCGATGTAGTAGGCGTGCTCCCAGACATCGATCGTCAGCAGCGCCTTGTCAGCAGTGGTGAGCGGCGTGCCGGCGGCGCCCATGTTGACGATGTCGACGCTGCCGTCGGCCTTCTTCACCAGCCAGGTCCAGCCCGAGCCGAAGTTGCCGACCGCGCTCTTCGTGAAGGCTTCCTTGAAAACGGCGTAGCTGCCCCACTTCGCGTTGATCGCGTCGGCCAGCGCGCCTTTCGGCTCGGCGCCGCCGGCAGGCTTCACGCAGTTCCAGAAGAACGTGTGGTTCCAGACCTGTGCAGCGTTGTTGTAGATGCCGCCGCTCGCCTTCTTGATGATTTCTTCGAGTGACATCGACTCGAATTCGGTGCCTTTTTGCAGGTTGTTCAGGTTCACGACGTAAGCGTTGTGGTGCTTGTCGTGGTGGTACTCGAGCGTCTCTTTGCTCATTGCCGGAGCCAAGGCGTCATGGGCGTAAGGCAGTGCGGGCAGGGTGTGTTCCATCGTAGACCTCGTCGGGTTGTGGGGGTTGAAATCATTGTAGGCAGCTTGCCTCGCCAGCGTCGCCACGCACGGCGATCGCCCACGCGGCCTCAGCCACTCGTCCGACCCTGCACCGTCGTGACCATCACATCGGCCGATCCGTCGTGCAGCACGGCCTGCAAAACCGCACCCGGCACGAGCTGCCGCACCGACGCCACCGGTCGCCCGTCGCCGTCGCCGAGCCACGCATAGCCGCGCGCCAGTACCCGCTGCGGGTCGAGCGCACGCAGCCTGGCATCGAGTGCATCGACCCGCTGGCGATGCGCGGCAAGCCGCAGGTCGACCGCCCGACGCAGCGCGCCGTCGGCCTGCACCAGACGCAGCTGCTGGCCCTGCGTGGCGCGTGGCAGGTGCGACGCGAGCCGATGCGCGAGCAGCGCAAGCCGCTGGCCTTGTTGGCGCACCACCTGTCCCGGCCGCGCCAGCCGCAGCGCGCTGCGGTCGAGCCGCTGCGCCTGGGTTTCGAGCGCGTCGTGCACACGCCGTTGCAACAGCGCTGCGAAGGCGTCGAGCACGTTCAGGCAGGCGGCGCGCGTCG
>ENA-OFCI01000585-OFCI01000585.1-metagenomes-genome-assembly--contig:-NODE-585-length-21025-cov-5.135336_pt1 | contig 21025 bp, 16 predicted proteins | sample MGYA00153391_OFCI01 | MGnify analysis MGYA00153391
CCCGGCGCCGCCGCGAACAAGGCCTGCGTGTAGGCGTGCTGCGGCGCGCTGAAAACGCGATGGGCCGGGCCGGATTCGACGACACGCCCCTTAGACATTACCGCGAGCTGGTCGCAGACCTGGCTGGCGACCCGCAGGTCATGGGTGATGAAAAGCATCGCCAGGTTGAGCCGGGCGCGGATTTCCTCGAACAGCTCGAGCACCTGGGCCTGCACCGAGACATCAAGCGCTGAGACGGCCTCGTCGGCGACCAGAAGTTCGGGCTCCATCATCAGCGCGCGCGCAATGCAGATGCGCTGCCGCTGGCCGCCGGAAAACTGGTGCGGGTAGCGCGCCATGGCGCTGTCGTCCATGCGCACCAGGGCGAGCAGACTGCGCGCGCGCTGTAGCGCCGCTGCCATCGACAGGCCGTAGTTGACGGGCCCCTCGACCAGCGCCTGCGCGACGGTGCGCCGCGGGTTGAGCGAGCGATACGGATCCTGGAAGACGATCTGCACGCGCTTGCGCAACGGGCGCAGCGCCGACGCCCCCATCATCGCGATGTCGATCGCCGACGTGCCAGCGTCCTGCCCGTCGCGGTCGCCGCCGAGCAGCACCTGCCCGGCGCTCGGGTCGATCAGGCGCACGATACAGCGCGCGACGGTGCTCTTGCCGGAGCCAGATTCGCCGACGATGCCGAGGGTCTGGCCGCGGCGTATCTCGAGGTCGATTTCCTGCGCGGCATGGACGGTGCGGTCGGCGCCGAACCAGCGCTTGTCGACGTAGGTCTTGTCCAGACCGATCACCCGCAGCACCAGCGGCGCGCCCGGATCGCTCGGCCGCTTGCGCAAGTGCAGCGTCGGCACCGCGCGCATCAGCATGCGCGTGTAATCGTGCTGTGGGCGCTGCAGCACGTCGGCCTTCGGGCCGATCTCCACCAGATCGCCGAGGCGCAGCACGGCGACGCGATGCGCCACTTCGGCGACGACGCCGAAATCGTGGGTGATGAAGAGCACCCCGGCGCCGTGGCGCGTCTGCAGGTCGAGCACCAACTTGAGGATCTGCGCCTGGGTCGTGACGTCGAGCGCCGTGGTCGGCTCGTCGGCGATCAGCAGCACCGGGTCGAGCACCAGCGCCATCGCGATCATGATGCGCTGGCGCTGGCCGCCGCTGAGCTGGTGCGGATAGCTCGCGACCATGCGTTCGGGGTCGGGCAGCAGCACCTCGCGCACGATGCCGAGCACCTTGGCCTTGCGCTCGGCCTGCGACAGCCGCGTGTGCTCGCGCAGCACTTCGTCGATCTGCTCGCCGCAGGTCATCACCGGGTTCAGCGCCGTCATCGGCTCCTGAAAGATCATCGACATGCGGGTGGCCCGCAGCTCGCGCAGCCGCGCCAGCGGTGCGTGCGTGATGTCTTCGCCCTGCAGCAGGATCCGGCCCGCGTTGACCGGCAATGTTTTCGGCAGCAGGCCCATCACGCTTTGCGCGATGACGCTCTTGCCCGAGCCCGACTCGCCGACCAGGCACAGGATCTCGCCGCGGCCGACGCTGAAGGTCACATCGCGGACCGCGGTACGTCGGTCGCCGCCAGCAGGCAACGCGATAGTCAGGCCCTCGACCTGGAGGATCGGCCGATCGTCGGCTGCGGCGTTCATCCGCGCCTGGCCATCTTCGGATCGAGCGTGTCGCGCAGCCCGTCGCCGAGGATGTTGACCGCCAGCACCGTGACCGCGAGAAAGATGCCGGGAAAGAAGATGTTGTGCGGATAGGCGTTGAACTGGGCCCGGCCTTCGGCCATCACGTTGCCCCACGTAGGGATCTCCGGCGGCAGACCGACACCGAGGAACGACAGGATCGCCTCGGTCAGGATGCCCGAGGCGCAGATGAAGGTCCCCTGCACCACCAGCGGCGCGACGCAGTTCGGCAGAATGTGGCGCAGCATGATCAGCAGCGTCGGTGTGCCGAGCGAGATCGCGGCTTCGACATACGGCTCTTCGCGGATCGTCAGCACCAGCGAACGTACCAGCCGCGTCACGCGAGGGATCTCGGGGATCGCGATCGCCACCACCACCGTCATCAGTGAACCGCGCCACATCGCGACCAGCGCGATCGCGATCAGGATCGCCGGAATCGCCATCACGCCGTCCATCAAGCGCATCAGCAAGCCGTCGAGCCGGCGCAGGTAGCCGGCCATCAGGCCGAAGGCGATGCCGAAGGCCATCGCGACCAGCGCCGTGAACACGCCGACGATCAGCGATACCTGGGTGCCGTAGATGACGCGGCTGTAGATGTCGCGCCCGAAGCTGTCGGAGCCCATCAGGAATCGGTGCTTCAGGATCTCGCCGTCGAGCGTGGTGATCTCGCCGCGCTGGCCGGGCAGAAGGTCGCGGCTGGCGGGATCGAACAGGGACGGATCGACCGTGCCCAGCCACGGCGCCAGCAGCGCGAGCACCACCAGCACCATCATCACGGCGCCGCCGATGCGCACCGACATGTTCGCGCGCACCCGCGACCATGCTCCGGGCTGGCTGACCACGGTGGCCGATTCGACCGACAGGGCTTCTAAGCGGGAGGTGTCGTTCATTGTTTACGCGCGCCCGCGACGGACGGCGTCCGGGCGATCCGGCAGGCAGCGCGGGCAGAGTGCAGGTGCGGTTCGCATCAGTAGCGGATGCGCGGGTCGAAAGCCACGTAAGACAGATCGACCAGCAGGTTGATCATCACGTAGACGAACGAGAACAACAGGATGACGCCCTGGATCGTCGGAAAGTCGCGCGCCAGCACGGCGTCGACCGTCAGCCTTCCTAGCCCGGGGATGGCGTAGACCGACTCGGTCACGACGACGCCGCCGATCAGCAGCGCGATGCCGATGCCGATGACGGTGATGATCGGCACGGCCGCATTGGCGAGCGCGTGGCGCAGCAGCACCGCCGACTCGGGCAGGCCCTTGGCGCGCGCCGTGCGGATGTAGTCTTCGCCCAGCGTCTCCAGCACCGAGGCCCGCGTGACCCGGGCGATCAGCGCGATGTAGATCACCGACAGCGTGATCGAGGGCAGCGCCAGGTGATACAGCCACGGCCCGAAACCCTGAGCCAAACGCCGGTAGCCCTGCACCGGCAGCCAGCCGAGCTGGAGCGACACCAGCCAGATCAACGCATAGGCGAGCACGAAGATCGGGATCGAGAAACCCAGCACCGAGAAGCCCATCAGCCCGCGGTCGAGCCAGCCGCCGAAGCGCCACGCCGCCAGCACGCCCAGCGGCACGGCCAGCGTCACCGCGATGGCGATCGTCACCAGCGCCAGCGACACCGTCGGCTCGAGGCGCTGGCCGATCAGAGTCGCAACCTGGGTCTTGTAATAGAAGCTCTCGCCCAGGTCGCCGGTGATCACCCGGCCGAACCAGATGACAAACTGCTCGGGGATCGAGCGATCGAGCCCGAGCCCGGTGCGAATGGTCGCAATCTGCTCGGTGGTGGCGGCGTCGCCCGCCATCACGGCCGCCGGGTCCCCGGGCGTCAGCCGCAGCACCAGGAAGACGAGCACCGAGACGATCAGCAGGACCGGCAGCGTCGACAGCAGGCGGCGGACGAGAAAGTTGAGCATGGGCTTGGGGCCTGTGAACGCTTCGGGAGGGCTCGCGCCGAAGCGTCGCGGGCCCTAATTCTTTTTCAGGTTCCAGTAGATGTCGCCGTTGCTGATGAAGAAGCCGCTGATGTTCTTGCGTGCCGCGCGCGGCTGGTCGTACTCGCCCAGCGGCGCGTGCGTGCCGATCTCGAAAGCCCGGGCGTGAATCTGGTCGGCCAGCTTCTTCTTCACGCCCTCGTCGGTGGCGCGCATGAACTGGGCGCGGATCTCGGCGAGTTTCTCGTCCTTGGCCCAGCCGAACCAGCCCGACGCCTCGCCGCGGGTGTCCATCGTCGGGTTGGCGATCGGGCTCCAGACGTCGAAGACGTTCCACGAGGTCAGAAACATGTCCCAGCCGCCCTTGTCGGTCGGGTCTTTCTTGGCACGGCGTCCGACCAGGGTCTGCCAGTCCATCGCTTGCAGATCGACCTTGAAGCCGGCCTGGCGCAGCAGCTGGGCGGCGACGTCGGGCAGTTTCTGGATCGCGGCCAGGTCGGTGGGCTTCATCAGCACCACCGGCGTGCCGTCATAGCCGGATGCCTTCAGCAGCTCCTGCGCCTTGCGCATGTTGCCCTTTGCCTGGACTTCGCTGCCGGCCGTGCTGCCGTAGGGCGTGCCGCAGACGAACATCGAGGCGCATGGCCGGTACAGCTCCTTGACGCCGACCTGCGCGCGCAGGAAAGGCTCCTGCGAGAACGCGGCCAGCGCCGCCTGCCGCACCTTCGGGTTGTCGAAAGGCTTGTGCAGGTGGTTGAAACGCGCCATGTATTGCAAGCCGAGGTTCGAGTACTTGGGCAACTGCATCGTCGGGTCGGTCTTGGCGGCCTCGTAGAAGTCGAAGCCGAGGGACTCGATGATGTCGACCTCGCCTTTCTGCAGTGCGCTCACCTGCGCCTGCGCGTCGCGCAGCGCCAGGTTCCATTCGACGCGATCGACGTACACGTTCTTGCCGCCGGTGGTGCCCGACGGGGGCTCGCCGCGCGGCACGTACTTCGCGTTCTTCAAATACACCGCACGGTCGCCGGGCTTGAACTCGTCCTTCTTAAAGACGTACGGTCCGGAGCCGGTGTAGTCGTCAATCTGCTTGAAGGCATCGGTCTCGGCGACACGCTTGGGCATGATGAAGGGCACGTTCGACGACGGCTTGCCGAGCGCCTCGAGGACGAAGCCGCAGGCCTCGCCGAGGAAGATGCGGAAGGTGTCGGGCGTCGGTGTGTCCATGCGCTGCACGAAGGTCATCAGCGCGCTGCCCATCGCGTCGCGCTTGCCCCAGCGCTGCAGCGACGCGATGACGTCCTCGCCAGTGACGGGCTTGCCGTCGTGAAATTCGAGGCCCTTGCGCAGCTTGAAGGTCCAGAGGCGGTGATCGCCGCTTTCGGTCCAACTTTCCACCATCTGCGGCTTGATCTTCGCGCTCTCGTCGGTGCCGAACAGCGTGTCGTAGACCATGTAGCCGTGGTTGCGGCTCATGTAAGCGGTGGTCCAGATCGGGTCGAGGATCGCTAGGTTGCTGTGCGGGACGACGCGCAGCACGCTGCCCTGGGCCCAGGCCTGGGTGGCGAACAGTGCGCTCGTAGCGAGGGCCAGCATGGCGAGGGTTCTGTGATGAAAATTCATGAGTACCTTTTCCCGATGGGGATGACCGATGCAGGACCTGTGCCTGCGCCGATGATCCACGATGGTGCATGAATTCGGCGTCGCCGCCCATCCGGCACAACCACCGCAGGCGCTGTGCGGGGCTCGTGTTGCAGGCGCTGCGGATCACCGTCCGGCATGTCTGACCATGCCGGCAGCGGCGGACCGGCTTCGAAATGCCTAAGCCAGACCGGGCGGCGGTACGAAGGCGCGGTACTCGCGCTCGATCCATTGCGCAAAGCGCAGGCACTGCGGGTCGGCGAAGGCCGGGCCGACGATCTGTGCGCCCACCGGCAGGCCATCGGCACTCAGGCCGAGCGGAATCGCCGTGGCCGGCAGACCGACGAGGCCGGGGTAGCCGGCCCAGAACAGCGCATCGGTGCTCGGCTGGGTGTGGCCGTTGACAGGGATCATGCGTTCCCAGCGTTCGCCGCTCTGCATCTGCCGGAAGGCTGGCGTCGTCGCGACCGGGCAGATCAGCAGGTCGACGCTCTCGAAGAAGCCAGCCCACTGACGGCGCAGCCGGACGCGGCGCTCGTCGATGCGGACCCAGTCGCGGTGCGAACTGGCGTTGCCGCGGAAATGCCGCGCCGGGTAGCTGCTGTCGTCGGGAAGGTAGCTGGCCGCGCGCTGCCGGGCGACGGCATAGGCTGCGTCGTCGTAGTGGCTGCCAGTGGCCGCACGCAACAGATGGATGTAGACCTCGTGGCTCTCGGCGCTGTCGACGGGCCGGACGTCCTCGCTCACCACCACGCCCTCGCCACGCAGGAAGGCGGCGAGGTCGCGCAGCGCCGACTGGATGCTGGCGTCGACCTCGGCATAGACATCGTCGAAAAGCACCGCCACCCGGCAGGCGCGCGCGGCGAGGCCGCGGTCGCGCCAGGCCAGCGGCACGCGGCCCATCGGTGTCAGCATCTCGAGCGGCGCAGCCAGCACGTCCATCGCCAGCGTCAGGTCGTAGGCACTGCGCGCCAGCGGCCCGACCGCGCAGATGTCGAAATCGTCGGCACTGGCCCACGGCGTGAGCTCATGCCCGGTCTGCGGCACCACGCCCCAGGTCGGCTTGTGACCCCAGACGCCGCAGTAATGCGCCGGGTTGCGGATCGAAGCGCCGATGTCGCTGCCTAGCTCCAGCGCGGTGAAGCCGGCCGCCAGCGCCGCCGCCGAGCCGCCGGAAGACCCGCCGGGCGTGCGCGTCACGTCCCACGGGTTGCCGGTGGTGCCGTAGACCGGGTTGAAGCTTTGCCAGTCAGCGAGCGATGCCGGCACATTGGTCTTGCCGAAGATCACCGCGCCCGCGCCCAGCAGGCGCTGCACCGTGACCGCATCGCTGGCGGCGAGGTTGTCGGCATAGGCCGCGTGCCCGTAAGTGGTGGGCAGGCCGGCGACGTTGAACGACTCCTTCACCGTCATCGGCACGCCGTGCAACGGGCCCCAGTTCTCGCCCCGCGCCAGCGCGGCATCGGCTGCGCGGGCGCGAGCGCGGGCCCGCTCTGCGTCGAGCACCACCACCGCGTTGATCGGGCCTCCGAGCCGCGCGATGCGGCCGAGGTACAGCTCGAGCAGTTGCAGCGCCGAGACCTCCTTGCGGCGGATGCAACGCGCCAGCGCATGCGCCGGCAGAAAGGCGAGTTCGGACATCGCATCCTTTCATCGCCGGTACAGCCGGCAGGGTTCGATTCTTGCGTCGCACCCGGGCGGCACCAGCGAAGCAAGCAAGCAAGCAAGCAAGCAAGCAAGCAAGTGGGTAACGCGGGCCAGACTGCATAGGAGGCGCGCCGCACGAGCGGGCGACGCGGCTGCGGCATCATCGCACCACCCGACCGGCCACCTTACAGGAGCCCCGCCCCATGAAACTCGTCATCGCGCAGATGAAGCACGAGACCAACACCTACTCGCCGGTGCCGACGCCGCTGGCGCGCTTCGCCACCGGCGCGTCGATTCCGCCGGAAGGCGCCGCGGCGATCGCGGCCTACCGCGGCACCGGCTCGGCGATCGCTGCGTTCATCGACCTGGCCGAGGCCGCTGGGGCAGAGTTCAGCGTGCCGATCGCCGCGTCGGCGAGCCCGAGCGGCCCGGTCGACGACGCCGCGTTCGAACACATCGCCGGCCGCATCTGTGCGGCGGTGGCCCGCGGCTGCGACGCGGTGCTGCTCGACCTCCACGGTGCGATGGTCACGCAGACATATGAAGACGGCGAGGGCGAGCTGCTGCGCCGCATCCGCGCGCTCGCGCCGGCCGTGCCGATCGGTGTCGCGCTCGACATGCACACCAACCTCTACGACGCGACGGCGGAACGGTGCACTGCGATCGCCGGCTACCAGACCTACCCGCACGTCGATGTCTACGAGACCGGCCAGCGTGCCGGCCGCGCGGTGCTGTCGATGCTGGCAGGCGCTGTCAGGCCGACGATGGCCTGGGGCCGCAAACCGATGCTGCCGCACGTGATGCGCCAGGGCTCGGACGACCTGCCGAACCGGTTGCTGCAGGCGCGTTGCCGCGAGATCGAGGCCGAGGGAGCGCTCTGCGCCAGCCTGTTCGTCGGCTTTCCGAATGCGGACATCGAGTTCGCCGGCCTCTCGGCCGTCGTCGTCACCGATCGCGACGACGCGCAGGCGCGCCGCTGGTGCGACGAGTTGCTGGCGCTGGCCTGGGAGCATCGCCAGGCCTTCGTCTACAGCGTCGAGCCGCTCGCCGATTCGATCGCGCGCGCCAGGGCTCTCGCCGATGCCAAGCCCGCCGGCAGCGGCCCGGTGGTGCTGCTCGACCACAGCGACAACTGCGCCTCGGGCGGCACGATGGACACGATGACGGTGCTCGGCGCGATGCTCGATGCCGGCCTCGACGGCGCCGCCGCGTTTGCGGTCTTCGACCCGGCGGCGGTGCAGCAGATGATCGCCGCCGGCGTCGGCCACGACGTGACCCTGTCACTTGGCGGCAAGCTCGACATGCCGTCGATCGGCCTCACGGGCGTACCGCGCACCACCAGCGGGCGCGTGCGCCTGATCTGCGACGGCCGCTACCGCAACCGCGGGCCGATGTTCGGCGGCGAACTCAGCGACATGGGGCCGACCGCAGTGCTCGACACCGGCGGCCTGCAGATCGTCGTGATCAGCAACCATGTCGAGCCGCACGACCTGGCCGCCTTCACCGCGGTCGGCATCGCGCCCGAACGCTGCCGCTTCCTGATGCTGAAGAGCCGCGTGCACTGGCGCGCCGGGCTGCGCTCGCTGGCCTACGCCGTGGTCGAATGCGCCGGCACCGGGGTGTGCACCTCCGACTACGCGATGCTTGGCCTGCGCAACGTGCGGCGGCCGATCTATCCGCTGGACGCGCTGTGAGCGCAGGCGAGCGCATGCAGGGCACCGACCGGCCGGCGCCTGCAGCAGACCACGAGGTGTTCGATGCGGGCAATGTCGTGCTGCAGTCCGGCCGCACCTTCCGCAACATGCAGCTGGCGTACAAGACCTTCGGTGCGCTGAATGCGGACAAGTCGAACGTGATTCTCTATCCGACGTCGTACAGCGCCCAGCACCACGACACGCAGTTCATGGTCGGCGATGGCGGCGCGCTCGATCCGTCCCGATACTTCATCGTCATCGCGAACCTTTTCGGCAACGGCCTGTCGAGCTCGCCGTCGAACACGCCGTGGCCGGATGTCGGAACGCGCTACCCCGACGTCACCTGTTTCGACGCCGTGCAGGTGCAGCGCCGCATGCTCGCTGAGATCTGGGGCGTGACGAAGCTGGCGCTGGTCTACGGCTGGTCGATGGGCGCGATGCAGGCCTACCACTGGGCTGCCCTCTTCCCCGACGCGGTCGAACGCATCGCAGTGGTCTGCGGTGCGGCACGCTGCGCGCCGCACAACCAGGTCTTTATCGAGGGCGTCAGGGCGGCGTTGAGCGCCGACCCTGCGTTCAGCGACGGCGTCTTCGGCGCCCGGCCGGTGCGCGGTTTCCGGGCAATGGGGCGGATCTACGCCGGCTGGGCGCTGTCGCAGACTTTCTACCGCGAAGAACTCTGGCGCACGCTCGGCGCGTCGTCGCTCGAGGACTACCTGGTCACGCACTGGGAAACGAACTTCGCGCGCCGCGACCCGTCGGACCTGCTGGCGCAGCTGTGGACCTGGCAGCACGCCGACATCAGCGCCAACCCGATGTATGCGGGCGACCTGCCGAAAGCCCTCGGCGCCATACGCGCGCGCACCCTGCTGATGCCGGGCGACCATGATCTGTACTTCCAGGTCGAAGACAACCGCATCGAAATGCGCCACCTGCGCAATGCCGAGCTCCAGCCGATTCCGTCTGTCTGGGGCCACCGCGCCGGCAATCCGTTGAACCAGCCGTCGGACCGGGCTTTCATCGAGAAGCACGTCAAGGCCTTGCTTGCCGCTGAGCGGCCCACCGTGTAGAAGAGGCCATGGTCTCGCCCGCACCGTATCGATTGAAGGCCGACGTGCTGATGCCGCTGACGGTCAGATCCAATGCGCCGGCGGCGCGACGCGCGCTCGGCCATCTCGGCGCCATCGTGCTGGCTGCCGCCACGCTGTGGCCGCTGCGAGGGACCTTCTGGGCATTGCCATTGACGGCACTGCTCGGCTTCTTCATCGCCTTCCTGTTCAACGCCTTGCACGAGACTGCCCACCAGACCGCCTTTCGAACCCGGGCACCGAACCACCTGCTCGGTCACCTCGCCGGCTTCGCGGTGCTGCTGCCGTACGGCTACTACCGCGCCTTCCACTGGGACCACCACCGCTACACGCAGGACCGCGACCGGGATCCCGAGCTCGCGGTTCCGCTGGCCCGGTCGCGGCTCGGGCTGCTCTGGTACTGGCTCGGCCCGCCGGTCTGGCGCGACCGCATCTGCAAGCTGCTGGTGCACGGCCTGGCCGGCCGCGCGACCGAACGCTGGGTGCCCGAGGCCCAGCGCGCGAGCATCGTGCGCGAAGCCCGCTGGTACCTGCTCGGCTACGCCATCGTGATCGGCGTGTCGCTGGCGACGCGCTCGCTGGCCGCGCTCTGGCTGTGGCTCGTGCCGGTGGCGGTCGGCCAGTGGTTCCTGCGCCCGTACCTGCTGTCCGAGCACACCGGCTGTGCGCACACGGCGAACATGCTCGAAAACACGCGCACCACCTACACCCACGCCTTCGTGCGCTTTTTCGCCTGGAACATGCCGTACCACGCCGAGCACCATGCCTACCCGGCGGTGCCCTTCCATGCGCTGCCGCAACTCAATACGCGTCTGGCCGCGCACATCGTCCACACCGAGCGCGGCTATCCGGCGTCGGTCGCCGCGGTGCTGCGCCATCTCGGCAGCGACACCCACACCGGCCCGGACCCGAGAATCCCCGCATGACCTTCGCCCTCGATGCACCGCACGCTGACGCAAACCGGTATCCCCCCGCATGAAGCGCCCCGCCGCAGTCCCGACGGTGCAGGTCGACGACGACGAAGTCCGCGTCACCGAATGGCGCTTCGCACCCGGCGCCGAAACCGGCTGGCATCGCCACGGCATGCACTACGTGGTCGTGCCGCAGACCACCGGCAAGCTGCTGCTGGAAACCGCGCACGGGCCGGTCACCAGCGTGCTGACCAGCGGTGTCGCCTACGCCAGATCGGTGGGCGTCGAGCACAACGTGATCAATCCGGGCGCCACCGAATTTGTGTTCGTCGAGATCGAATTAAAACGCTCGCAACCCCGACCCGAGGACGCAGCGACATGAACCCACGCATCGACACGAGCCGGCTCCTGGCCGCATCGACCGGAGGCAGCGCGTGAAGGTCCTGGTCGCCGGCTACCAGCACGAGACCAACACCTTCGCGCCGACCCGGGCCGACTGGGCGGCGTTCAACCGCGGCGATTCGTTTCCCGCCTTCGTTCACGGTCAAGCCATGCTGACGCAGCTGCGCGGCGTCAACCTGCCGATCGGCGGCTTCATCGAGGCCGCCCGCACGCACGGCTGGCAGCTGGTTCCGAGCAGCTGGTGCGGCGCGATTCCCTCGGCCCATGTGACCGAGGACGCGTTCGAGCGCATCAGTGCCTCGATCCTGGCCGACGTCGCCGGCGGCGGCTTCGATGCGGTCTATCTCGACCTGCACGGCGCCGCCGTCGCCGAGCATGTCGACGACAGCGAAGGCGAGCTGATCGCCCGCATCCGCAAGCTCGTCGGTGGCTCGCTGCCGATTGTCGCCAGCCTCGATCTGCATGCCAACGTGACGCTGCGCATGCTCGCCGAGGCCGACGCGCTGGTGTCGTACCGCAGCTACCCGCACGTCGACATGGCGGCCACTGGCGAGCTCGCGGCACGGCTCCTCGCCCGGCGGGTCGCGCTCGGCCGCCGCGAAGCGCTGGCCTTCCGTCGCCTGCCGTTCCTGATCCCGCTGAATGCCCAGAGCACCTGGATGGAGCCGGCGCGCACGCTCTACGAGGAGCTGGCCGGGAGCGATCGCGAATTCGGCACCGTGGCGAGTTTCTGCATGGCGTTCCCGGCCGCCGACTTCGACGAATGCGCACCGATGGTCTGGGCCCACGGCGAGCGTGCGCAGGCCGCGGTGCAACGCCTGTACGCGCGCGCGGCCGACCCGGATCAGTGGCGCTTCGAGATCCTCGAGGCGCCCGAAGCGGTCGTCAAGGCAATGGCCTTGGCAGCACAACGGGACTCGCCGGTCGTGATCGCCGACACCCAGGACAACCCCGGCGCCGGCGGCGACAGCAACACCACCGGACTGCTGCGCGCGCTGCTGCAACAGGGCGCGGGGCGGGCATTCCCCGGTCGCGTCGCGCTCGGCCTGCTGTCGGACGCGCACGCTGCCGAGCGCGCGGCCGCGGCCGGCGTCGGCGCGACCGTGGCGCTGGCGCTCGGCCGCGCGGTGCACACGTTCACCGGCCAGCCGAGCGATCCGCCGCTGCAGGGCGAGTTCAAGGTCCTGGCCCTCAGCGATGGCAAGGTCACGCTGAAGGGGCCGATGATGACCGGCGTCACCGTGCACCTCGGCGCCTGCGCCTGCCTGGAGATCGACGGCGTACTCGTCGCCGTGTCGAGCGGCAAGAAACAGATGCTCGATCGCGAGCTCTTTCGCCTGGTCGGCATTACGCCCGAAGCGATGAAGATCATCGGCGTCAAGAGCTCGAACCACTTCCGTGCCGACTTCACGCCCATCGCCTCGGCAATCATCGTCGCGAAAGCCGCCGGACCGATGGCCGCCGACCCGGCAGACCTGCCGTGGAAGCGACTGTCGCCCGAGGTCAGGACGCGCCCTTGACGACCGGCTGCGCCTGAGCTCGACCCCTCTCGATAAACCGCAGAAGGCTCACGGCCGAAGTCGGCGCCTGGCAGGCCGTCCCTTGGAGCCGATGTACCCGGTTGTCTTCTTCGACACGCTGCGAGTCAAGATTTTCAAGGACGCGGTGGTGCGCAACAGTGCGACCTACTTGGCGCTGGGCTTGCTGCCCGACGGCGTCCTCGCGGATCTTCACGAAGGCGTTACGGCGGGGACAAGTACCCAAGACCTGTGCCGTCGAGACCCTGTTTTTTGGGGCGACGCCCAGCGCATGAATTCAAGGCAATTCGGTAGGCGACGGCCGCCGCCTGCAGCGGCCGCAGCGTGTGGGCCTCGTCGCCGTCGGAATCGACCATGCAGGTCTGGCGCTGGTCTGCGACCACCGCGTCGCGGCGAGTAGGCCGCTCCATCGGCCGGGTGATGAGGCTCTGCAGGGTTGCTTGCAGTTGCTCTTGGTCGTGCAGCGGAGCCTCTAAGAAAAACGGAAGCCCAGCCGCGCTGGCGAATATCCAGGATTGCCCCTCAATTGCGTCCGCCGCTTGGCGAGAAGGGTTTGTCTATGCGGGCGAGCCCGCAGTCGCATACCACCGGGAGTTTTTTGCACTGCAGGGCGCGAGCGGCGCATCGGGCCTTGCATCAATCGCAGCGGTCTGTCCCAACTCTAGGTCCGATGCTCCGACGATGTGGTCTCTTAGGGGTAGATCGCTGCGTTGCAGATCGCTAGACTGGGTACGTAGGCTAAGAAACAGCGAACCGCCCGCCTGAATGTAGGCGCGGCGCCAACAATAACCAGTGCCAGGCTCCGGCCCGCTTCATCGTGGAGGCCTGATGACTCGCTTCACAGTTTTTTCGATAGCGGCGATGACCGCGCTTTGTTCCGCATGTGCAGTGGTTCCCGCGTACGGGCCGTGGGGCGCCCCCGAGCCGGTCACAGCGGTCAACAGTCCTGCCGCCGAGGGCTGTCCTATCGAGTCGCCGGACGGCCTCTCGCTGTACGTTGCCTCGAGCCGGAACGTTCCTGGCGCCAAGGGCAAGCAGGACATCTACCGCGCCCGCCGCGCCTCGATCGGAGCCCCTTGGGGTCCGCCGGAAAATCTGGGCGAACCCGTCAACACGCCCGAGTTCGATTACTGCCCCACGCCGGTGGCGAACGGCGTGTTGTACTTCGTCAGCTCGATGCCGTCAGCGACCGATTGCTACCCGGGTGACGCGCCGCCTCCCGCGCCGCCCGGAGGCCCGGCCGCCGGCGACATGCTGCGCACCCAGGAAGATCCGGTGCGCGGTTGGCTGCCGCCTGTGAACTTGGGCTGCTATCCGAACGGGCCGAACACTGCTGGCGCTGAATTCAGCCCGTCGCTGGTCCGTACCGCCGAAGGCACCTTTCTCTACTTCTCCAGCAACGGCTATCCGGACAGCCAAGGGCAGGACATCTACGTCAGCCGCGTGCTGGAGGATGGCACCGTGACGGCGGGAACCCGCGTGGCCGAGCTAAGCGGCCCGGCGGACGACCGCATGCCCAACGTGCGCCAAGACGGCCTCGAAATCGTTTTCAGCTCCAACCGCGCAGGAACCACGCCGTTCGATCAAGACATCTACGTTGCCACGCGGCCCAGCACCAGCGCGCCCTGGTCCGCACCGCAGCGCATCGACAACCCGTCGATCAACACGCCCGGGGCGGAGACGCGGGCGTCTTTATCCGGTGACGGCAAGCGGATGTATTTCGGCCGAAAGTTGAAGCTGGAGGATCCGGGCGACGTCTTCGTCACCACCCGCACGATGCGCTAGCACAGCAGTTGCGCCGATATCGGCACAGATCCGTCTCGAAATCCCAGCGCAGCCAGATACGGCGGATTTTGAATAGTGCGGCTACGGCAAGGGCGTGACCGGCTGCCAAGCCGCAAACCGGCCGTCCCCGTCGACGGTTGCCAGATGGGAGAAGGGTTCGTGCGGTACAGCCAAATGCGCGACCAGGGCACCCAAATGCGCGTCACTACGAACGCGAGGCTCTCACCCTCGCGTGCCTATTGGGCGCTGGCGAATGCGGCCGGCACTTCGTCATCGAGCAGCGCAGCAGAAGGGTTCTGTTGCGATAGTGCAGCCAGCACCGGCAAGGCCCGGCGACGGCAGTGGATCAGAAAGCAAGCGAGTAGAACTTGTCTGCTGCGGACGAGGCTCGATCTTTGATCGCGGCGAGCTGGCCCTTCTTGATCATGTGCATCGTCTCGATGCCGGCGATCACCGCGCGTGCGCAGCGAAAGTTCTTGAACCCGAGCATCGGTCGCACGATGCGCTTGACAGCCCGGTGGTCCTGCTCGATCAGGTTGTTGAGGTACTTCGATTGCCGCATCTCGATGTCAACGCCCGAGTCGGCGCGGATGCCCTCGATCGCCGCCGTGTTCGCGCCGCTCTTGTCGATGGTGATCTTCTCGGGGATGCCGTGGCGGTCGATCGCGCGCTCGAAGAAACGCCGCGCAGCGGCGTAATCGCGGTGGGCGCAGAGCAGGAAGTCGATCGTGTGGCCAGCCTTGTCGACTGCACGGTAGAGGTACTTCCACTGCCCGCCGACCTTGACGTAGGTCTCGTCCATCCTCCAACTGGCACCCACGGTGCGCTTGCGCCGGCGCATCGCTGCGGCCAGGATCGGAAGCATCTTGATTGACCAGCGATGCACGGTCGTGTGATCAACCCCGACGCCGCGTTCGGCCATCATCTCCTCAACCTGGCGCAGGCTCAGCGGGTAGGCCGCGTACCAGCGAACGCACATCAGCATTACCTCGAACGGGTAGTGCAATCGCTTCATCACCTTGCGCATCGCTTCGTTCATCGTCTACTTCATGGGCTCCGTCATTTGGCTCACCTTAGCCAATACACCTTACTGCAACAGAACCCCGCAAAGTCACCTGCGACGAGGCACATCCCTGACAGCCGCCGCTCATGGTGATGAACAGCCCGGGGTAGCGCACCGCCAGCAGCGAAATTTTGCCCCCGTGCTATCTGTTGCCGCCCACTTCCAAGCTACGGCCGGGTTGCTGCATCACTTCGTCTGAAAGGCCAGTGCATGGCGACGTAGGTGGCCCCGTCTCACTGACTCGCCCTTAGCACGAGCACGGCATTGGTTCCACCGAAGGCGAACGAGTTCGACAGCATGATGTTCCCAGCCGCCCCCGGCCTGGCGCGCTGCGCGACGTAGTCGATATCGCATTCGGGGTCTGGCTGTTCGAGATGCATCGTCGGCAGTGCGATCCCGTGCTGCATCGCCAACAATGCCAGTACGCACTCGAGAGCCCCGGCAGCCCCAAGCAAATGCCCGTGAATCGCCTTCGTCGCGCTGACCGGAATTGCGCTAGCGCGAACCCCAAAAACGCTTTTGATCGCGGCCGTCTCGGCAGCGTCGTTGGCCAGGGTTCCGGTACCGTGGGCGTTGATCGAGTCGACTTCTTCGGCCGTGATGCCTGCGGACCGTAATGCCGCGCGCATCGCGGCAGCCTGGCCTTGGGCACTGGGACGGGCGATGTGCGAGGAATCGGTCGTGAGGCCATAGCCGATCAGTTCACCGTAAATCGTAGCGTTGCGCGCCATCGCCGCGTCCATCGATTCGAGAATCACGATGGCCGAGCCTTCGCCGAGCACCATGCCGGTTCGATTCTTCGAGAACGGCTTGCAGGACGTGCCCGGCGCCGCGAGGTCGCTGACCGCCAGCGTGTGCATCGCCTCCCATGCCTTCATCGAGCCCAGCGCGAGTGGCGCCTCCGAGCCGCCTGCGAAAGCCAGATCAACGGCTCCGCTCGCGACCCGGAGCCACGCTTCGCCGATCGCAACGCCGGAGGATGAACAAGCCGTCGAGTAGGTAAGGTTGGGGCCGGTCAAGCAGTGCTCGATGCCGATCCAGGCCGCAGGCGCGTTGTGCATGCCCTGGAGGATCAGCGTAGGTTTGATCCTGTCAGAAGCCTCCCCGTACAACGTCCGGTACCCGTCATCCATCGACGTGGTGCCAGCCATACCGGTGCCCAGAAAGACGCCGACCCGTTCGGGGTCGAAATTCGAGAGAGCCACGCGTGTGTCGGCGATGGCGCGCCGGGCTGCGATCACTGCGAACTGGGTCACTCGGTCGAACAGGCGTTGTTGTTGGACATCGAAGTGCTCGGCCGCATCGAATTGAACCGTCGCCGCCAATGGTGATCGCAGTCGGACCGTAGCCTCGCTGACGAAGGGCCGGATTGCTGACCGGCCAGCGCAGGCCGATTCAAAGACCTCGCCCGTGCTGTGGCCGAGCGGGGTCACCAGACCGATGCCGGTGACCGCCACGCACCTCATGGCAAGCTCCGTAAATCGCGCGCCGGCACCGCGTCGGCCGCGGGGGGCTCGCATTGCGCCGCGATCTGCTCATCGACGTAGCCCACGACGTCGCCAAAGGTCGCCAGGTCCAGCGGCACATCGGGCAGTTTCAGATGAAACTCGTCCTCGATGTTGAACAGCAATTCGGCGACGCCGATCGAATCGATGCCGATGTCCTCAAGACGCGCGTCGGGCGAGAGTCGGACTGGATCCACCTTGAAGTCCTTCACCAGCATGGCAATGATTCGAGCGGTGGTGGTCATGCGTCGTCTTCGATAAGGGCGTTCAACGGTGCGAAAGGACTTCCACGCAACTGCAGCCGGCGCGACTTGCCGCTCCACGCAGCGCCGATGCGCAGCAGTGACGGGAAGGCCTGCATAGAAGCCACGGCAAGCCGTATCGACAGCGGCCGCATGAAGAGTTGTGCATAGATCGCGGAGGCTCGCATGCGCGGCGCGAAGTTACGGTGCCATCCGCGTTCGTACCGAGCGTGCGCCGCTGCCAACGCCGTGGGCGTCGACGCGGCTGGCGAGAAATGACCGAGCGTTTGCACTAGCAGGGCAGCGGACTGGATGGCAATGCTGATGCCTTCGGCGACGATGGGGTGCGCTTCGGCAGCGGCGTTGCCAATCGCGAACACGCCGCCTCGGCCGAAGTCGTGGATGCCCGGCCGGATCGGACCCGCGCCGAGCCACTGGCCATCGCAATGAGCCGAGGCCAGGGCCGCTCGGACACCGTCGCATTGCGCAAAGATGTGCGCGAGCACCGCTTCGCCTGCGGAACGGCCCGGGTTCCGGGCGCGTGCAGCGTCTAGTTGGTCGCGACGGACGCAGCACGACAAGCTGATCCGGGCCGAACCGGTGTTGACCATGCCACCGTAGCCGCCGGGAAACGCGAGGAGCGGCATCAGGTCGTCGTCGAGCGCGCCGCCCAGGAACCGCGCTTTGAAGCCGAGGAGGTCCGATCCGGCGGCGGCCTCGCGCATCGGCTGCGTAGGCAACGGGCCGCGATCCCACGAGCCGTGAGCTGCGACGATCACCGGCGCTTCCAGCACGCAGCGTTCGCCCCGTTCGCGGTGATCGATCGTGCAGGCGTGTCGGCCGGCGCCGGACGCGAATGTCGCCACCGTCCAGGGCTGCCAGACAGTCACTCCTGCCGCGGAGGCACGGCGAAGCAAGACCGAGTCGAGCGCCTCTCGGCTCACGGCGCGCCCGTCATCGTGCGCGTTGCCGTCTGTAGGCATCGGCGCCGTGACCTTCGACCTGCCGGCGAACACCCCGACCCGCCGCACGATCGGCCCTGCGCTTCCTCGGAGCTCATCGCCTACCCCGAGCGCGTCGAGCAGCGGCCAAGTCGTCGCCGAAACGAACTCCCCGCACACCTTGCGACGCGGGAATGAGGCCTTCTCGACGATGGCCACACGCCACCCCGACTGCGCTAGCAGCAGCGCGGCGGTCGCACCTGCTGGCCCGCTGCCGACCACGATGGCATCGTATTGCGACGCCGGTGCGGCGCTCATGTCTTGCGCGCCAGCAAGCAGTGGCTGAAGAGGCCGGCCGAATACTCGCGCAGCGACCAGCCGTCGTGGGTCAGCCACTGCTTCGACAGTTCGCGGCCCCGGAAGCCGGCGTGAACGCTGAGCACCGCATCGGTACGGGTCACCGCTCCGGCGCCAATCAGGCCGACGAGGTGGCTGCCGATCAGCGCGGTGGTACTTCGGCGTGGCTCGCAGCAGAAGAACAGCGACGTGACCTCGGCGACCGCGCGGAACAGGCGGCTCAGCTCGGCGCCTTCGAAGTGGTGGACGAACAGGTTCGCGACGATGATGTCCCAGCTGCGTTCGCGATTGGCATCCAGCCAGTCGAAGACGTCGGCGACAGCGACCACGGGTTGCCAGCCAGTTGCGCGCAGACCCTGCAGCGTCGATTCGGCAACTGTGTCCTGGCGATCCAGCAAGGTCCAAGACACGCGCGGCCAATGTCTCGCATGCCGCTGTGCGAAGCGCAACGCCAATGACCCGTCGCCCGCGCCGAGCTCAAGAATTCGTAGCGGCGCAGGATTCGGCTCCACGCCGATTGCACGCGTCATGATCGAGAGCGTGCCCATGGCGACATGCAGACGGCGCAGGTCCCGCCGGGACCGGTGCGCGGCCGGGTCGGCGGCGTCAAGTGAGTCCAGCGCCTCGGGCGCCACATATCGCGGCATCTCGGATGAGTTGCTCATTCGGCCGACGCTCGACCGACCTTGAGCAAGGCACCGTGGCACGAAAATCCGGCGCCGAACGACGACATCCACCACCAGCCATCGGGTGCGTCATCGGCCAATGCCGCCTGGAGCACAAAATAGACAAACGCACTAGACAGGTTGCCGTATTCCCGAAGCATTTCTGCGCAGTAGCGAAGGTCGACCTTTGTCAGCTCGAACCGGGCTTCGATAGCCTGAAGCACGTCGCGACCGCCGGCGTGCATGATCCAAGTGCGTACGTCGGAAGGCAAGACACCGGCGCGGTCTAGCACCGTGTTCCGCACCGATAGTGCGCTGTCTGCTGCCAGAGCAGGAACCTCTCTGGTGAGAATATTGCGCAGCATGCCTGCGCGGCTCTCGAACTGGAGCGCTCGTCTGTGTTCGGGCACGACCAGGGAAGTGCTATCAGTCCACGCAATCGAACGTGATCCCAGGCCGGGCTCGAGTGACAACACAGCGGCACCCGCGCCGTCCCCGAAGAGGCAGGCGCTGATCAGGACGCCGGGATCGTCATCCAGGTACATCGTTGCACTGCTGATCTCGACGCAAACCGAGAGAACATGCCGGCAGTCGCCGCCCAGCAGCAAGGCACGGCCCATCTGCATGTTCGGCAGTGCCGCCGCGCATCCTTGACCGACCAGGTCATATGCTTGGACGTCGGGCCGGAGGCCGAGCCGTTCGACGACGTAGCCGGACAGGCCAGGACACAAATAACCCGTGCATGTGCTGACCACGACCGCATCGATATCGGCGGCTTGTAAACCGGCGCTCTTCATCGCCCGACCTGCAGCTTCCGCTGCAAGCGCGGGCGCAGTTCTAAGGAACCGCTCGCTCAAGGTGTCGGGGTTGATCTCGAAGACTTCTTCCAGTCTGTCCACCGACAGGCGACGCGCGTCGATCCCGTTGTCTCGCTGCAGCACCGTCCGCGCGATGACGTGTGACCGACGCGTCAACCGTCCGAACCAGCTTGAGGATTCGAACGCCGCCAAGCATTCCGCCTTCGTGAACCTGTTCGGCGGCACCGATGTCGCCACGCTTCGAATGAAGGTCTGCGCCGAACTCAACGACACTCTCCCGACGCACTGCTTGCAGCGGTAATCGGGACTTCGTCAAATGCGTATAAAAGGTAGGGCAAGCTGTCGAATGAGCGCGCACATTTCATGAACAATCGTGTCTTCAATCTGCAAACACGCATGTAGGACATAAGCGCGACTGGCGAGACATTGACGTGCCGAGTGCCGGGCGAATGGGCTGATGTGTCTCCGCGCACTCGCGCTATCCAAGTGCTCTTCTTCATCACCTCTCAACTACCCGGACGCTTTTCGTGGCAGGGAAATCATCGCTGGGCTGCCTGCTCCCGACGTTGACCGGCAGCTGCTACTGTGCGATCTGACGATCTGGTTCTGCCGCAGTAAGTCGCTTCGCGTAAGTTGAAGCGATGGACAAGAAGAAGATGAACGAGATGCTGCGACAGAACCACTATCTTTGCCAGAACTCCTCGACCGCCTTCATTCGCCGCCGCTTCTCGGTCGTGACGTAGACCGTCGTCGTCGCCAGCGACGCATGCCCCAGGTTCTGCTGCGCGATCTCGATCGGCATACCGCTCGCGATCGCGTGGCTCGCGTGCGAATGCCGCATCCAGTGCGTGCTCGCCTTCGCAAACCGCTCCGCGCCCCTCGCATCGCCTTGCCCTCGCAGCACGTCTCCACAGCCCGTAAAAAACGCCTTGATCTGGTCGTAGAACGTCGTCGCCGCAATTCCCTCACGCGGGTCGAACCGCTGGCCCGTGTTCAACCCCGGCGCACGCAACGCAGCGTCGCTCGCCTTGCCGAGCAGGAACGCGCCCTGGTTGCCGATGTCTTCGGGGTCGGGATCGAGCCCGCGCGATCTCAGGTACTTGGCCAGCTCGCCCACCACGTCGCCAGGCA
>ENA-OFCI01000590-OFCI01000590.1-metagenomes-genome-assembly--contig:-NODE-590-length-20919-cov-5.942101_pt1 | contig 20919 bp, 18 predicted proteins | sample MGYA00153391_OFCI01 | MGnify analysis MGYA00153391
CGACGTGGTGGTCGAGCGCCAGGGCGAGTTCCGCCGGTGTCTTGCCCACGCCGGCGAAGACGATCCTGTCGCCCGGAATGCCGGCATGCCGCGCACGCATGATCTCACCGCCGCTCACAACATCCACCCCCGCGCCGCCCTGGTGCACGATGCGCAGGATGGCGAGGTGGTCATTGGCCTTCATCGCGTAGTGGATCGCGACCGGGCGTGCGGTGAAGGCGTGCTGCAGCGCTTGTAGCCGGGTGCGGACGGTGCCGGCGGACATAACCCAGGTGGGGGTACCCACGGCGTCGGCGATCGCGTTGAGCGGAACGCCTTCGAGCATGAGCCCGTCCATGGCGTGCATGTGCAGCTGCGGCCGGGCGGCTATGAGCTCGGCAGTCGTGGGGTCGGACGGGGTGGGGAGGGCGGCGGGATGCATGGACCTAGACGTAGCATGGCGGCGCTGGGCTGCTAGAGGCGTTCGAAAAGCTTGTTGAAGCTGTGTAGGCTCACCGATGGTTCGTTGCGATGCAGCTATGGGCGGACTTTACAGCTACGGGGCCGGGTAGCTGCGCGGGTAGGTGTTTTCTACCGCCGGGCCGGGCGCAGACGGCGCGCCCTTCTTACCGCAGGCGGCAAGAAGGGTCAGGGCCAACACCGCCATGATGGTCCGGGTTATTTCGTCACCACGCCGAACTTGCCACCCTGCATGGATAACACCACGACACCTTCCGTACTGGCCGGATCGCGGCCGGGGGTGAAGGCGAAGGGGCCCATGATTCCGTTATGCTTGGTGGCGAGCAGGGCCTCGCGGATCTTCTCCGGTTCGGCAGCCCCGGCGCGGCTGATGGCTTCGGCCAAGATATAGAGGCAGTCATAGGCCTGGGCGGCAAATTGGTCCGGATCCTTGTTGAACCGTGCGCGGAACTTGGTCACGAAAGCCTGGTTGGTCGGGTCATCCTTACCCAGGAACCACGGGCTACCCACCAGCATGCCGTCCGCCGCGGCCCCGGCGATCTCACCCAACTTGGGCGAATTGCTGCCGTTGCCGCCCACGAATTGCGTTTCCTTGCCGAAACCCAGGGCGCGCGCCTGCAACAGCACGCTGGAGACGGGCTCGACCAGGGCCGAAATACCGATCGCGTCGGGCTTGAGGCCTTTGATCTTGGTCAGCTGCGCACTCATGTCGTTGTCTTTGCCGCCAAAGCTTTCGATGGCCACGATCTGCAGCCCGGCTTTTTCTGCAGTGGCCTTCATCGTGTCAAAGCCCGACTTACTGAACGCGTCGTCGTTGGCGTACATCAGCGCGATGGTCTTCACCCCGCGTGCCTGGGCCTTCTTCAGCGTGACCGGGATCCTCGCGCAGTCGGTGTTCGATGGCGGCACGCTGCAGCATCGGCAGCGGGCCGCAGAGGCTGCCTACATGCAGGCTGCGGCGCAGTACCGCAGCACAGTGCTCGCTGCCTTTCAGAACGTGGCGGACAGTCTCCAGGCCCTCTACACCGATGCCGACGGCCTTCGCGCCAGCGTCGCCACGGCTCAGAGCACCGAGCAGACGCTCGCGCTCGTTCGACGGCAGCTTGCGAGCGGGTACATCGACCGCATGGCACTGCTCACGGCCGGCCAAGCACACGACCAGGCGCTGCTTGCCGTCGCCAGCGCGCGGGCTGTGCGACTGGGAGAGACGGTCTCCTTGTTTCAAGCGCTGGGCGGCGGTTGGTGGTCGCGCGCGCCGGGCGCAACAACAGACAGTCCGCGGAACAGCCCGTAAATTGCTGTGAGTTTGCTGCTGCAGTGCGCGTGCCGGGCTTGCATGCGCAACAGGTGGGGCAAACATCGGAAGTTTGCGACTCCTGGTTCCGTGTTCGCGCATCGACTCCGATTGCACATCACGCAAGCAAGTGAATGTTCCAGCCGCTGGCACGTCTTGCCCCATGGAGCGACGAGAGGCTTGGCTACCGTCCGGCAAGAACCCGCGCTTCAAGTTGCCTAGCTAGCCTATGAGCAGGATGGTCTCCAAGCCATACCGTTTAAGCTCGACCAACAGGCCTCTTCTTTTCGTCCACGTCCAGCCGGCAAGCCTGTGCACATCAAACTTGCAAGTCTGGTTGCAGCTTGCGGCGGTCAGACAATATATGTTGACTGCAGAGGAATATCCGTTATTTCGAGCAGCTTCGCCGATGAGGTATTCGGGAAGCTGTTCTTAGCGCTCGGTCCCATGCGATTCATGCAAGCAATTCGGTTGATCAACGTAAGTCCAACCGTGCAGGCCCTGATTGATCGCGCAATCACCCAGCGCATGCAGTCCAAGAAGGCTCAGACGCGGGCCCGCCGCAACCGACGATTAGCTGCCCCCATCCCAACAAACTCGGGACAGCGCACGCATCTGTGCGTCCGCGGGTGGGCTCAGCCCAGCGGCGCTAGACGTCTCAATCGCGGTTAGAGCGGAATACCTTGAACCAGCGCCTACGTAACGCCTACGCGGCACCCATAAACAACAAAGCCCAATCGAAAGGATTGGGCTAAGTCGTTGACTTTATTGGTGGCCTGGGGCGGAATCGAACCACCGACACGCGGATTTTCAATCCGCTGCTCTACCAACTGAGCTACCAGGCCAATGGATTCCAAGTATATCCGAGCGAAACCGGCGCTGGCCTCACAGGCCGCCACCGCGCTTGTTGCGCGAGAGGTCGACGCCGAGTTGCTTTAGCTTGCGGTACAGGTGCGTGCGCTCGAGGCCGGTCTTTTCGGCCACGCGCGTCATGCTGCCGTTTTCTTGCGAGAGGTGGAACTCGAAGTAACTCTTCTCGAATGCATCGCGCGCTTCGCGCAGCGGGCGATCGAGGTCGAAGCTTTGTTCGGACTGCGGGCCGAGCATCATCGGCGTGGTCGGCAGCATCACGCCGCCGGTCATCGCAGCTTCGACCGTCAGGCCGTTCTCGCCAGCGTTGTGGTGCTGCGAATTGGGTTGCGCCGCGGCGCGCGAGGCTGGCTTGGCCAAGCCCTGCTCCACTGCGCGCAACAGCTTTTGCAGAGTGATCGGTTTTTCGAGGAACGCCATCGCGCCGAACTTGGTTGCTTCGACCGCGGTGTCGATCGTGCCGTGGCCGCTCATCATGATGACGGGCATGTTCAGAAGCGAGGTCGCGCCCCACTCCTTGAGCAGCGTGATGCCGTCGACATCGGGCATCCAGATGTCGAGCAGCACGAGGTCGGGGCGCATCCGCTCGCGGCACGCTCGGGCCTGTGCAGCGTTCTCGGCCAGCTCGATGGTGTGGCCTTCGTCGGCAAGAATTTCCGAGAGCAGGGCGCGGATGCCGAGTTCGTCGTCGACGACAAGAATGGTGGCCATGAATCAGGCGGCGCCGGGCCGCGCCGAGCGGGCTGGTGTGCCCTCCGGAGGGCAGGAACGAAGTGACGTGGGGGTTGTCATAAATGCTCAGTGCGCGCCGGAAGCGGCCCGGGTGCCGTGTGATTCTGGAGTGGCTGCAGCAGGAAGGGAGGCGCCGGCTCCCGGTGCGAATTTTGCGAATGATAACGAGACTTGCGCGCCTCTCGGCAAACCGCCGACCGCATCGCCCTCGACACCGGCGCCAAGGTTGACGATGCGCACCCGCGCACCGTGTTCGTCGGCGATCTTTTTGACGACCGCGAGGCCGAGGCCCGTGCCCTTGCTCTTGGTCGTGACGTAGGGCTCGAACGCGCGCTTGAGCACCTTGTCGGAAAAGCCGGGGCCGTTGTCGATCACCTGCAAGCGCACCGCGCGCAACTCGCCCTGTTCGCTGCGCGCGACTTCGGTGCTGACGCGCACCCGGCCGTCGGGCTGCTCGGCGACGGCATCGAGCGCGTTTTGCACGAGGTTGTGAATCACTTGGCGCAGCTGCGTGCTGTCACCGACGATCAGCGGCAGCGCTGGCGCGAGATCGGCCTGCAACCGACCGGCCTCCTGTGCCGCGCCGTACAGGCCAAGCACTTCGGAGACGAGCGCGTTCAGCTCGATTGGGATCAGGAAAGCGGCCGGCAGGCGCGCGTAGTCGCGAAACTCGTTGACCAGCGTCTTCATCGCCTGCACCTGGTTGACGATGGTCGCGACCGAGCGCGCAAGCATCGCCTGGTCGGCGCCTTCGAGCTTTGGCCCGAGCTTGTGCTGCAGGCGTTCGGCCGAGAGCTGAATCGGCGTCAGCGGGTTCTTGATCTCGTGCGCGAGCCGGCGCGCGACCTCGCTCCAGGCCTCGCTGCGCTGCGCCGAGACGAGCTCGGTGATGTCGTCGAAGACCATCAGCGTGGCGCCCTGCGGCATCGAGGCGCCGCGCACCAGCAGCGTGGTCGAAGCGCGTTCCAACCCGAGCTCGCGCACGTGTTGGGCAAGGGGTTGCAGCTCGAACGAATCCTGCCAGTTGTCGCGCTCGCCGGCCTCGGGGCTGGTGCTGTGCAATTCGAAGCGCTGGCCCACCGCTTGCGCGAACTCGGCAAGGCCGGGCACGTCGACCAGGCGCTGGCCGCGGTAGGCCGAGAGCGGCAGCCGCATGATCCGCGTGGCACCGGGGTTGACGGTGTCGATGTTGCCGTGGCGGTCGAACACGATGACGCCGGCGGTCAGGTTGTCGAGGATGGTTTGCAGGTTCGCGCGTGCGCCCTCGACCTGCACGACGCTCTTTTGCACCAGTTCGCGCGCTTCCGAGAGCTGGGTGGTCATGTCGGCGAACGAGCGCGTGAGGCCGCCGAGCTCGTCGCGCGAGGCGAACACCGGCTTGCTGCTGAGGTCGCCGCCAGCGACTTGCCGCATGCCTTCGGCGAGCAGCAGCAGCGGCCGCGCCAGCTGGTTGCTCAGGGTTACCGCGAGCAGCAGCGCACCGAACACGGCGAGCACGAGCGCGAGCGTCAGCGTGCCGATGTACATCTTGCGCAGGCCGCCGCGTTGGAGCGCTCGCTGTTGGTACTCGCGGTAAGCCGACTGCACCGCGAGCGCGTTGACGGCCAGCGTGCGCGGCAGCAGTTGGTTGACGAGCAGGTAGCGATCTTCTTCGCCGAGCGCGAAGGTGGTGGTCGGGATGAACGCGAGTGCGCGCACCCGCGCTGTGTTGGCACTGCCACTGGCTACGGCGTCTTCGTCGAGGCCGATGAGCTCGCTGACGACGCGCTGGTTGCGCGCCTGGCGCAACAGCGTGACCGATGGCCGCTCGGGCATCAGGCCCGACGCGGTGCTGCTGCTGGTGCTCAGCACGGTATGGCCGGCCGGGCCGACGATCGCGATGTCTTGCGCCGAGAGCTGTTCGCGTAATCGCTCCAGCGCGAGCGACTGCGCGGAGCCGGGCGTTTCACCGAGCCGCTCGGCGGCCAGCCGCGTTTTGGTGGCGACATCGCCGACGATCGAATCGAGCGTGCCCTTGCCGAGGTTCAGGCCGGCGTCGAGCGCGGTCTCGACCTTCACGTCGAACCAGCTTTCGATGCTGCGCGACACGAACTGGTAGCTCACGGTGTAGATCAGTACGCCGGGCACCACGCCGACGAGCGCGAAGATCGCTGCCAACTTCAGCAGCAGCCGGCTGCCGAACTTGCCCTGCTTGACGCGCAGCAGCAGCCGCACGGCGGCGATCCCGATGACCAGCACCAACAAGCCGGCGACCGTGACGTTGACCCAGAACAGCCAGACGTAATGGCGCTCGTACAGCGTTGGGTTGTTGGTCGCGATCGAGAGCAGGAACGCCAGCACCAAACCGGCGCCGGTGGCGGCGACGGTGGATATGAACCACGCCCAGCGCTGTGCTTTTGTCATCGGGGAGTAGTGATCAATTGATCTTTTGCGTCCGCTGGACGCTCATGGCCCAGTCTTTCTCGCCGCCGATGCCGATCTGCATCGGGCGTGGCAGTTGCGAGGTGTCCAGCTTGAAACTGAACTCGGCGTACTGGCGACTGTTCTCGTCGATCTGCAGGCCTTCGGCGATCTTCCACCGCGCAGTGCGGCTGATGGCGGCGAAGGCTTCGGCGCGGGTCGCGTAGTTTTGGCTCAGGCCGCCATCGAAGGTGACGCGATAGGTCGAAGTGAGCGGCTGGAACACGATGCGCCAGCGCCTGATCGCATAGCCGATGCGCTGGTCACGCCAGTAGAAGCGGTTGCGGAACAGCTCGACCTCGGCGACGAAAAACAGCGGCACCGCCTTGCTGAGCGCGTCGTCGACGCTGCGCGACAGCTCGAGGTTCACGGCGTAGCTGAGGAACACGCCTTCTTCGCCGTGGGTCAACTCGAAGCTGGTCAGCTCGGGGTCGGCGGCACGGGCGGGAGTCGCGCCCGCGAAGCACATCGCCAAGGCCAGCAGCAGCACGGCGGCCAACCACCCGGCGCGCCGCAAGGCGCCGGGCCGGGTGTGGCCGTGTCGTGTTGCCGCGCAGTGCATCGGGGCCGTGAACCTCAGGTGGACTTCTCGATCAGGGCGTAAAAAAACCCGTCGGCGGCGGCACTGATGGCGTGCGCCGGCCGCTCGTCCGCATTGTCGGGCAGCGGCAGCAAGTGGCCGGGCGATGCCGGGCTAGCGGCAAGGGCGGCGCCGGGCTGGCGTTGCAAAAAAGCGTCGATCTGGTCTTGGCCTTCGGCCTTGAAGACCGAGCAGCTGCAATACAGCAACCGACCGCGGGGCGCGAGCAGCGGCCAGAGTGCATCGAGCAGGCGCGCCTGGGTCGCGGCGAGCGCCGGGATGTCGCTGGCGCGGCGCAGCCAGCGCACATCGGGGTGGCGCCGCACGATGCCGGCGGCGCTGCAGGGGGCGTCGAGCAGGATCGCGTCGAACGGGCGGCCATCCCACCAGGCGTCGGGTGAGCCGGCGTCGGCGGCGACGGTGTTCGCCGTGAGGCCGAGCCGCGTCAGCGTGTCGTGGACGCGGGTCAGGCGCGCGGGATCGCTGTCGAGCGCGAGCAGGTCGATGTCGGCGAGTTCGAGCAGGTGCGCGGTTTTGCCGCCGGGCGCGGCGCAAGCGTCGAGCACGCGCGCGCCGGGCTTCAAGCTGTCGAGCAACAGCGGTGCGGCAAGCTGTGCAGCGGCGTCTTGCACCGAGACATCGCCCTCGACGAACCCCGGCAGTTGCGTCACCGGGCACGGTTGCGCGAGCCTGACGACCTGCGCGCCGATCGCTTCTGCCTCGATGCCGGCTTGCGCGAGCCGCTCGACATAGCCCGCCGCATCGCTGCGGCGCGCGTTCACGCGCAAGGTCATCGGCGGGCGCTGGTTGTCGGCATCGAGGATCTGTTGCCAGTGCCCGGGCCAGTCGCCTTTGAGCCGATCGACCCACCAGCCCGGGTGGTTGAAACGCGCCAGCGGATCGCGCAGCGCGGCCACGACCAGCGCGTCGCGCTCGCGCAAGAAGCGCCGCAGCACCGCGTTGACGAACCCGGCGCTCTGTGGGGCGCGCGGGCGTGCCGCATCGACAGCCTGATCGACCAACGTGTGATCGGCATACGGCGCCTGGCCTTGCCCGTGCCCCTGCGGCCAAAGCAGCGCGAGTGCGGTCAGCAGCAGCGCATCGACCTTCGGCGGGGGCGCCTTGGGCGCGAGCAGCGCACGCAATGCTTGCGCCGCACCGAGCCAGCGCAGCGCATGGAAACTCAGCGCCTGCGTGCCGGGCCGCGCGGCGGCCGGGCAGTTCGCCAGGGCCATGTTCAGCGACTGGCCTACGCGCACCGCCTGAATGGCGTCGGCGGTGTGGTTCAGCAGCTTGGCGAGCGGCAGTGCGTGGCTCGTGGATGCACGATCGTGGGGGTTGGCAGGGGCGTTCACCGCGCGCAGTCTACGGTTTGGTTGTAAACCACCGGCAGCCGGCGGCCCCACTGCGGTACGCTCGTCAGATGTCAAGCGATGAAAGCAGCCATGCGCGGCGAACAACCGACACCGATATTCAGAAGCGAAGAAGACTTGGGCAAGCTCGCGGCATCCGAGCGCATCCGCTACCGGCTGATGGGTGCCGACTGCCGCTTTCACGCCAATGACAACATCTCGGCCTACATCGAAGCGGGCGAGATCGACGAGTTGCGCGGCGAAGTCGAGGCCAAGATGCAAGAGGTGCTGCGCGCCCTCGTAATCGACACCGAGAGCGACCACAACACGAACGAAACCGCCAAGCGCGTCGCGAAAATGTTCCTGACCGAGGTGTTCCGCGGTCGCTACGTGCCGATGCCGGCGGTCACGGAGTTCCCGAACGCTTCACGCCTGAACGAGCTGATGATCGTCGGCCCGATCAAGGTGCGCAGCGCCTGCTCGCACCACCTGTGCCCGATCATGGGCAAGGTCTGGATCGGCATCATGCCCAACGAGCACTCGAACCTGATCGGCCTGAGTAAATACGCGCGCATCTGCGACTGGATCATGAGCCGCCCGCAGATTCAGGAAGAAGCGGTGACGATGCTGGCCAACGAATTGCAGGAACGCGTCAAGCCCGACGGCCTGGCGATTGTGATGGAAGCCGATCACTTCTGCATGCACTGGCGTGGCGTGAAAGACGACGAATCGATGATGACCAACAGCGTGATGCGCGGGGCGTTTTTGAAAGACGCGAACCTGCGGCGCGAGTTTTTGTCATTGCTCAGCAAGAAGGTTTAAGGAGTACGTGATGTTGGTCCGATTGATGTATGCGAGCCGCGCCACCGAAACCGTGCGCCCCGACACGCTGAGCGCGATCTTGAAGAAGTCGACCTCGAACAACCCTGGCGTCGGGGTGACCGGGGTGCTGTGCTTTTCGGGCACGATCTTCCTGCAGGTGCTCGAAGGCGGGCGCTCGCAGGTGAGCAAGCTCTACAACCACATCGCGCGCGATCCGCGCCACAGCGAGGTGGTGTTGCTGAGCTACGAAGAAGTCGAAGAGCGCAGCTTCGCCGGCTGGTCGATGGGCCAGGTCAACATGAACCGGCTCAACCCGGCCGTGTTGCTGAAGTATTCCGAGGCCGCGGTGCTCGACCCGTACTCGGTATCGGGCAAAGTCTCGATGGCGCTGTTCAACGAGCTGGTCGCCACTGCCGCGGTGGTCTGCTTGCCATAGTCGCGCGCGTCAAGCGGCCTTCTTGGCGGCCGCTTTCTTCGCTATCGCAGGCACCTTGGGCGGGCGCGGCTCGAACTCGAAGCTGACCTTGCCTTCCTTCTTGTCGTAGGCCAAGCGAGCCTTGAACTTGCGGCGCGTCTTGTTCGAGACGAAGCCTTCCAGCAGATCGGTCTTGCCGGTTTCGAGCAGCTTGTTCATTTGCTCGCGCGCCACCGGCTGCTGCAGGATGATCTTGCCGCTCTTGAAGTCGCAGGTCACGTTCGCACCGACCGCGTGCTCGCACACGTAGCTCGTGCCGTGCTCGTACACATGGCCCTGGTCTTTCGGGCAGACGCCGAGCGACTCTTGCGCCGAGAAGTCGATCGGCTCACCCGATTCGCCATCTTTCTTCGCGTCTTCGCCAAAGTCGAACTCGAGCTTCCAGTTCTTGATCTCGTCATCGAACGCAAGCTTGAGTTCGGCGGTGAACGGCCAGCCCGCCTTCGAGCGGAAACCCTCGAGCGGCCCGATCTTTTTGTCGGCCAGGAATTTCTCGACCTCGTCGAGCTCGAACGCCCGGCTGCCAGGAATTTTGCTGATGGAAAAACCGCAGGCTTCGGTCTTGCCTGGGATGCCGCTGCAGGCGAAGCGGCGGTAGTTTTCTTTCACGACGCCGCCACAGTTCGGGCATGCCGTTTTCAGCGTCGCGTAGTCGCCGGGGATCGTGTCGCGGTCGTATTCCTTGGCTTTTTTGACGATGCGCTCGGTCATCGCCGCGATCTCGGCCATGAAGGTCTCACGCTCGAGCTTGCCCTTCTCCATCTCGGCCAATTGGTACTCCCAGTTGCCGGTGAGTTCGGGCTTGGTCAGGTCTTCGATGCCGAGGCCGCGCAGCAGCGTCATCAGCTGGAAGGCTTTCGCGCCGGGCACCAGATCGCGGCCGTCGCGGTGGATGTATTTTTCGTAGATCAGGCCTTCGATCGTGGCCGCGCGCGTGGCCGGTGTGCCCAGGCCTTTTTCCTGCATCGCCTCGCGCATGTCTTCATCGTCGATCAGCTTGCCTGCCCCTTCCATCGCGCTCAGCAGCGTCGCCTCGGTGTAGCGCGCGGGCGGCTTGGTCTTGAGCGCATTCACCGCCACGTTTTCGGTGCGGACGATTTCGCCAGCGGCCACGGCCACCAGGTTCGCATCGTCTTCCTGCGCTTCGCGGCCGTACACGGCGAGCCAGCCGGGCTTGACCATCACCTTGCCGTTGGTCTGGAACTTGTGCTCCTTGTCTTGCACTTTGACCGTCGAAATTCGCGTCGTCACCATGAATTCGGCCGACGGGAAGAACACTGCGAGGAAGCGCTTGACGACCATGTCGTACAGCTTGGCCTCGATTTCGCTCAAGCTTTTGGGCGCCTGCAGCGTCGGGATGATCGCGAAGTGATCCGAGACCTTGGTGTTGTCGAAGATCTTCTTGTTCGGCTTGACCAGGCCTTCTTTGATCGCCGTCTTCGCGTGCACGGCCAACGCGCGCAATGGGCCCGGCATGTCTTCGGTCGAGATCATCTTCATCGTCTGCTTGACGACATCGACATAGTCTTCCGGCAAGTGCTTGCTGTCGGTCCGCGGGTAGGTCAGCACCTTGTGCTTTTCGTACAAGGCCTGCGCGATCGAGAGCGTGGTTTTGGCGGAAAAGCCGAGGCGCGAGTTGGCCTCGCGCTGCAGAGTCGTCAGGTCGTACAGGCCAGGCGCGCTCTGCGTGCTGGGCTTGGCTTCCTCGGTCACGCTGGCCGGCTGGCCGAGCGCGGCCTGTTGAATGGCCCTGGCATCGCGCTCGTTCCAGAGACGGTCGGCGCGCTGCTCGGGGTCGTCTGCGTTCTTCTTCCACTTCGGGTCGAACCACTTGCCTTCGTACTCGCCGGCCTGCGCGGCGAACGTGGCCTTGAGCTCCCAGTAGTCGCGCGACACGTGCTTTCTGATCTTCTCTTCGCGCTCGACCATGATCGAGAGCGTGGGCGTTTGCACGCGGCCGACGGTCGTCAAAAAGAACCCGCCGTCGCGCGAGTTGAACGCCGTCATCGCACGCGTGCCGTTGATGCCGACGAGCCAGTCGGCCTCCGAGCGGCAGCGCGCGGCGTCGGCCAGCGGCAGCATCTGCTTGTCGGTGCGCAGGTGATCGAAGCCGTCGCGGATCGCGGCCGGCGTCATGCTCTGCAGCCACAGGCGCCGCACCGGGTGCTTGCTCTTGCTGTGCTGCTGGATCAGCCGAAAAATCAGCTCGCCCTCGCGGCCGGCGTCGCAGGCGTTGATCAGCTCGCTCACGTCTTTGCGCTTGACGAGTTTCAGAATAGCCCCGAGCCGCCCCTTGCTCTTGTCGATCGGGTTCAGGTCGAAATGCGGCGGGATCACCGGCAGGTTCGCGAAGCTCCACTTGCCGCGCTTCACGTCGAATTCTTCCGGTGCCTTGATCTCGAGCAGGTGGCCCACCGCCGAAGTGACGAGGTAGCCATCGCTCTCGAAGTACTCGTCGTGCTTGTCGAACTTGCCGGCCGTGGGCGTCAACGCGCGCACGATGTCTTGGGCCACGGATGGCTTCTCGGCAATGATCAGTGACTTGGTCATGTTTGTTCTCGGGTTCGCGCGAATCCGCGCCACGCATCAATACAATCCGGACTTCTCGCGCGCTTGCACACGCGTACGCACACGGGCACGCACCCACGCGCGCGCCCCCATGAATTCAATGTACATAAAGAATCCGATGACGCAAGACAGCGCCGCCAGCACCCCCGGTTCCTTGTCGGCCGCCACGAAGGTCGCACGGCCCGGCAAGCCGAGCAAGCGCATCCAGGTGCGCAAGTCGGGCGTGCATGGCAAGGGCGTGTTCAGCGCAGCCAAGCTCGAGAAGGGCGAGGTGCTGATCGAGTATTTGGGCGAAGTCATCACGTGGAAAGAAGCGCTGCGCCGCCACCCGCACGACCCGAAAGACCCCGACCACACGTTCTACTTTCACATCGACGACAAGCATGTGATCGACGCGAAATTCGGCGGCAACATCGCGCGCTGGATCAACCACGCCTGCACGCCGAACTGCGAGGCCGACGAAGTCGACGGCCGCATCTTCATCAAGGCGTTGCGTGCGATCAAGCCCGACACCGAGCTGTTCTACGACTACGGCCTGATCATCGACGAGCCGTACACGAAGAAGCTCAAGAAGCAGTTCGAGTGCCGCTGCGGCACCCCAGGTTGCCGCGGCACCATGCTCGCGCCGAAGAAGCGCTGAGCGCCCGAAATTCGGCGCGCGCGAACGATGCCCGCTCAACCCGCCATCCACTGGGGCGCCGAGGCGCTGTGGGAACGACTCGCGCCACTGCTGCCGGGCTTGAGCGTCGAGGTCGTGCACCGGCTGGCCTCGACCAACACCGCACTGCTCGAACGTGCCCGTGCCGCGCCGGATGCCGATGCCGATGCCGATGCCCGCGACGCTGACGTGATCGTGCGCCGCAGCGTCGAGAGCGGCGCGTTCGGCCGCCGCGCGATCGACCTCCAGCCGTGCCTGTTGGTGGCCGAACACCAAAGTGGCGGCCGCGGTCGGCAAGGCCGGGCCTGGCAATCGGCGGCGGGCGCATCGCTGACCTTCTCGCTCGGCTTGCCGTTGGCGGCGGCCGACTGGTCGGGCTTGTCGCTCGCGGTCGGCGTCGCACTCGCCGAGGCGCTCGACCCCGCGCCGGCCGACGCGCCCGGCCCGCACATCGGCTTGAAATGGCCCAACGACCTGTGGCTGATGAACGGCCCGCTCGCCGGCAATCCGCACGGCCGCAAGCTCGGCGGCATCTTGATCGAGACCGTGGCCGCGGCGGCGCAGCGCCTCGTGATCATCGGCATCGGCCTGAACGTGCTGCCCTTCGAGGTGACCGAAGCCAACACGGGTTTCGCATCGCTGCACGAGCTCGATGCGCCCACCAGCGCGCCGGCCGTGCTCGCCCGCGTCGCGCTGCCGCTGGTGCAGGCACTGCAACAGTTCGAGCGCGAGGGGTTCAAGGCGTTCGCCAAGCGCTTCGCGGCGCGCGACCTGCTGCGCGGCCGCACGGTGCGCACCACCTCGCCCGAAGTGCCCGAGGGCACTGCGCGCGGCGTGTCGGCGCAAGGCGCGCTGCTGGTGCAGTCGGCAACCGGCATCGCCAGCGTGTCGAGCGGCGAAGTCAGCGTGCGGCTCGTGGCCGACGCATGAAAAACTCGCCGTGCTGCGCGCGTTGATCGTCACCCTGCTCCTGGCGAACCTCGCGTTCTTCGCGTGGACGCAAGGCTGGCTCGATGCAGTGGTCGGCGTGCGCTCGATCGGCGACCGCGAACCCGAGCGCCTGCTGCGCGAAGTGCGGCCCGAGCTGATTCGCATCCTGCCCGCCGACGCCGCGAGCGGGGTGGCCGGCGCGACCAACGTGGCCGGCGACACGGCGCCGAACGCCATTGCCTGCTTCGAGGCCGGCCCGTTCGGCGACGCCGAAATCGCAGCGGCCCAAGCCACCGCGCAAACCGCACTGCCCACCGGCAGCTGGGTCACGGTGAAGATCGACCAGCCCGGCACGTGGCTCGTCTACATGGGCCGCTACGCCACGCGCGAGGCGCAGACGAAGAAGGAAGACGAGTTGAAGCGGCGCAAGCTGCCCTATGAAGAAATCGCCGAGCCCCCCGCGCTCGCGCCGGGCCTCGCGCTCGGCCGATTCGACCAGCGAACCGAGGCCGCCACGGCGCTCGATCGGTTCACGCAGCAGGGCATTCGCACCGCGCGGGTGGTCGAACTGGCGCCGGCATCGAGCCGGCATGTGTTGCGTGCCGACAAGGCCGACGCGGCTTTGGCAACGCAGCTCAGTGCGCTGAAGGCCGATGCACTCGGCAGGGGCTTCGTGGCTTGTGCGAGGACTGCAGGCGGTTGAGCAGCGGACCGCGGCGGATGGTCCGGCCGCAGCGATCAGTCTCGCTTCACGCCGTGCCACGGCTCAGCCAACTGAACCGCAACCACTGCGACCAGCAAGCCGAGCAACCAGATCCAACCGACTGCGCCGCCACCGCCGCCGCCGTCAGAACTGGGCGCCGCCATCGACACGATTGCGGCTGGGGCCGCCACGTTCAACGTGACGCTGTTGCTGGCCGTGCTGCCTGCGCTGTCGGTGATCGTCAGCTTCACGACGACCGTGCCGGCCGCGCTCGGTAACAGCGTGGCGCTCGCGGCATTGGTGGCGCTGGTGAAGGTGGCCGGGCCCGAGACCACTTCCCACAAGTAGCCGCTGACCGTTGCGGCGAGACCCGCACGCGAGGCCGAACCGTCGAAGGCGACGGCGCTGCCGACGGTCGCCGCGGTCGAAGCCACACCGATGTTCGCGACCGCGATCGCAACGGCTGCCACCGCCTTGCCGGCATCCAGCATGCCCGCGCCGCAGGTGCTCGTCGTGCAATAGCACTCGGTGGCCTGCGCGGTGGCGGTCGGCGCGGTGCAGGCCATAACGCCGGAACCGGCGCCGGTCGCCGGGAACGCGCGCGCAGTCGATCTCAACGCCGCCAGAACCTGCGCCGGCGTCAGCGTCGGGTTCGCCGACAGCATCAACCCGACCGTGCCGGCAACCAGCGGCGCCGAGAAGCTGGTACCGAGCGACGGATCGGTCGCGCCATCGGTGTAGATCGAGCCACCGGCCGAGTCGGCGATCGGCATGGTCGTGCCCTTGTTGCTCGTGGTCAGCAGCGGGAACAGGCACGGGCCCGTGCTGTTGACGCAATTGCCAGCGGGTGCAGATATCGCGATCTCGAGGCCGAGGTCGGAATAGCCGACCTTGGTGCCTGCATGGCGTACGCCGGCCACCGCGATCACGTCGGTGCAGTTTGCCGGCGTGCCCACGGCAAGGCCGTCGTTGCCCGCCGCCGCGACGACGACGACACCGGCCTTGTTGAGTTGGCGCACCACGTCGAGGTAGCCCGCAGTGCACGCGCCCTTTGCGCCGAGGCTCAGGTTGATAACCTTCGCAGGGCTCGGATTCGCCACCGGCGTGGCGCTCAGCCCGCCGGCCCACAGCATCGCGGCCTGGATGTCGGAGTCGAAGCCGCCGCCCTTGCCGAGCACCCGCACCGGCAACAGCATCACATCACGCCCGACGCTGGCCATGCCGACACCGTTGTTGGTCGAGGCGCCGATCAAGCCGGCCGTTTGCGTGCCGTGCCAGCTGCTCGTGCCCGTGCCCTCGAAGTCGCCGGGGTCGGAGGGGTCGGCGTCGCGGCCATCGCCGTCGTTCGAGATGCTGGCGTCGACGAAGTCGTAGCCAGGCAGCAGTTTCGACAGAAGGTCGGGATGGTCTTTGCGCACACCGGTGTCGAGCACGGCGACGACCACCTTGCTGCTGCCGGTCGTGATGGCCCACGCCGCCTCGGCATCGATCGACGCGAGCACGCTGGTCGCATTGACGATGGTGGTGCTCGTCGGCGCGCGCAGATACCACTGGCCGACTGCCGGCGTGATGCTGGTCTGCGGGCCGAAATAAGGATCGTTGGGCGCCGCCAATGCGTGCATGCGGCCATCGACGACGGCGTACTCCACGTCGCTCTCGGCAGAGAGCCGGGCCGCCAGGTCGGCCGACCCGAGGCCGCTGGCCTTCATCACCTGCGCGCGGTCGCCGATCGGACGGCCGTCGGTCAGGCTCAGCCCGAGCCGCGCCGACATCGCCTGCGCGTGCTGCGGCAGCGCAGCGCTGCCGGTGGCCGAGAGCGCCCGCATCATCGGCGACTCGGCCTTGTATTTGACGATGACGCGTGCTTCGGTCTCGGCCGGTGCGGTCGGCGGCGCACGCCGCAGCGGGCCGCGTTCGGCGACGGCGCCGGGCAACGCAGCGGTCGCGCACAGGCACACCCCGGCCAGCAAAAAAACGGCCCAGGCAGGGCGGCGACGGGAGAGGGTCTTCATGCGCGACTCACATAAAAAAACAGGCTCCGGAGGGGCGCCTGTCGGTGATTCCGCTCGATCGAGACGCGAAACTTTGGAACCATGCAGTCAGTGTAGGGGGCCCCACCGGCGCCGCATCGGCGCAAAAACCACGGAAGCGCCGCCGGTATCGAAGAGTTACCGGATCAGCAGCAATGGCGCGGCCGTGCCGCCACCGTCGCCCACCAGGACGGTGTAGGTCGTGCCCGTGTTCAGCGTATTCGTGTAGTTCGGGAAGGTGCCCGAGGTCGACGAACTCAGTGTGAACGTGATCGCCGTCGCCGTCGAAGCACCGGAGCCTCTGACCAATGAGTAGATCGACGCAGCGCCCTGCGCCACGTTGACGCCGACGCGCGAGCCACCGTTCGCGGTGAGCGTCAAAGCGCCGGTGCTGCCGGTGAGCCCGTTGATGACGCGCAACTTGATGTTCAAGGTGTCGGGCGCGCGGTTGTCGTCGGCCAGCAGCGTTGCCTTGGGGCTGGCCGCGTCACCGTAGACGAGCAGGGTCGCGTCGCCGCCTTGTTGAAGTGCCGTGGTCGGCGAAGTCACCGCTGCGCCGCTGCCAAGGGTCACGTTCACCTTGCTGGTGGCAGGCACCAATGTGTAGAAACCAAGGGCTGGCGACCTGCTGCTGTCGATGGCGATGCCTGCGTCGGTCGTGGCGCTCACTGTCGTGCCACCGGACACGGCGGCTGCGAGCCGCACCCGCGCATTCGGATTGCGCGCTGCGGTGTAGGCGCCCTGCTGGACCAGCAGCGCACTGTTGATCAGCTGACCACCGACGGTCGGCGTTATCACCACCGTCGCGATCTGCAAGGCGGCGAGCGTGATCGACTGGCTCATGCGCAGATCGGTCGGGTCGCCCTGCGCCGTGACACACACGTTGTAGGTACCGGGGCTCTGGGTCAACGAGACCGAGTTCGTGGTCGTCGGTGATGTGAAGCTGTAAGTCGGCACCCCCGTGAGGCTGGTGCAAGCGCTGGCCGTGACATACACGTCGAGGGTACCGGCCTCGGCCGCAGCATCGAAGAGGCGCAGTGTGGCGGAGCCAGCCGCTGGAGCCGCGAAGTCTTCATTCAAGATCGCCGACTTGACGGCACCGCCCGACTCGTAGGCAAGCACGGTGTAGTGGTTGCCGCCGGTCAAGCTCGGCGCAAGAGCGGCGAGCGCGGTGGTGCCGCCCTTGTCGTTGATCTGCAGCGTGACGCTGCCGGCAGCGGGCGTGACATAAGCGCTGGCCTTGTCGGCGTCGGTCGCGGCCGCGCCGACGGCAGCATTGACCAGCAGGTCGAGCGACGGATGGGTGAGTGTCGCGTTGATCAGCCTGACCGACGCGTTGGACGAGGAACTGTCACTGCCACCACCGCCGCAACCCGCCAACGCGGCCACTGCCGCCACCACGCCGATCGCCGGCCACCGCTTGAAGTTCTTCACGTCTCGAATCCTTGCTGTTGATAGTTTTGTTGCGCTGCGTGTCGCAGTGCAAAGCGTGTGGATTGGACACGTACAGCGAGGCGAGATGATTGCTGTGGCGAGTCCGATCGCAAAGTAATGTCACTGACCGCGACTCCGTGCCGCCGCGAGCGCGGTCACAGGCCGCGCGCCACGACGGTTATTTCGAGATCACGCGCACCATCTCGAGCACCTTGTTCGAGTAGCCCCATTCGTTGTCATACCACGAGATGACCTTCACGAAGGTGCTGTCGAGTGCGATGCCGGCGTCGGCATCGAACACCGAGGTCATCGACTCGCCGCGGAAGTCGGTCGAGACGACCTTGTCTTCGGTGTAGCCGAGCACACCCTTCATCGCACCTTGCGACTGCGCCTTCATTTCGGCACAAATCTCGGCGTAGGTCGCGGGTTTTTCGAGCTCGACGGTCAGGTCGATCACCGACACATCGGAGGTCGGCACGCGAAACGACATGCCGGTTAGCTTCTTGTTCAGCTCGGGGATCACCACGCCCACCGCCTTGGCCGCGCCGGTGCTCGACGGGATGATGTTCTCCAGGATGCCGCGGCCGCCGCGCCAGTCTTTATTGCTCGGGCCGTCGACGGTTTTTTGCGTCGCAGTGGTCGCGTGCACCGTCGTCATCAGGCCGCGCTTGATGCCCCACTTGTCGTTCAACACCTTCGCGACCGGCGCGAGGCAATTGGTCGTGCACGACGCGTTCGAGATGATCGCCTGGCCCGCGTAGGTCTTGTCGTTGACACCAAAGACGAACATCGGCGTGTCGTCTTTCGAGGGCGCCGAAAAAATCACCTTCTTTGCGCCGGCGTCGAGGTGTTTTTGGCCCGTTTCTTTGGTCAGGAACAGGCCGGTCGCCTCGACGACGATGTCGGCGCCGACCTCGGCCCACTTCAGGTTCGCCGGCTCGCGCTCTTGCGTCAGGCGAATCTTTTTGCCGTTGACGATCAGCGTGTGGCCGTCGACTTCGATGCTGCCTTTAAAGCGGCCGTGCACCGAGTCGTACTGCAGCATGTAGGCGAGGTACTCGGGTTCGAGCAGGTCGTTGATGCCGACGACCTCGATGTCATCGAAGTTCTGAACGGCGGCACGAAACACCATGCGCCCAATGCGGCCGAAGCCGTTGATGCCGATTTTGATGGTCATTGTTTTCTCCTGAGGGTCGGTGGAAATAGCAACAATTGGGAAAGCGCGAACCCGGGGTGCTAGTGCGAGACCGTGAAGGTCATGCGCAGCGGATAGGCCATCTGGCAAGGCTGCCCGCGGCAGACCGCGGGCTTGTACTTAGTCAGCATCAACGCGGTGGCGACCCCTTGGGTCAGCTTCGGGTCGGGTGACTTCATCATGCTGACGGCAGTCGCCTGTCCCTCCGGATCGACCTCGACAAACATCGACAGTTCGCCTTCGGCCAACAGCTTGCGCTGCACCTCTCGCAGCGCTTCGAGACCGGCTTCAAACCGTCGATGGGATACGGCGGTTCGTCGAGCGGGCGCATCGCTTCGTAAGCCGACTTGACAATCTGCTGCTCGTTGGGGGTCAGCTCGGCGTAGCGGCGGTTGACCGGCACCTTCGAACTGGTCACCACGTTTTTGCGGATGATGGAACCTGTCGTGGCGACCTGTTGCTTGACGGCGTAGACCGGCGCCGGCAGTTCGTCGGCGGCACGCGCGGACAGCGCAAACGAGGCCGAGATCGCCGCGAATGCCATCAGCCGAACCCAGGTCCTCACGTTCAGCCCCGTTGCAACACGCGGCGCACCGTCGCGACCACGTTCTCGGGCGTGAACCCGAAGTGCTTGAACAGCACCGGTGCGGGTGCAGATTCGCCGTAGGTGTCGATGCCGACGACGGCCGCGCAGCCGTATTTCCACCAGCCGCCGCTCACGCCCATCTCGACCGCGATGCGCGGCAAACCCTTGGGCAGCACGCTGGTCTTGTAGGCCTCGGTCTGGCGATCGAACACGCTGGTCGACGGCATCGAGACGACGTTGACGGCGATGCCGATCTTGGCCAACGCTTGCTGCGCGTGGAGCGCGAGTTGTACCTCCGAGCCGGTCGCGATGATCACGGCTTGCGCCTTTTTTTTCAGGCCGACCTCGCTCGGCTCGGCCAGCACGTAGGCGCCTTTCGAGATGCCGTCGAGCGACTTCTTCGGCGCATACGGCACCGCCTGGCGCGAGAACAGCAGCGCGCTCGGGCGCGTCTTGCTTTCGATCGCGCAGGCCCAGGCGATCACGGTCTCGGCCGTGTCGCAAGGGCGCCAGACATCGAGGCCCGGAATCAAGCGCAGCGAGGCGGCGTGCTCGATCGACTGGTGCGTCGGTCCGTCTTCGCCGAGGCCGATGCTGTCGTGCGTGAAGACGTGGATCACGCGCTGCTTCATCAGCGCGGCCATGCGGATCGCGTTGCGCGAATAGTCGCTGAACGTCAGGAAAGTGGCGCCGTAAGGCATCAGCCCGCCGTGCAGCGTGATGCCGTTCATCACCGCGGCCATGCCGAATTCACGCACGCCGTAGCTGATGTGGCGCCCGCCGTTCCAGCTGCCGTCTTCATGCAGGCGGAACGCGGTGGCGCTGCTGGTGTTGGTGAGGGTCGAACCAGTCAGGTCGGCGCTGCCGCCGAGCATCTCGGGCAGTGCCTTCGTGAACACTTCGAGTGCGATCTGGCTGGCCTTGCGGGTGGCGACGCTCTCGGCCTTGGTCTGCGCCGCAATCGCCGCATCGACCACCGTTTGCGACCAGTTCTTCGGCAACTCGCCATCCATGCGGCGCGCGAACTCGAGCGCGAGTTCGGGGTAGACCTTGGCGTACGCGGCGAAGGCGTCGACCCAGGCCGTCTCGTCGGCCAGGCCTTGCTGGCGCGCGTCCCACAGCGTGTAGACCTCTTCGGGAATCACGAACGGTTCGGGTGCCCAGCCGATCGCTTCGCGGGTCAGCTTGATCTCGTCGGCGCCGAGCGCTTCGCCGTGCGCCTTGGCGGTGCCGCCGCGGTTCGGCGAGCCTTGGCCGATGACGGTCTTGCAGCAGATCAGCGTGGGCTTGCCGCCGCCCGGCGCGTTGCCGCTGCCTTGCGCGAGCGCCTGCCGAATCGCTTCGTCGACCGCATCGGCGTCGTGGCCGTCGACATCGGCGACCACGTTCCAGCCATAGGCACGAAAGCGCTCGGGCGTGTTGTCGATGAACCAGGGCGACACCTTGCCGTCGATCGAGATGCCGTTGTCGTCGTAGAGCGCGACGAGCTTGCCGAGCTTCCACGCGGCGGCCATCGCGGCGGCCTCGTGGCTGATGCCTTCCATCATGCAGCCGTCGCCCATGAACACGTAGGTGTGGTGGTCGACGATGGCGTGACCTTCGCGGTTGAATTCGCTCGCGAGCAGCTTCTCGGCCAGCGCCATGCCGACCGCGTTTGCGAAGCCCTGACCGAGCGGGCCGGTGGTGGTCTCGACGCCTGGCGTGATGGCGTGTTCGGGGTGGCCCGGCGTCTTGCTGTGAAGCTGGCGGAAGTTGCGCAGCTCGCTCATCG
>ENA-OFCI01000593-OFCI01000593.1-metagenomes-genome-assembly--contig:-NODE-593-length-20882-cov-3.649493_pt1 | contig 20882 bp, 15 predicted proteins | sample MGYA00153391_OFCI01 | MGnify analysis MGYA00153391
TGCGACCAAGCCGGCTGCGACCAAGCCGGCTGCGACCAAGCCGGCTGCGACCAAGTCGGCTGCGACCAAGACCGCCGCAACCAAGACGGCGAGCGTCAAGACCGCCCCGGCGGGCACGACCAAGGCTGCCGCGGCCGCAGTGGATGAGTCTGCCGTTGCCGAGAAGCCGTTGGCCAGGAAGCCGGTGGCCAGGAAACCGGCAGCCAGAAAGCCCGTGGCCAAGAAGTCCGGCAACGAGGACGGCGCGCTCGCCGGAGGCGAGACAGATGTTGACGTCGCGTCGACCCATGGCAGCGACGTCAAGGACGATGTCGACCAGGCCAAGGTCAAGCCCGGCGAGGACGAGAGCGAATCTGCTGGTTTCGTGATCCGTGATGATGACGAGGATGACGCACCCGCCCAGCAGGTTGTCACGGCCGGCGCAACGGCTGATCCGGTCAAGGACTATCTCAAGCAGATTGGCAAGGTCGCGCTTCTCAACGCCGAGAAGGAGGTCGAGCTCGCAAAGCGCATCGAGGCCGGTCTGTTCGCCGAGGAGAAGCTCAACTCCGGCGGCAAGATCGACATGAAGCAGAAGCGTGAGCTGTGGTGGATATCCCAGGATGGCAAGAACGCCAAGAACCACCTGCTCGAGGCCAACCTTCGCCTGGTTGTCTCCCTGGCCAAGCGGTATACGGGCCGCGGCATGCTCTTCCTTGATCTGATCCAGGAGGGGAACCTCGGTCTGATCCGCGCCGTCGAGAAGTTCGACTACACCAAGGGTTTCAAGTTCTCGACCTACGCCACGTGGTGGATCCGCCAAGCGATCACACGCGCCATGGCCGACCAGGCACGCACTATCCGGATCCCTGTGCACATGGTGGAGGTGATCAACAAGCTCGCGCGCGTCCAGCGCCAGATGCTTCAGGACCTCGGCCGCGAGCCCACTCCGGACGAGCTCGCGAAGGAGCTCGACATGACCCCTGAGAAGGTCGTCGAGGTCCAGAAGTACGGGCGCGAGCCGATCTCGCTGCACACCCCGCTTGGCGAGGATGGGGACAGCGAGTTTGGGGACCTGATCGAGGACTCCGAGGCTGTGGTTCCGGCCGATGCCGTGTCATTCACGTTGCTGCAGGAACAGCTGCACTCCGTGCTGGACACCCTTTCCGAGCGTGAGGCGGGCGTTGTCTCGATGAGGTTCGGCCTCACCGACGGTCAGCCCAAGACGCTCGACGAGATCGGCAAGGTCTACGGCGTGACCCGTGAGCGGATCCGTCAGATTGAGTCCAAGACGATGAGCAAGCTGCGGCACCCTTCGCGATCCCAGGTCCTGCGCGACTACCTGGACTGAACCCCGGCGCCTGCGATTGGAGAGTGGAACCCGGGCAGCCGAACGAGTGCGTAGGGGTGCCGGGCAAGAGGAGGCTCGCATCGCTGGTGCAACCAGAGGGACTGAAATGACGGATGGATCCTTGATCGTCGGTACCGACGGTGCCTGCCTTGGCAACCCGGGGCCGACCGGTTGGGCGTGGGTGGACGAGCACGGGAGCTTCCACTCGTCCGGGCAGGTTCTTGGCACCAACAACATCGGCGAGCTGCGGGCTGTCCTCGACGCCCTCCAGGACCATCCCGATATTGCTCATCTGGTCATTCAGATCGACTCGACCTACGCCCGGGACTGTTCCACCACCTGGCGGGCCGGCTGGCAGCGAAACGGTATGCGCAACTCCAAGAAGCAGCCGGTGGCCAACGCCGGCATTGTCACGGACATCTGGGCCGCGCTCGACAGTCGGGTTGGCACTGTGGAGTTCGTGAAGGTCCCCGGCCACGACCCGAGCAACCAGTTCCCGCTCAACACGGCCGCCGACATCCTTGCCAACGATGCAGCCGAGCAGGCATCCACGGGTGCCCCCGTCGAAAAGATCTCGACCATCGACCTGACCAGTGTCAAACCGCGCCTTACGTCGTACGGCAAGTGGTGACGAACCTCTGCAGGATGGACACCGTCAGCCAGCCGGTCAAGATCTTCGCCGTATTCCGAGGGGCAACGGCTGCGGTTATGGGGTCTTGGTGTATCAGATCCGGATAAATGTCCTCGAATGGACTGCACGGGGACGAACGTTTGACTGATACCCCATAAGGTATCCGGGTGGACTTTCGGCGAATGCGCCCAAGGAATGACCGTCGCTGTTAGAACTGGCCAGATGATCCAGCCACGCCTGCCCGAGCGGTTTGAGATGGGGTCCTGATGGGGACCATCCTCACCCTGATGATGTTCTTCTTCCTGGCCGCGGTTCTGGTCCTGTCGGCTGACTCGCTGGCCATGCGGTGGGTCGAGAAGGGCCAGCCCGACCCGTTTGTCGACCTGGACCAGGTGTCAGTTGCGCGGCGACGGAACTGAGATCATCCTGCGCCAACGGGTGGACTCTCAACAGCGTCCTGTCATTGATGCCGCCGGAGCCTTCGTTCGAACGTGGCGTTCACGTAGCGCAACGGTGCGCCGACGTGCCACGCGACTGCGGCCCTGACTACCCGAAGCTGGGCGAGGCCGTCGCTGGACCACAAGGCCGCCCGGATCCTGTCACGTGGGCGGCGGGCTGCTGCCGCGGCTCTGAACACCCGCCGGGCGTCGGAGGCGAAGCTCTCGGGGACCGGACCCGGCGGTGCATAGCGCGAGCTTTCGAGGGTCTGCACAACCCTGCCGAGGGCCTCGGAGTCCGCACCCTGGAGGAACGCCTCGCGGTTGTAGTAGGCCTTGAGCTGGCGCGGGGTGCGGCTCGGCGCGTGCGCAATCCCGAGGTCGCTCAGCGATGACGTCAGGAGTGCCCAGTGCATCTCCACCCGTTGTTCGGCGGTGTGCGCTTTGGTCAGGTTTCGTCGACGACGCCATTGTGCTGCGGTGGGCACGATCAGGGATCCGAGGAGGCCGAGCAAGAAGGCGAGCAGGACCAGGCCCCAACCACGGGTCAGCCACCGGAGACCGGAGGACAGACCTGAGCGGACTCCCGCGGTCCCGCCGCTGGTCGCCGTGGGATCGACCAGTCGCTTGGGCGCTGCGCTCCCGGGGGCCGCCGTCTTATTGGCCTGGCTGGGACTGGGATCCGGCTGCGTTCCGGCGAGCCTTACAGGGATGGCGTACACGGGAGGCGTCGCTCGCGACGGCGTGGGTTCGAACCGGGTCCAGCCGATGCCGTCGAGATAGAGCTCCGGCCAGGCGTGGGCATCGGATGCGGTAACGGTCCAGACATTCTTGATTCGGGTCCCCGGCAGGAATCCGAGCGCCATGTGCGCGGGAATGCCCGCAGCGCGTGACATCATCACCATCGCCGTAGCGAACTGAACGCAGTAGCCCTTCTTGGTGACGAGGAAGTTCGTCAGAGGATCGAAGCCGGCATCCTTCCCGGACCGGTCCCTGGCTGGGGGAGCAAGGATCAGGGAGTAGCTGAAACCTCCGTTGGCGCGCAGGTACTGCTGGATTGCCATGGCCTTGTCATACTCCGAGGTCTTGCCCGTCGTGAGGCGCTCGGAGAGTGCGGTGACCGGCCCCGCGGACGGCCCGTCCAGCTTCAGGTCGAAGTCGAAGGTCTGGCGATCCCGGACGCTGATCGAGGGGGTGTTCTCAAGCATCGCCGAGGTGGGCTTCAGCTGCCAGTAGGAAGCGGTGTAGGCGTCAGGACGCTCGGCCACCCTGACGTTCTGGGTCTGGTCGTCCGCTCCCCATGCGATCCCGTTCAGCTGGGCAGCAACCAACGGATATGGCATCGCGACGTTAGGGTCGTTGAGCAGGTTGTGGGCCACGGTGATCGTGAAACGTGTCTTCGGGACACTGGGCAGAAGCCCGTTCGGTTCGGGGACATCGGGGTTTGGCGACAGGGCTGGCAATGACGCACCAAAAGGCAGCCACACGCCAAGGGTCGAGCGATAGAAGGAGCTCACGGCGACTCGCAGCGGAGGCGGTGAGGTGTTGGTGGTCGTGTACTCGAGCACCGGCGCCGTGCTGCGCTCGCGGAGGTCCTCGGCGAGGTTGATGCTCAGCGAGAAGCCCACCCCTGAGGAGACGTTGCCGGTAGCCAACGGGCTCCGCCCAAGTCCTGACGCGAGGAACGTCGGATGAAGGTGGGGTAGGCCTACGGGCACCGCGACCGCTGCGACCAGTGCCGCCAGACCAAGAGCGCGAGCGATCGAGGCGTATCCGTAAACGCCCTGCGAGTCGCGACCTTCCAGGACCGGTGTGCGGGCCACTGCCATGGTGGTGGCCCAGCGACGGAGAATGGCGCTGCCCTGTCTGCCAACCAGGATGAGCCACATGGCAGCGGCGGCGAGGAAGAAGATGACGGGCAGGGACGGACCGCTGTTGGCCGCCGATGCCAGGAAGGTGCTGAGCAGAGGCAGACCGGCCAGCGAGGGGGAGCTGCGGGTCACCGCAAGGTAGTCCACCGCCAATGCGACAAGCCCCAGTCCGCAACCGACCACGAAGATCAGCCCCGGTGTCGAGGGTGCTGGCGCGGCATAGGTATGTACTGCGGTGAGGGCCTCTTGGCTGCGCCTGCCCGCAAACCTGAGGGTCTCGATGTACGGCAAGCCATGCCAGAGATGTCCTCGGCCATATATCCAGCTCGCCGCGAGGAGAGCACAGACCAGCTGCGACATCAAGACCTGCCAACCACGCAGTGCGAGCGATCTGGCGCCGACGCCGCTCACGGCGATCACCGCGAGCATCAGCACAGCCCCCCCCAGCCAGGTTGGCTCAACCAGCAGGGTGGAGACCGGCCAAGCCGCCGTAAGGGTGGCCATCGCGGCAAGGGTCGCGTCGACGCCGCGACCCTTCACCGTCTGTCTCCGACCATGAGCGCTGCAGGCGCTGTCACGATGTCCCACGCCTGGGCGACGGTGACGCCTGTGCCCACGACGCACGTGCTCCATCCAGCGGCGCCAAATAGTGCGGCATGGCCCAGCAGCTGGTCCGTGGGCGGTCCGGGTCGTCCTCGGCCAAAGCTTGTGGAGTCCAGCAGGAACAGCAGACCCGTACCTCCGGGGTGGCGCAAGGTGGCTATCCGCTGCAGAACGGCCTCGTCGCGGTCGGTCGCGATGGCGATCACCAGACCGCCGACCGACGTCAGGGAGTGCGCGCAGTACAGCACCTCCTCGAAGTCCTGGTCGCTGCCGGGCTGCGCCACGGCAAGTGAGGCCAGTGCGTCGTCGATCTCGATGTTCGGTATGGCCCCGCCGTTTGTGGTCTCGCTGGTCACGAGGTGCAGGGCATAACTGTGATCGGAGAGGTAAGTGGCGACCGATGCCGTTGCGGTTACTGCCCATTCGAACGACCCCAGGGTGCCCGAGCCCTGGTGCCCGCCCACCCGCGAGTCCATCACGATGACGGCGCGACGCCGGGCCGGCCGATCCTCCTGGCGCACCATCAGCTCTGATCGGTGAGCGGTGGTCGGCCAGTGGATACGGCGCAGATCATCGCCATCGCGATAGGTGCGGATGGACGCGTCGTCCTCACCATGCAGTGCAACCATGTAGGGGATAGCCCCCTCTGCCCCGAGCCCGTTCGCTCGGGGCAGCCGACCGCCGATGTCCTCGATCCGCGGCAGGATCAGGATGTCGGTGGTGCCGGGCACCGTTGTGGCGACGGTGGCCAGGCCGAACGGGTCCCGGACGCGCAAAGTCAGGGGTCCCAGGCGGTGACGTCCACGCAGGTGGGAGCGGATCTGGTAGCCCACCTCGCGGACCTCGCCAGGATCCATGGGCGGCAGGATGAACCGCGGTCCGTCGCCGAGCAGATGCTCCACCCGTTCTTCGGCCAGCTGGAGCTGCGACCGCTTTCCCGAGCCGTTCTCGAAGATCACCTCGACGTTGGCGCTCTGGTCGACGGCGAGCCGGACCGGGTCAATGATGCGGGTCACCGTTAGGCCGTCGCTGCTGCTCCTGGTGGCCAGGCCGGCCAGCAACGGCAAGATGGCCAGCAGCACCCCGACGCGGGTGATGTCGATGAACCCGAGCAGCAGACCACCGACCATCAAGGTCAGGCCGGCTGCCACGAAGGCGCGGCCCCGGGTGGTGAGCTTGTCCCGGATTCGAGTCACTGTCGTGGACCTCCTGTCCGTATGCCGATCAGCGTGCCGAAGCCGGAACGGGGACTCGTCGGACGATCTCGTGGATCACGTCGGCCGCGGTTCGTCGCGCCACATGGGTCTCGCCCGACGTGATCATCCGGTGGGCCAGCACTGGCTCGACAAGCGCCTGAACATCGTCCGGAAGCACGTGATCGCGCCCAGCCAGTGCCGCATAGGCCCGGGCCGCACGGAGAAGGTGCAGGCTGGCGCGCGGAGATGCCCCGAGTCGCAGAGCTGGCGTGGTGCGGGTCGCAGTGACGATGTCCACGACATATGACTTGATGGCGGGGCTGGCGTAGAGGGTCCTGACTGTCTCGATCAGCCCGGCTATCGTGTTGCCGTCGGTCACCGGCGCCATCTCGTCGAGCGGGAACGCGCCGCCGTGGCTGTCCAGCATCGCGACCTCGGCTCCGGGGGATGGGTAGCCCATCGAGATGCGTGCCATGAAGCGATCCCGCTGCGCCTCGGGCAAGGGATAGGTACCCTCCATCTCGACCGGGTTCTGGGTGGCCATCACGATGAAGGGTCTGCACAGCGCGTAGGTCTGTCCGTCGACCGTGACCTGACCCTCCTCCATGCACTCCAGCAGTGCTGACTGTGTCTTGGGGGATGCGCGGTTGATCTCGTCACCGACCACGACGTTGGCAAAGATTGCGCCCTGTCGGAACTCGAAGTCGCGCAGGTCCTGGTTGAAGACGCTGACGCCGGTGATGTCGCTGGGCAGCAGATCAGGGGTGAACTGCACGCGTCGCACCGAGCAGTCGATGGACTTGGCCAGAGCCTTGGCCAACATGGTCTTGCCGACGCCGGGGACGTCCTCGATCAGCAGATGTCCTTCGGCGAGCAGAACGGTGATCGCGGTGTTGATCACATCGGTCTTGCCTTCGATGACCGTCGCCATGGCCAGCCGCATCTTGGTGGCCACCTCGGAGACGAGCTCGAGTCCGGCCAGATCGACTCCGGAAGATTCCTGCATGACCTGATCTTGCACGAGTCCTTCGCGTGCGGCGCCCATTGCGCTCAACGTACCTCCCCGGCTTGGTTCCTTGATCCTGCCCCACCTGGCCCGCTACGTCATCGGCCGCGGCGCATTTCTCTGTGTTGGTCCAGGTCGACGTCTCTGACGAAGGGAGCTGGGGCGGAGCTAGTCGCCCGGCCTGGCATCCGAGTTCCGAGCACGAGATCCCCTCGGCGCGAAGCCTGTGATAATTTTTTGCTCCACCCCCAGGGCTATGCGCTGACCTGCATGAATGATCTGTGCTTCGATAAATTTTGGCGAATTGCCGTCAGTTGTGGTGCAAAGTGGAGTAGAGTGGGGACCAGCGAAAATCGCTCATAACCATCGACCGACAACGGTCATCCAGCGGGGAGGAGGGCGCGCTGTGTTCCTCGGCACGCACACCCCCCGGCTCGACGACAAGGGCCGGATCTTCCTGCCGGCCAAGTTCCGCGAGCGGCTGGCTGGCGGTCTTGTGGTGACCCGGGGCCAGGAGCGGTGTCTCTACGTCTTCCCGATGGACGAGTTTGTCCGGGTGGCCGAGAACATGCGCACCGCACCCCTGACGAACAAGCCTGCCCGCGACTACCTTCGCGTGTTCCTGTCCGGCGCCTCCGACGAGATCCCCGACAAGCAGGGCAGGGTGACGGTCCCTTCAGCGCTGCGCGAGTATGCCGGGCTGACGAGGGACTGCACCGTCATCGGCGCCGGAACACGTGTCGAGCTGTGGGACACGACCGCGTGGGACACCTACCTGCAGAGCAACGAGCAGGGCTTCGCCGACCAGTCCGAAGAGGTGATTCCAGGACTCCTCTGACCCGCGTGCCGGCGACCGGCCCGACCCCTGGGGCCCGGTCTCCACCCGCTTCGCGTCCCGACCTCACTTCCCCGATGTCGGGCCGCACCTCCTTGAAGCGGTTGGAGACCTGACGCCAGGGTCCGGACGACCGCGGCAGAAACCCAACGAAAGAAGTCCACAAGAACCGCCACTAGCCAAGGAAGACGTACCGATGAACGCTCGCGGGACAGCGCAGGCCAGGCACATGCCTGTCATGCGCGACCGTATCCTCGAGCTGCTGGCACCCGCGCTCGAGGAGCCCAGCTCGGTCATGGTTGACGCCACTGTGGGAATGGGCGGTCACAGCGAGCTGATTCTGGAGCGGTGCCTGAGCGCTCGAGTGGTGGGCATCGACCGCGACCGCGAGGCCCTGAACCTGGCTGGAGTGCGACTGGCCCGATTCGGTGACCGGTTCACTCCCGTCCACGCCGTTTTTGACGAGCTCGCGCAGGTTCTGACCGACCTTGGCCTGACCGACCCCACAGGGCGTGGCTCCGTGTCCGCCGTGCTGCTCGATCTCGGAGTGTCCTCGTTGCAGCTCGACGAGCAGGAACGAGGGTTCGCCTACCGGCACGACGCACCGTTGGACATGCGGATGGACCAGCGCACGGGTGTCACGGCCGCCCATGTCCTCAACACCTATGACCAGGCCGATCTCGAACGCATCCTGCGTGAATTTGGCGAAGAGCGATTCGCCAAGCGAGTCGCCTCGGCCATCGTGCGCGAGCGTGAGAGGCAACCCTTCACGACGTCCACCCGGCTGGTCGAGCTGCTGCGCTCGGCGATCCCGGCCGCATCGCAGAAGAGCGGCGGGCACCCCGGCAAACGCACCTTCCAGGCACTGCGAATCGAGGTCAATGCCGAGCTCCGGGCCCTGGAGTCCGTGCTTCCGCAAGCGGTCGATGCGCTTGCTGTTGGTGGCCGTATCGCGGTCCTGAGCTACCACTCTCTCGAAGACCGGCTCACCAAGCAGGCATTGGCCGCTGGTGCTCATGACAGCACCCCTCCAGATCTGCCGGTCGAGCTGCCCGAGCACGCGCCATACCTGCGTCTCCTCACCCGCGGAGCCGAGGAACCGGGCGCCGCGGAGATAAGCCTCAACCCGCGGGCGGCATCGGCCCGACTGCGGGCAGCAGAGCGCACACGGATCTCGAAGGGACGCCACGTATGAGCCAGATGACGTCAGCGGCGCGAGCCGGTGCGCGACCCCTGCACAGGCCGATCACGGCCACTCCGGGGCTGCGTGTGGTCACCGGGGCAACGCCCCGACGGGGCGCAGCGTTCGGGATCATCTGTGTGACCCTGCTTGCTGCCGGGCTGATCGGGCTCCTGCTGCTCAACACGGCGCTGGCGCAGGGTTCATTCACCCTGCACGACCTACGGGCAACCTCTGGCCGGCTGGTCGACACGGAGGACGTCCTGACCCAGTCCCTGGAGGCCTCGAAGGCCCCGGCAAGTCTCGCCGTCAGGGCGGCCAAGATGGGGATGGTGCCCTCACAGTCGGCAGCCTTTCTCCGGCTCTCGGATGGCAGGGTCATCGGCGTGGCGAAACCGGCGCAGCCGGGTCCGGGCTTTACCGTGGTGCGAACGGCAGCGTCGTTGCCCCATGTCGCACCAGCCGCGGCACAGGCCGCAGGAGCGACTGCCACGCCCGCAACGAGGTGAGCACGTTGACCCAGACCCGTGGCCCGGGCCATGCTCGCCCGGCGGGGGCTTCTGACTCTTCACATCTGCGCGGAAGACGGCCGCCGCGACCAGTGCGCCTCGGTGTTGCCCACCCGGCGCGTCGGGTTCGGTTTCTGCTGCTGACAGTGCTGTTCGTCTTCAGCCTGTTCGGCGCACAGCTGCTGCGGTTGCAGGCCCTTGACTCCTCGGCGATGGCCAGCGCCGCCCTGAAGAGCCGTTTGAGCGTCGTCGTCGTACCCGGGCTGCGGGGCAACATCACGGACTCGAATGGCGTGGTGCTGGCCACCAGCATCGAGCGCCGCAATGTCACGGCTGATCAGAGCGCCGTGCCGGAGTACAAGAAGAAGGGGCGTGTGGTCGGCGTTGCCGGGGCGGCAGCAGACCTCGCCCCGATCCTTGGCAAGTCCGAGGTTGAGCTGTCCGCGACGCTGACCGGCTCTCGTCGTTTCATCTATGTCGCTAAAGGCATCACGCCGTTGAACTGGCGCAAGATCCAGGCCTTGGGAATCCCCGGGGTCTTCAGCGAACCTACATCGACGCGTTCCTATCCGTCATCCTCAGCCGCCGCCTCGCTCGTGGGCTGGGTGGGCGCTGATGGGTCAGGTGGCGGCGGCCTGGAGCTGCTGCTGAACAAGGCTCTGGAGGGCAAACCGGGCGAGTCGACCTACGAGCAGTCCGCCGACGGCCGCATCATCCCCACCGGTGAGCAGCAGATCACTCCGGCCGTTCGCGGCAGTGACGTTCGCCTGACGATAAACAACGACCTGCAGTGGTTCGCCCAGAACGCCATCGCCCAGAAGGTCAAGGAGACGCTTGCGCAGTCAGGCATTGTCGTGGTCATGAGGGTCAAGACCGCTGAGCTCCTGGCGGTCGCGTCGTATCCGACATTCGACCCGAACAACATCGCCAAGGCCACCGGCAACCTCAACGACAAGGCCTTCGGCGAGGCGTTCGAACCGGGGTCCACGGCCAAGGTCATGACGGCGGCTTCAGCTCTCCAGGAGGGGGTCGCGACACCGGCGACTCCCGTTGTCGTCCCCAACCGACTGCCTCGCGCGGGCACGTCGTTCAGGGATGCGGAGGAGCACGGCGTCGAGAAGCTGACGTTCGCCGGGGTGATCGCGCAGTCGAGCAACATCGGCACCATGATGGTCGGCGAGAAGGTCCCGCAGACCACCTTGGAGAAGTACTTCCGCGGCTTCGGTGTCGGTCAGAAGTCCGGTATCCAGTTCCCGGGCGAGACGGCTGGCATCTTCGCCAGGTCCAAGGACTGGAGCGGCTCGCAGCGCTACACCGTGATGTTCGGTCAGGGTCTGGCAGTCAACGCCATTCAGGTAGCCGGTGTCTTCCAGACCATCGCCAACGCAGGAGTGCGCGTACCTCCGACCTTGGTGGCCGGAACAGGGAACGCCGATGGCACCTTCGCGCAGACCAAGCCCACCAGACCCGTGCGGGTCATCTCCAAGCCGGTTGCCACGACGCTCAGCCAGATGCTCGAGTTCGTCGTTGGAGACGGCGGCACCGCTCGGCAGGCGGAGATCCCTGGCTATCGGGTCGCGGGCAAGACCGGCACGGCTGACCGTGTCGGCGCCAACGGCCGCTACTCGGGCAAGACCGCGTCGTTCATCGGTTTCGCCCCTGCCGACAAACCTGAGTTCGTCGTGGCGGTGATCCTGCAGAACCCGATCCGCGGCTACTTCGGTGGGTCGACGGCTGGCCCCGTTTTCAAGGACGTCATGACCTACGCGCTACAGGAGTTCTCGGTTCCTCCAACGGGCACTCCGCCCCCCGTCATGAAGCTCAAGGTCGACGATGCGCCGGCGTCTGTGGACAAGGCAGAGGCAGCCCTGAAGGCGGTGTCGGGTCCCCAGGGCCCGGCCCGCTCGCGGTAACGTCTCTTCGTGGTGAACCCGTGAACGCGTCTCTGCGTCCCCGATCCCCTCACGCCATCGGCCTCGAGTCCGTGGCTGCGCGTGCGGGGGTGCCAACGACCCCTGGCGGCACCGCGAGTGTCATTGATCCTCGCGTGGTTGTGACGGGCGTCTGCCTGGACTCGCGCGCGATCAGGCCCGGAGACCTGTATGCCGCGTTGCCGGGCGCCAACGTGCACGGGGCAGGCTTCGTCGCCACGGCAGTCGCACGTGGTGCAGCTGCCGTGCTGACCGACCCGGCAGGGGCAGCCATGCTCGCGCTCAGCGAGCTGTCCGTACCGGTTCTCGTGGTTCCGGACCCCCGGGCCTCCCTCGGCCTCGTTGCGGCGCTGGTCTACGGCCAAGCGAGCCAGCAGCTGACCATGTTGGGGATCACCGGAACCAACGGCAAGACGACCACGGCCTACCTGCTCGACTCGGCCCTTCGAGCGCTGGGGCACGTGACAGGCCTGATCGGAACGGTCGAGACCCGGATCGGCGAGACCCGGATCAAGAGTGTCCGGACCACGCCCGAGTCCGCGGACCTGCACGCCTTGTTCGCTGTGATGCTCGAACGCGGTGTGGACACCTGCACCATGGAGGTGTCCAGCCATGCCCTGGCCCTGCACCGCGTCGACGGCGTGCGTTTCGACGTTGTTGCTTTCACCAACCTGTCCCAGGACCACCTGGACTTTCACGGGTCGATGGAGAGCTACTACCTGGCCAAGGCGTCGCTGTTCACCCCTGAGCGGGCGGTCCGCGCTGTGGTGTGCGTGGACGATGAATGGGGCCAGCGCCTTGTGCGCGACTGCGGCGTGCCGGTTGTCTCGGTCTCGTCGCTTCCGGACGCCAAGGCCGACTGGCAGATCCACGCCACCGGGCCAGGCGCCTCAGACTTCGAGCTCGTCAGTGACAGCGGACAGCTTTCCCTGCGTTCTGCGCTGCCCGGAGACTTCAACCGGGTCAACACCGCGGTGGCTGCCCTGATGCTGCTGGCTGCCGGTTACCCCGAGGACTCGATCGAGAAGGCTCTTGCGACCGATCCTCACGTGCCCGGCCGGATGGAGCGAGTGATCGCAGGGGGCGTCGCATCCCCTGAAGATGCAGAGCAGAGCCGTATGCCGCTGGCCGTGGTCGACTTCGCCCACACCCCTGACGCTGTGGCGGCGGCTCTGAAAGCTCTTCGACACAACAACTCGGGGTCGCTGATCGTCGTTCTGGGTGCCGGGGGAGACCGGGACGCCGGCAAGCGGGACGCCATGGGCGCCGCGGCGGCCGCACACGCGGACCTCGTCTTCGTCACCGACGACAATCCCCGGTCCGAGGACCCCGCAGCCATCCGGGCGGCCATCATGCATGGAGCGCTCGCCCAGGACCAGTCCGAAGCCCGATCATTGCCTGGGCGCGGGCGGGATGGGGGCCGCGTAGCCCATCAAGGAAGCCTGCGAGCGGGGCCAGCGTCCCGCATCCAGGCCGTGCCGAGAGTTCGCGAGATCGGCGACCGTGCCGCCGCCATTCGTGCGGCCGTCACCCTGGCTGGTGCCGGCGACACCGTCGTGGTTCTGGGCAAGGGACACGAGAGCGGTCAGGAGATCGCCGGCGTGGTCCATCCCTTCGACGACCGGGCTGAGCTGAGAGCGGCCTTGGTCGAGCACACCTCATCCCCCGAGCGCCCGGTTGGCCATGAGCGTGTCATCACATCCACCGAGGCCACTCGCGGCGAGGCGCGGTGATACCGCTCAGGCTCTCGGAGATTGCCCGGATCACGGGTGGCAAGACCTATCACGGCATCGACGATGCGCCAGCAGATCCTCTGGTGGACGGACCGGTGGTCACCGACTCACGTGAGGCGGCCGCTGGAAGCCTCTACATCGCCCGGATCGGCCAGGCCATGGACGGCCATCAGTTCGTCGTCGCCGCCCGCGCCCGAGGCGCTGTCGCCGCACTCACCTCGCGCCCTGTCGCGGACCTGCCGTGCGTGGTGGTCGAGGACGTCCAGGCGGCGTTGTTCGAGCTGGCCCGAGCGCTGGTCGAACGCAGCTCTCGCACCGTGGTGATCGGCATCACCGGCTCCTCCGGCAAGACCAGCACGAAGGACCTGCTGTCGTCGGTCCTGCAGCACCACGGTGAGACCGTGGCCAACGTCGGTTCTCTGAACTCCGAGGTCGGCGTTCCCCTGACCGTCTGCCGGATCACGCCCAACACGGCATACCTCGTGCTGGAGATGGGGTCCCGGGGGATCGGTCACATCACCTACCTCAGCCGCATGGCGCCACCCCGGATCGGGGTGGTGCTCAACGTCGGCACGGCCCACATCGCGCAGTTCGGCACCCGTGAGGCCATCGGAACCGCCAAGGCCGAGCTCGTGCAGTGTTTACCGGCAACCGGATTCGCCGTCCTGAATGCTGACGACCCGATCGTCGCGGCCATGGCGAGCCAGACCCGGGCCCACGTCATACCGGTGGGGAGGTCGGCCAGTGCAACCGTCCGGGCCACCGAGATCTCGCTGGACCTGCAGGCGCGCGCGTCGTTCACCCTCGTCACCGACCAGGGCAGCGCTCCGGTTGCCCTCGGGCTCCATGGAGAGCATCACGTCGGCAACGCCCTTGCAGTGGCCGCTGTCGCACTCGCAGTCGGAATGTCGCTGCACGCCGTCGCCGGGGCGCTGGGGGAGGCCCGCCCGCTGAGCCGATGGCGGATGGAGGTTCACGAGCGCCCCGATGGCGTCACGATCGTCAACGATGCCTACAACGCCAACCCGGACTCCATGCGCGCCGCGCTCAACGCTCTGGCGACCATGGGTCAGGGTCGCCAGACGTGGGCCGTCCTGGGCGAGATGCGTGAGCTGGGGTCGGATTCCATCACTGAGCATGAGGCCCTCGGCCGGCTTGCCGTGCAGCTGAACGTGACGCGTGTGGTCGCCGTGGGTGATGGGACCCAGCCGATCGACAAGGCTGCTCGCCACGCGGGCTCTTCATCCGAGGAGTCGACCTGGGTCCCCGACGTCGAGGCCGCCTACGACCTGCTTCGGCAACGACTTGCCCCGGGTGACATCGTGCTGCTCAAGTCCAGCCATGACGCTGGTCTGCGGTTTTTAGGGGATCGTCTCCTGGACACTCCCGCGTCGGAGGTCCTTTCATGAAGGCGGTGCTGATGGCCGCAGCGGTCTCGCTCGTCGTCACACTGCTCGGCACCCCGCTGTTCATCAAGTTCCTGGTCCGCCGCGACTACGGCCAGTTCATCCGTGACGACGGGCCGACGTCACACCACACCAAGCGCGGCACACCGACGATGGGCGGTGCCGTCATCATCGGCGCCTCGCTCCTCGCCTACGGCTCGGCGCACCTGTTGACTGGCACTTCGGTCACGGTCAGCGGGGTCCTGGTTCTGTTCCTGATGGCCGGGCTGGGCATCGTGGGCTTTCTCGACGACTACATCAAGATCTCCAAGCAACGCAGCCTCGGGTTGCGCACCAAGGAGAAGCTGGCTGGGCAGAGCCTTGTGGGAGTGATCTTCGCGGTCCTCGCGCTGCAGTTCCCCAACAGTCGGTTCCGTACCCCGGCAGTGCCGTTCGTGTCGTTCGCCCGGGACACCAACGTCAACTTCGCCTTCGCCGGCACGTTGCTCGGACTCCTCCTGTTCGTGCTCTGGGCCAACCTGATGATCTCCGCCACCAGCAACGGTGTGAACCTCACCGACGGCCTGGACGGCCTCGCCACGGGCACGGGCGTCATGGTGTTCGGGGCATACGTCTTCATCTCCATCTGGCAGTTCAACCAGAACTGCCAGTTCACCCCCGGCGTGAAGTGCTATGAGGTCCGGGACCCCCGCGACCTCGCCGTGGTGGCTGCTGCTCTGATGGGCTCCTGCTTCGGCTTCCTGTGGTGGAACGCCGCCCCAGCCCAGATATTCATGGGCGACACGGGCTCGCTTGCTCTCGGTGGCGCCTTGGCCGGCCTTGCCATCACCACCCGCACCGAGCTGCTCGTCGTGATTCTTGGCGGTCTGTTCGTCATCATCACCCTTTCGGTGATCATCCAGGTCGGATGGTTCAAGATGACCGGCAACCGGGTGTTCAGGATGGCCCCGCTCCAGCACCATTTTGAGCTCGTGGGCTGGAACGAGATCACCATCGTCATCCGCTTCTGGATCGTGGCCGGGCTGTTCGTCGCGCTCGGGCTGGGCATCTTCTACACGGAGTGGGTTGTCGGAGCGGCATGAGCACCATCGATCCCACCTACGAGCCCCGCCGGGGGTCGCGAGATCTCACCCACCGCGACGCCGACTGGTCGGGTCTTCGCGTCGTGGTCGCCGGCCTCGGCATCAGTGGCTTCGCGGCCGCCGACGCGCTTTCGGAGCGCGGGGCGATCATCACCGCAGTCAGTGCCGACGCAACCCCCGCCATCATCGAGCGCGCACGGATCCTGGAGATCCTGGACGTTGACGTTCGTCTTGGACCCGAGCATCTGCGTGACCTGCCCGAAGGTGCCGAGCTGGTGGTGACCTCGCCCGGCTTGCGGCCCGACCATCCCCTGCTGCTGACAGCATCTGCCCGCGGGGTGCCGGTCTGGGGTGAGGTCGAGCTCGCGTGGCGGATGCGCGCGCTGTCCGGGGCCGCGCCCTGGATCACGGTCACGGGCACCAATGGCAAGACCACGACGGTCAAGATGCTCGCCTCTATCCTGCAAGCCGCCGGCTTGCGCGCGACGAGCGCCGGCAACGTGGGCACGCCACTGCTCGAAGCGGTCCTGCACCCCGAGCCGTATGACGTGCTCGCCGTTGAGCTCTCCAGCTTCCAGCTGCACTGGCAGAGGTCGGTCAGACCGGTGGCCTCGGTCTGCCTGAACCTCGCGCCTGACCACATCGACTGGCACGGGTCCCTGGAGCAGTACCGCGCGGACAAGGCCAAGGTCTATACGGGCACTGAAGTCGCCTGCGTGTACAACGTTCAGGACGAGGCAACCCAACAGATGGTCATGGATGCAGATGTCGTCGAAGGCTGTCGCGCCATCGGTTTCACCCTTGGCATCCCCGGTCCGTCCATGGTGGGGATGGTCGATGATGTGGTGGCTGACAGGGCATTCGTCGAGGCGCGGAAGACCTCAGCCGCGGAGCTGGCCACCTTGGCAGACCTTCAGAGACACTCCCCGTCGGTGCCACCCCACTACGTTGCCAACGCCCTCGCGGCTGCGGCACTGGCACGGGCTTATGGCGTTGGTCCCATCTCGGTGCGTAACGGGCTGCGAAGGTTCGTTCCCGACCCGCACCGGATTGCGGATGTCGCGACGGTCGACGGAGTGCGGTTCATCGATGACTCCAAGGCCACCAACCCTCACGCTGCCGGGGCTTCGATCAAGGCTTTCGAGCACGTCGTCTGGATCGCGGGCGGTCTGCTCAAGGGTGCTGACGTGGACGGGTTGGTCCAGTCTGTTGGCGATCGACTTCGGGGCGTGGTTCTGATCGGGGCCGACCGTGCGCAGATTGCCCGGGCGCTGGCGCGACACGCACCTGATGTCCCGGTGGTCGACCTTCCCAGCACTGACACTGGGGTCATGGATCTCGTGGTGGCTCGCGCCGGCGACCTGGCTCAGCCCGGTGACGTCGTCCTGCTTGCCCCTGCCGGCGCGTCCATGGACATGTTCGCCAACTATGGCGTGCGCGGCGACGCCTTCGCCGAGGCGGTGCGCCGCTATGCGGTCAGGAACCCGGGGCCCGCGGCATCGTGACCACCACCTCACGGCGGCCCGCCTCCTCAGCCGGGCGCTCTGCTTCAGCGGCCGCAGCGCCTGACTCCCCCCGGTTGGGCGGGTCTATGCCCCGGTGGCAGCACCTCGAGTCCCCGGTCACGACCTACTACCTGCTGCTGAGCGCCACCGCGATGTTGGTGGTGATCGGCCTGGTCATGGTGCTCTCAGCCTCCAGCGTGACGTCCTACAAGGACACCAACTCGTCCTACACCGTCTTCTTCACCCAGCTCGAGTCTGCCGTCATCGGCGTCATTGGCGCCTTCATCGCCACCCGTATCCCGTTGGTCACGTGGAAGCGCGTGTCGGTGCCGGCCATGGTGGCTGCCATCCTCATGCAGCTGTTGGTGTTCGTTCCGGGGCTGGGTGTTTCGGTCAACGGCAACCGCAACTGGATCCGGATAGCCGGTCAGCAGATCCAGCCATCCGAGTTCGCCAAGGTCGCGCTCGTCCTGTTCGGTGCCACCGTCCTGACCAAGAAGCGGCGCAAGCTCGCCGAGCTCATGCACGTGACGGTGCCTCTGGTCTTCCCGGCCGGGGGGTTGTTGGTGCTGCTGGTGCTCGCGGGCAAGGACCTCGGCACCGGCCTGGTGCTTCTGGCCATCATCGTCGGGCTGCTGTTCACCGCAGGCGTTCCGGCGCGGATGTTCCTGCTCGCCGGTGGTGCTTCGGCAGGCCTGGCAGCGGTCCTGGTCGTCACCAGCGCCAACCGCATGAGCCGGATCAAGGACTGGATCGGTGGCGGTTGCGTCGATCCGCATGGCTCCTGCTGGCAGACGACGCACGGCCAGTACGCCCTCGCCGATGGCGGCTGGTGGGGGGTCGGGCTGGGGGCCAGCCGGGAGAAATGGCAATGGTTGCCCGCGGCCCACAACGACTTCATCTTTGCCATCATCGGCGAGGAGCTGGGACTTCCCGGGACGCTGGTGATCATCGCCCTGTTCGCCCTGGTCGGCTTCGCGTGCTACCGGTTGGTGTGCCGAACGAACGACTTCTTCATCCGCGTGGCGACCGCCGGTGTCATGATCTGGATCCTTGCACAGGCCATGATCAACATGGGAGCGGTGATCGGCCTGCTGCCGGTTATCGGTGTGCCCTTGCCGTTGGTCTCCAGTGGTGGATCCGCCTTGGTGACAACCCTTTTCGGCCTGGGGATGTTGTTGTCGTTCGCCCGCAACGAACCAGGCTGCCGCAAGGCCCTCGCCGCCCGGCCGGGCGTCGTGCGCCGCTCGCTCGCCGTGATGCCGATGCGTCGTGGCCGCCGATCATGAGTGCCCATCCGGGGCTGACCTCGGTGCTCCTGGCCGGCGGCGGTTCGGCTGGCCATGTCTCTCCACTCCTGGCCGTCGCAGACTGCCTTCGCCTCAGGGACCCCGATATCCGGATCACCGCGCTGGGCACCAGCAACGGCCTCGAGCAGCGACTGGTTCCGGCCCGTGGATACGACCTGCGGACGATTCCCAAAGTGGCCTTCCCGCGACGGCCCGGAGTCGCGCTCATCCGCCTTCCGGGCGCTCTCAAGGCGGCCGTGGACGCGGCCGGGGCAGCGATCGACGAATGCAGGCCGGAGGTCGTCGTGGGTTTCGGCGGGTACGTCTCGGCGCCCGCCTACCTGGCCGCCCGACGACGCAAGATTCCGATCGTCGTGCATGAGCAGAACGCCCGCCCGGGCCTCGCCAACCGTCTCGGTGCAAGGATGACGCCCTTCGTGGCAACGACCTTCGCGTCCACAACCCTGCCGCATGCCACTGTCATCGGCATGCCGTTGCGTCACGAGATCGCCTTGTTGGACCGCGAGGCGAACCGGGCCGAGGGGCTGGTTCACTTCGGGCTCGTCGACCACCGGCCGACGCTGCTGATCACGGGAGGATCCCTGGGCGCGCAACGGCTGAACACCGCGTTCGCCTCACGCGTCGACGAGCTGCGCCGGCACGGCATACAAGTGCTTCATCTCAGCGGACAAGGCAAGGAGTTCGCACCCGGGTCGACGGGGCTCGGTCCACCGTATGTCGTTGCTGCCTATGCTGATCGGATGGACCTGGCCTATGCAGTAGCCGATCTGGTGGTAGCCCGTGCTGGCGCCAACACGGTCTGCGAGCTGACGGCGGTCGGGCTGCCCGCGGTCTACGTCCCCCTGCCGATCGGGAACGGTGAGCAGCGGTTGAACGCCTGCGATGTCGTCGCGGCCGGGGGCGGCTTGCTGGTCGAGGACTCATCCGTCACGGCCGGTTGGATCGACGCAACGCTGGTGCCACTGGCAGCTGACGGACCCCGGATCCGGGCGATGGCCGAAGCTGCTGCAGCCATCGGAGAGCGAGCGGCTGACGAACGGCTGGCCGACCTGGTCGCTCTTGCAGCGGACTCGCGAGCGACCGGATGAGCTTCTCGCCGGCCGACGGCTGCACGGCCCCTTCACCTCGTGAACACGGGGTCACAAGCTCGAACAGTCGTTTCGACTTCACTACCGAGGTCCCCGCCGCCGGCAGTCTGGGGTCGGTCCACTTCATAGCAATCGGTGGCGCGGGAATGTCCGGCGTCGCCCGGGTGATGCTTGCCCGGGGAATGAGCGTGAGTGGGTCCGACGCCAAGGACTCGCTCGTGCTGACGGCCCTGGCCGCTGAGGGAGCGGATGTCCATATCGGTCACGACGCCTCCTTTCTCGCGGATGCCGACACCGTTGTCATCTCCTCCGCCATCCGTGAGGACAACGTCGAGCTGCGGGCTGCCCGAGCCCGGGGGTTGCGGGTTCTGCACCGCTCGCAGGCGCTGGCATCGGTCATGTGCGGAAGTCGACGGGTCGCGGTCGCTGGCACCAACGGCAAGACCACGACGACGTCGATGCTCACGGTCGCGCTGCAGGCCTGCGGTGTCGACCCTTCCTTCGCCGTCGGGGGTGAGCTCGCCAAGCACGGCACCAATGCCCATCTAGGCACAGGTGACATCTTCGTCGCGGAAGCCGACGAGAGCGACGGGTCGTTCCTCGTCTATCGACCCGACGTGGCCATCGTGACCAGCGTGCAGCCTGACCACCTCGACTTCTATGGCACCTTCGAGGCGGTCCAGGCCGCCTATGCCGCATTCGCGGCCACCCTGCAACCCGGGGGCCTGCTCGTAGCCTGTGCGGACGACCCCGGATCGCGGGTACTGGCTGATGCGGCTGCGGCGTCAGGCACCCGGGTGATCACCTACGGCCTCGCTGCCGATGCAGACATCCAGCTCACCGCAATCGGCGGTGCCGGATTCCACGGGCATGCGGGCCTCGTGCAGTCGGGGGTGGTCCTCGGTGCCCTCGAGATCGGGATGCCGGGTCGGCACAACCTGCTCAACGCGACTGCAGCCTTCGTCGCCGCCACCTCAGGGTTGGCGCAAGATCCTGGACGGGTCCTCGAGGGGCTGGCCGAGGCGGTGCGGCGCTCGACGAAGGGCGACAGGCCTCGGCCACCCGCGAACGCAAACAGCGAGCTCCTTCGTTTCTTCGACGAGCTCGGAACCCTCGCCGATCAGCGAAAATCGGAGCGCGCATCGCTCGCGGTTCGCGAAACAGACGTCGCCGAGGCGGAGCGAGCGCTCGAAGAAATCACGAAGGGCGTGATCAACGTCGCGATCCTC
>ENA-OFCI01000598-OFCI01000598.1-metagenomes-genome-assembly--contig:-NODE-598-length-20759-cov-3.820373_pt1 | contig 20759 bp, 18 predicted proteins | sample MGYA00153391_OFCI01 | MGnify analysis MGYA00153391
AGAGCGCGGTCAATGACAATATTGGCAAATCACTGGTAGATGGATTTAAATTTGTTTCTCATTCTAAGGTGATTAGTGGACTTATCATCGGCATGCTCGGTGCATTTTTTGCAGCAGGCGCAGTCATCGGATTAGGTAAAACATTTGTCACCGATCTGAATGCCGGAGATGCTGCATACGGAATTTTATTTGTTGCTGTTTTTACAGGACTTGCCCTCGGAATTTGGCTTGGACCTAAAATCTTTGGACAATTTTCCAGGCGTCGAATCTTCGGAATTTCATTAACCATCTCTTCCGCATTCTTAGTGGTTTTTTCACTCGTATCAAATATTGTTTTAGCAATCTTGATGACAATTACTTTAGGAGCTTTTGCCGGCCTCTCTTTTGTTACTGGATTCACCTTGCTTGGATTAGAAGTTGAAGATGAAGTGCGTGGTCGAGTATTTGCATTCGTTCAATCATTGACTCGCATCTCACTACTCATCGTTCTTGCCTTGGGACCAGTACTTGCGGCTGTGATTGGTCGCCACGAGTTCACGATTGGACATATTCACCTGCATTACAGTGGGGCGGCATTTACGCTCTTTGGTGCCGGAATCATTGGACTGATTGTTGGCATTTTTTCTTATAAGCGCATGAAGGATCGTCCCAATGTCTCTTTCTTCTCTGACATTATGTCTGCCTTTAGAGGTGAGCTAGGTGGAATTACTGGACAGATAAATAAAGGGATCTTTATCGCTTTTGAAGGTGGGGAAGGCTCGGGCAAATCTACCCAGGCTGAATTACTAAAGAAGTACCTCACGGAGATCGGAGAGAAGGTCGTGCTCACCCGCGAACCTGGTGGAACCGTTCTTGGAAAGCAGCTTCGTGAAATTTTGTTAGATCCTGGGACTGGAGCGATCTCACCTCGTGCAGAGGCGCTTCTCTATGCGGCAGATCGCGCCAACCACGTATATACATTGATTCAACCAGCTCTTACTCAAGGGGATGTCGTAATCACCGATCGCTACCTAGATTCATCTATCGCCTATCAGGGCGCAGGCAGAATTTTGCAACCCAATGAAGTTGCTCGAATTTCCCGCTGGGCGACCGATTCACTAACTCCCAACCTCACCTTCATTCTAGATCTGCCCGCCGAGATTGGATTGGCCCGTTTAAGTAGCGTTGATCGTCTAGAGCAGGAGCCGCTCGCCTTTCACGAGCGTGTTCGTCGCGAGTTCTTAAATCTGGCAAATGTAGACCCTGAGCGCTACTTTGTCGTTGATGCTACTCAAAGTTCCGATGCAATTGCTAAGCAGATACAAGAACGGGTTTCTACAATCGCGCAATTAAAGATCAACCGCGAAAAAACTAAAAAGTAATATGTCGGTCTTTGATGTACTCGTAGGTCAGGATGAAACAGTTGCCATCCTCAAGAGGGCTACCGCGGCTGCGAAAAATGGCGAGGATGAATCTCAAGATATGACTCATGCTTGGCTCTTTACCGGTCCACCTGGCTCAGGTAGAAGTAATACCGCACTGGCTTTTGCCGCTGCGCTACTTTGCCCAGATTCTGGGTGTAATCAGTGCGTCAATTGTCTGACGACCTTGCGCGGGACGCATGCCGATGTTGAACTTGTTAAAACCGAGGGTCTCTCTATCAAAATTGATGAAGTTCGCGAGTTAATCTCCCGAGCGTCATGGACCCCAGCGGTCGCGCAGTATCGGGTTGTGATTATTGAAGATGCTGACCGTTTAACGGAATCTGCGGCCAATGCACTCTTGAAGGCCATCGAAGAGCCGGGTTTGCGAACGGTCTGGTTGCTCTGTGCACCAACCTTGACAGATGTCCTTCCAACAATCAGATCACGAACCCGTAACCTCATTTTGCGCACCCCTTCGATTGCAGCGGTGACACAGCTGCTTCTCTCGGAATCGATTCCAACGCAGATCGCTGAACTGGCAGCTCGCGCCTCCCAGGGCCACATAGGTAGAGCTCGTTATCTCGCAAAGCACCCAGAGGCGAGAACCCGGCGTACAGAAATCCTTAAGTTACCTCTCACCATTACGGACATCGCCTCCGCCTTTAAATGTGCTGGAGTTCTCGTCGATGCCGCAAAACACGAGGCCGAGGCTGATGCGGAAAAGCGCAATGAGAGCGAGAGCAAGGCTCTTAGAGAGGCTTGGGGAGAGCAAGGTAGCCGGGTTGTCCAAGGTGGAGCTAAAGCCTTAAAAGAGCTGGAGAGAGATCAGAAGTCCAGACAAACTAGAATGGTGCGAGATTATCTCGATAGGGCTCTACTAGATATCGCGACTTTTTACAGAGACACCCTCATGATCCAGTGTGGCTCTAAAAATGAAGAGGTTCTTGTTAATGGGGACATGGAACGAGAGATTGCGATAATTGCACGTGCTACTTCGGCAGAGAACACTTTAAGAAAGTTAGAGGCAATAATGCGCACGCGGACCAATTTGTCACGCAACGCTGCGCCATTGCTCGCCGTAGAGGCAATGATGGTACAACTCCGATGAAGAGCAAAGTTTGGATACTCGTTGCCGCGGTATTGACCCTGACTTCGATGCCAATTCCTGCCCACGCGACCCAAACGTGGACCCTGCGCACCTTTCAATCCCAGCCCCTGAAGTGGACGCCATGCAAGGACGGTTTTGAATGCACTCAATTTCAAGTCCCTATTGATTACTCACACATCGATGGAAAGACATTTACACTGCAAGTAATAAAACATCCGGCGAATTTGCTTTCCAAACGGATCGGCTCCCTCATAATGAATCCCGGAGGACCTGGAGGATCCGGAATTCAATACGTTCAGAGCGCAGATTCAATCGTTTCAACCAACATTGAAAATGTATACGACCTGATCGGTTTTGATCCCCGTGGCGTCAATCTCTCTCAACCCATCCGTTGTTTAAATGACTCCCAGGAAGATTATTTCCTGGGCGGTAATGGGTCGGTTCAAAGCCCGAGAGATTTGGCGAGTGGGGTGGATTCCGCCAAGTTAATGGCTAGTTCTTGTGCCAAGGTAGCGGGTCCAAAATTGAGTCACTACTCCACGTTGGATACCGCCAAGGATATGGAGTTGTTGCGGATATTGCTTAAAGAGTCCAAATTAAATTACATCGGAAAATCGTACGGGACCTATTTGGGTACTTTGTATGCGGCGCTTTATCCGAGATCAATCGGTCGAATGGTCTTGGATGGGGCCGTTGATCCAAATATCTCGGTCCGCGACCAGAATATAGCCCAGGCAGTTGGATTTGATACAGCTCTCAAATCTTTTGCGACTACTAACCCAACCTTCTCAGTTAAAGAGATTCAGAACTTTCTCCAGAGCGCTCGGAGTAAGCCGTTACGGGATGGAAAGAGGCGGGAGTTATCCGAGTCACTGGTCGTCACGGGCATCGCCGCGGCTCTCTATGACCCCACAGATGGATGGCCTCTGTTAGTTAAGGCCTTATTTAAGGCGATAAAGCGCCAGGATCCCACTGATTTCTTCTTGCTCGCTGACTCGTATAACGAACGCGACTCTAGTGGCCACTATGTCTCTAATCAGACCGATATCGCAGAAGTTATCTCTTGCTTAGATTTCAAAGATTCCCGGAGCCTGGCGCAAATGCAGGCCGATGCCAAGAGTTTTAGCTCCGCCGCCCCCGTCTTTGGTCCTTACCTTACTTATTCAGGTTTAGCGTGCTTGTACTGGCAAACCAAGCCCGTTGATAAACCCTCTCTTCTTCGGCTGACCACCAACCCACTTCTGATCATCGGAACTACTCGAGACCCCGCCACCCCTTACACGTGGGCGCAAGGCCTCCATAAAGAGCTATTGAATAGCACCCTGATCACCCTCAACGGGGATGGCCACACGGGGGCTAATCGTGGAAGCGCCTGCGTTGATAAAGCGATGAATACCTACCTCCTGACCGGGAAGTCGCCACTTCATGACATGACCTGCGACACCGATGCCGCGCTCGCGGGAGCAGTGAAAGCCTAACTTCTAGATTGGTAAAAAGGCCGCGTGGAATACGGCATTATTTCCCTATGCGCCTCGACCATGTTTCATATGTGACCAGCCACGAACAACTTTCTGACACCGTGCAACGCTTAGGCGCCAAGCTTGGAACTACATTTGTAGATGGTGGGATTCACCCTCGCTTTGGAACACGTAACTTCACTGCACCACTTCACAATGGGCACTATCTGGAAGTTGTCTGTCCATTAGATCATCCAGCAACTGATAGCAGCCCCTTTGGTCGGGCAGTTTCGCGTCGAGCAGCAGAAGGTGGCGGATGGTTGACTTGGGTCTTATCAACCGATGATATTGCCCCCATTGAAACCCGTATTGGTCGTCCTGCAGCTGAAGGTCACCGCAGGAAACCAGATGGAACCGATCTGCGTTGGAAGCAGATTGGTGTCTCCGATATCTTGCACGATAAGCAACTACCATTTTTTATCGAGTGGTTATCGAGCGATCATCCCTCGAAAGATGGAGTCGCGACAGCTTCAATTACCAAAGTTGAATTTGCGGGAGATAAAGAGAAAATCAAAGAGTATGCCGGTGCTGAAGTCTCTGATGCAATCGGTGAAGTCGAAATTATCTGGGTAGACCCAGCATCCAACGATGGTGATACCGGAATCGTTGCTGTCTACCTTCAGACTCCGACGGGTGAAGTTCGAGTCGATTAACTCGCTTGGTTTACTTTGAACCTGGCGCGCTCTAACTCTTCTCCATCTATCTCGCAGGTAAAGAGATAAGAACCCAATCGTGGGATTGGTAGCAATGGCATATTGAAACCCAGGTTAATGACCTGCCACTCTCCCGGTTCTAGCTCTTCAGGGCGTCCTACTTGGAAGTTCATCTCAGCACGAAATGGCCCAAATGTATCTGGGCCGGTGGGTAGTTGAACATCCTGGCCATCAATATCTTGGAGTCGAATAAGCAGCAGGTGGTTTCGATTAGTGAGATCCCAGGGGACTTTTACCTGTACTGCAATTGCGATATTTATCGGCCAAGGAGCTGGCGCACCCGCAGGTACTGTAACCCGGTCAATTCCGCCGCCAGAGATGAATAACAATCCATTAGGGGTCTCTACGTGGTTGCATAAAATCGCCGAAAGTTCCATAAGGCACAGGGTACTCTTACCTTCCCGCCTCCGCCTCGGTGGCTCAGTGGTAGAGCAGCCCACTCGTAATGGGCAGGTCGCCGGTTCAATCCCGGCCCGAGGCTCCACCTTTTAGCCACCAAATAGTTATTATCTGTGACATGAAATCGCTTTCAGTAGGCACTTTTACTAAATCCATCTTGATCGAGATAGCGCAAAGTACTGGGTATCTAGTCGAGGCGGATATCGAGGTCACGGAAATCGCAGTGCCATCTTCCCCCACTCAATTCCAGATGCTGGAGCGGGCCGAAATCGACTTAGCCATCACGAGCCCAGATAATGTTTTAGCCTACAGATATTTACAACAAAACCCCCTAGGTCGAAAACTGGATGTGAGGATTTTGGGGGCGATAGATCGCGGTCTTGGTCTCTCTCTTTGCTACGCCCCCACTCTCTCATCTGAGCCGTTGACCTTTGGAGTTGATGTTCCCAATTCTGGATTTGCATTTGTCGGTTATGAACTATTAGCCAGCCAGGATGTCGTGTATGGAAGTTATGAAGTGGTGAGTTTAGGTTCAACTCCAAAAAGAGTCGATGCACTTATCGATGGAAGAGTCAACGCAACAATTTTGAATGCAGGAAATGAACTTAGAGCTCTCTCTCAAAGCGCTACTAAGGTGGCAGATGTGCGAGAAATTGGTCCCTACATTGGTACTGTTTTCTCTTCTCTCGGAAAACCAAGCACGATAGTTTTAACGTTGTTAAAAGTGATTAATAAAGTGATTGACGAGATATTAAATGGAGAACATGCAGAATTAGTGATAAACGCAGCCAGTAGAAACTTAGGAATCACTAAAATATTAGCGGCAGAACACTATAAAACAATGCTTGATCCATTCCACGGTCTCATTCGTGGTGGTGTTTTAGACTCCGCCTCACTGCAAACAATCATTGATTTGCGCAATAAATATCTTCCTACTCCAGAACTTGGAGAGATCATGCGGGATCTTCCCTCCCTAGTAAGTTCCAAATAATCAAAGTAACCTTTAATAATGCCTTTGACATTTGACGCCCACATTCCTATTAGAGTTGTGGAAGTACCAGGGTCATCGCACCCCGCTGAATATTTCTTAGCTCAAACCATGGATGGACTGTACGTGCCCTATGTCATTCGTTTTCCGCAAGGTCCGGGGCCATTTCCTTTTATCTTTCTTGCCTACGGAAATGGTGGTGTCGGATTTGATTGGCTAGATGACCGACTAGAGCGTTTTAGTTACATCATGTATCGCCTTCTAAAGGCTGGGTACGCGTGCGCTTGGGGCCGGTATCGAGCGGAGGTAGAGCTGGGATATCACAATGGTGGTTTGCTAAAGGTTGACGTACGTCAAGGGATGCAGTTGATGAACCGTGCCCCCTTGGAGTACGAGGATGAAATTTCCATCATTGAGAATGTAAAGAGAGATCCCAGGATTGATAGTGAGAGATGCGGTCACGTAGGTGTGAGCCACGCAGGTGAAATGCTCTTTAAAATTGCTTCGCAATACCAAGGAGTTGTAAAGGTTGGGGTTGCTTGCGAACCGGCAAATCACGAGTTCCTGGCCCTTAATCCAGATAATACCGTGAAGGTTAATCCTGACTCCGGCCTGCGAAATATAGAAGAAATGGTCATGAGCAATCCGGACTATGTGCGGACTCGGATCGATGAAGAAGTTGCCAAGTCTCGGATAGCCGTTATTGATATTCCAATGCTCGTAATGGGACGAAATGACGACCCGCTACAAGGTATCTTCAGGGTGAGTTATGAATTGTTGACAGAGGCGCAGAAGAGTGCAGAGTGGGTAACATATGACCATGCGCTACACGGATATATATTTCCAGTTAAGAATGAGCAGGGCGTTGTAGAAGTAGATGAGATACAAGAGTCGGCAATTTCACGTGTAATTTCCTACCTAGACCAATATCTCAAATAGGAGTGTTCATGGAAAACGAGCAGAGAATCTCATTCTTTTCGTATGATCTGATGGATGCAGCCATGCAGAAAGAGATGCAACGTTGCGCCACCGAGGGGACTCCACGACCAGAGAGTAGTGCGATTCGGGCGCATGCACCGAATGCGTTTTGGGCATTTGCTAATAGCTGGCAAGATATCTTCTATCACGGGATCTGCGAACACTCGATCAAAGAGTTATGTCGAGTCTATATATCTCGAACCGTGAACTGCGAATTTTGTGGTAATCAACGGAGTGAGAAAGCTTCGACTGAAGGCTTACTAGAGATGAAGTTTGATGACCTGCTCAATTTTGAAAGTTCCGATAAGTATGACGATCGACAGAAGGCGGCTCTTGCCTACGCCGAGGCCATCGCATGGCGGCTTGATCTAGATAGCGTTTTTTGGAGTCGATTAAAATTGCACTTTAATGAAGCTGAATTAGTTGAACTAGGCTGTTTTATAGGACTCACCTTTGGCCAACAAAGCTGGATCAGAATTCTCAATATTGCTCACCAAACTTATATGCCAGGAACTACCGCGGGTTTGGCAAAGAACTAGCTTTCACAATTTCTCCGCCAGACCCAATTTCTCTGCCATCCAGTCCGCGGTGTAGTACCGGTGTTCATTTGGAACATTGGCACAGCCGTGATTACCGCGCTCTAGAAGCAGCAACTCACTAACAGATTTTGTGGCCTCATGAACTTTGACAGCGTCCTGCCAAGGAAAGAGCCGGTCCACCTTTCCAGAGACGATGAGGGTCGGACATTTAATCAGATCAAATCGACCTTCGTTGGTTAGATTGAGGGCGTGCTTCTGTGCCTCTTCTTGGTTCTTGGAGAAGGAGCGAACTGTGTACGTTTCGCGCGTTAAGTCGGGGAGCTGATCCCAGATCTTCCCGAGATTGTAAGGACCGCAGAGCGAGACGCAAGCCTTAATTCGGGAATCTCCAGAGGCAAAACGGGGAGCGTAGTACCCACCGAGACTTACACCCCAAACCGCAATTTTTTCAGGATCAATATCGGGTCGTGTTATAAGAAAATCAACGATGGCTCGTCCAGGAACCTCCCAATCTGCGCGTATCGGAAGTTCATATTCAGCCTCACCTTGACCAGGTCCATCAACGCTGAAGGTTGACATTCCTCGCTCGAGGAAGAGATTCTCTGTGGGAAGAAATTCCTCCTTAGTGGAATCTAATCCTGGTACCAAAATAACGATTGGGAATGGCCCGGCGCCATCAGGTTTACGCAGAATTCCAAACATCTTGGCGCCTTCAAAGGGAATTTCGATGCGCTCGCCAGGAAACTCGATGTATCTGATAGCAATATTTCGGCAACGAACTGCGTTCATGTGGGCAACTTTCATCTCTTCGTAATGGCGCACGAAGACAAATTTGGCAAAGTGATAAAAAGCAGCGGCGGTGCTGTAATGCGCTCCGGCAGATTTAAAGTGGTGCCTGGAGAGAGCATCTGCGCCCAGGCGCTCATACTCTTCCCCGCCCTTTGAAAAGGCGGCGCACCATTCATCCCAAGATTGAAGATCCCTGGTCATCCGTTCGAAGTCGACAGCGGGAACTCCATTTGCTGTGAAGCGGGGCGCCCAATGTGCCTTAGCTGATGCTATGTATTCGTCCATCTGATTACTCCTTTATTCTGATCGTAGCTCCACCTAGGTAAAGTTTTGCGATCTCTGGATTTCCAAGTACCTCGTCACCCGTTCCTTTTAGACGCACATTCCCACTCTCTACAACGACTGCCTGAGTAGCTAGGGAAAGTCCAGCACGCACATTTTGTTCAACTAACAAAATAGTGCGACCGTCATTCCACATGAGTCGAACTTGGTCCAACATCGCGCGTAAAGTCTTTGGATCCAATCCCATGCTCGGCTCATCCAGAACAACAAGTTTTGGATCGAGCATCAGACAACGAGCAAACTCAACGAGCCTCTGTTGCCCGCCGGAGAGGGCTCCGGCCTTGTCATGTGCACGATCAACGACTATTGGAAAGAGTTCCTCAATTTTCTTTAACCGACGAGCAACTTCCCCGCGGTCTTTCAAAAGGAAGCCACCCATTTCTACATTCTCTTTTACAGTCATGTCGGGAAAGAGCGAGTGGTTCTGTGCAACTTGCACGACACCTAAGGCGAGCATCTGACGTGGATTCTTTCCCGTCACATCAACTCCATTGAAGGTAACCTTCCCGAGTCGTGGAACAATTTGCCCGCTCACCACTCGTAGGACCGTGGATTTTCCAGCGCCATTAGGTCCGACTACGCAGGTAATTCCCCCCTCTGGAACGGCAAATGTTAGGTCGCGTAGAACATCGCTTCCCCCATAGCCAGCCCAGATGCCTTCTAGAGAGAGTAGTTCAGACATTACCTCTTCCCTTCCACTGCGTAATCATCATCCGAGCCACCGAGGTAGGCATCTAGCACCCGAGGATTAGAGCGGATCTCCGAAGGTTTACCGACTGCGATGACGGAGCCACGCTCCATTACCGCGATCTCATCACAAAGGTCCATAACGAATTCCATGTTATGTTCGACAACGAGGAATGTAATTCCGCGCTTATTAAGTTCCTTTATTCTCCCCGACATCTGTTGGATCAGAGTTGGATTGATCCCACCGGCGGGTTCGTCAAGGAGAATTAGTCGAGGCTCTTGAGCCAAGATCGTTGCAAGCTCGATGAGCTTTCGTTGACCGTATGAGAGATTCCCTGCCTTTTCAAAGGCAAGTTTGGTGAGACCAACAGATTCCAAGAGCTCGAAACATTTCTCGGTGCTGTACATCTCCTTGCGCTTTGATTTTGGCACCCCACTTGAACCCACTTGGATATTTTCAATGAGATTTAAACGACCAAAGACGCGAGTTAACTGAAATGTACGACCGATACCAAGAGTACAGACTTCTCCTGGTTCGAATTTTGTGATCTCCTGATCGCTAAAGTGAACCGAACCAGAGTCGGAACTCTCATATCCCGTGATGATGTTGAACATAGTCGTTTTGCCAGAACCATTTGGCCCAATTAAGCCAGTAATTGAATTTTCTCGAACCGAGAAACTATTGTCCTTGAGAGCTTGAAGGCCACCGAAAGATTTATTGATGTGGGATACGCTCAGAATATTCTTCATAGAGATCTTTCCTCTTCACGTGCCTTCAATCTTTTACGCCAGAGATTTGCCAATGATGGCAACACGCCCTCAGGCAAGAAACGAATAATTATTAAAAAAACCAGACCAAACATTATGAGGGCGTACCCACCATTTGTGAATTTAAGGTTCAGGTACTGCTGGGATGGCTCGATGATGAGGGCTCCAAGTACGGGCCCAAGAACGGTTCCCAATCCACCCAAGAAAGCCATTAGGGCAACAGTGACGTCAAAGATTGCTTCAAACGCAAAGGGTGGATAAACAGAACCAAGATAATAGGCATAAATAGCGCCACACATTCCTGTAACTGCACCAGAAATCATAAATGTGATGAGCTTGACCTTGGTGGTCTTTACTCCCAACCCACGAGCACGATCTTCATCATCTCTTATAGCCAGGAGCTCTAATCCGAAGCGAGAGCGGCGAATTGAATATGCAAGGAAGATCGCGAAGAGGGCCACAATGAGAGCTGCGATGTAGAAGTAATCGTTATATGTAGCGGCGCCCCATGTTGGACTTGGCACCTGCAATCCAGCGGAGCCATTAGTGATCCCAGTGAGGTTATAAGCTAACAACTGGAAGATGAAAAATAATGCGATAGTTATGACCACAAAGACATGGCGACGAGTTCGCAGAGCTAACCAGCCAATCGGAGCTGCGATCAAACCTGCAGCCACCCCGCAGACGGGCACGAGTGCGAAGAGCCAGATATTTCCATTGAGTTTGAAGTGCTCAGTGATGTTGGCGAAGGCGTAGGCACCAGTTCCGTAGAAAACTGCATGTCCCAGAGCCATGTATCCCGAAAAACCCGAGAAGAGGTTCCAAGCCGAGGCCGCTCCCAAATAAATCATGGTGAACATAGCAATTGAGGTGATAGCAGGATTAGTAAAGATAAAGGGAAAAGCGAAGGCAAATATAATGGCAATTGGAACGAGGATCTGCTGCATTCTTATAAAAATTGGTTTTGCTAGAGGATCCTGATTTAACGTAGCGATTAGAGTGGTCATTGGGCGCGCGCTGCTTTCTGACCAAAAAGGCCATTTGGACGAACTACAAGAATTACAATCAGAACTGCGAAGAACATCGTTGACGCCCAAATTGGGGACCAAACAACCGCTGTAACATCTTCAATAACCAATGCGAGAATTGCTGCTAAGAGGGCTCCACCGATGCTTCCTAAACCTCCAAGAACGATGATGACCAACAGACGGCTAATTAGGTCATAGCTCGTGTTTGGATTAAAGGAGTTAGTAGCTCCAAAGATCATTCCTCCACCTGCAGTTGCTGCGGCACCAACCCCAAAAGTGATCGCCGATACCCGATTGATGTTGATTCCAATGAGTTCTGCGCCGGTGCGATTTTGTACGGCGGCGCGAATGGATGCGCCGCTTTGAGACTTATAAAGAAAGAGATAAAGGGCGATTAGAAGGAGCGCCGCCAGCGCAAATCCCATGAGATATATATATGGAAGATAGAAGTTAAAAACTTTGACAGACTTTGTGACATACCAAGCAGAAATCGTCTTCAGATTCGTGGAATAAAAAAGTGTAAGAATGCCCTCTATAACGATGGAGACCGCATACGTGACTAGAATTGAAAAAGCCGTTCTATTCTGCATTTTTAGACGCCTAATAAATCCCCATTCGATCACAACTCCCACGATAAACATTATTGGAGTTGTGAGTAACAATCCGACAAAGGGATCAATGTGCAAATGCACCTGCAAGCTATAGCTGAGGTAGGCGGCGAGGATCACCAAAATTCCTTGGGCAATATTGATAATTTCCATTACACCAAATATTAAAGTGAGGCCCGCTGCCATGAGCGCGTACACGCTACCGGTGAGAATCCCGCCGACGACCGCGCGAGCAATTTCATTTCCCAAAAGAGTTACCCTTCATCAGAGTAAATCCGCAGGTATTAAGTAAGTTACTAATACCTGCGGATTTAACTATTTTCTATTAGTTGGTGCTACCCCATGGATGTTTTGGAAATTCCACGGTGGCCTTCGATGGTGGGAGAGCCTTTAGAGATCCTTTCGCGGTTGGAATAAATCCCGGGAAGGCTTGATCCGCGGTATCGGCATTTTGCCATTGGAAAAGGTAGGAGGAAGCGAGAATATTTTGACCCGTCGGGTCAAACTTCACAGGACCTTGTACCGACGTAAACGTTGCTGAATGGAGAGTTGCTAGAAGCGCCTTCTGGTTCAAGGACTTATTCCTCGTGACAGCTTGTGCAGTGACTTGTCCCACCGCGTAGGCCTCAGGAATATCTGAAGAGACATCCTGTGGCTTGCCGCCGTAAACCTTCACATATTCTGCGACCATCGCTGCATTGCCTGGGAATGGGAAATTAGGTGCCCAAGCATTTGGAACCATGGTCCCTTCCGTGTTTGTGGGTCCAACACCCGATTTGGCATCAGAGAACTGCGCTCCTTGGTCCGGCCCAGCAGTCGCAACCAAGGCTTTCGGATTGAACTTCTGTTGAATAAATTGTTGAGAGATGGCTACGAAGTCAGGGAGCAACGTTCCGAGAAGGACAATATCTGGATTGGAACTAATAATTGCCCCTGCAATTGGTGTGTAATCGGTCGTTTCAGCTGGGTATGTCTTGTTGTAGACCGTTTTAACGCCACCCTTTTCTAGAATCGCTCTCGCGGCATCTAATTGTGGAGCCGTGAATGGATCATCCTCACTGGCATACGCTGCGGTCTTTGGTCGAGTCGCGGCCGGCATTGAAATAATCCATCTTGCAAAGCTGACTAAGTTATTTGCAACTGGCAAACTCACATCAAAGACGTTGTGCAGGCCGAGTTGGAATACTGAAGGGCCACCACCCGCACCCTCCACAAAGGCGTATCCATAGCGATTGACCACCTTTGATGCTGCTTTAGTGAGGCCCGTCGAAAAAGGGCCAAAAACGAGATCGACATGGTCAATACTTATGAGCTTTTGGTAGTTAGTTGCTACCTGCACTGGCGAACTAGCATCGTTAACAATGTCGAGTTTTACCTGGCGGCCAAGCAGCCCACCCTTTGCATTTATATCCTTCGCCCAAAGTATGTAACCCTGCTTGAAGGCGATTCCATCGGAGGAGCGATCTCCCGTAAGAGAGAGGGAAACGCCAATGAGAATTGGTTTAGATGCCGCGAAGGTTGGCGTAAGTGCTCCTATAAGAAGGATAGAAGCGGAGAGGCCTGCTAAAAAGATCTTTCTACGAGTTGATATGGAGCCGATCATCATTACCCCCATTGGTATGGATAGTTGTCGCTACCGCTTGGAGACCACTGTGGGATCGGCAAGGAGTAGTGCAATCGTTTGCACGAAATCTTGCGCTTTTATAAAGCTAATGTCAAGGGGATTTGAGTAACAGTCTTTGTTACTTTTTGTTATAAAAGGCGAGCGGTGGAGCCTCGTATAACTAATTTCACCGGGAGGGTTATTTTGAGAGCGCCGATTTCGCGCCCTTCTATCTGAGCAAGGAGCAATCTAGCTGCTTCAGCGCCCATTTCGTAGTGAGGTGAGGCAACCGTAGTGAGTGGAGGCTGAAAGTCGGGTGAGAATGGCATATCGTTAAATCCAATGACGGAGACATCCTTCGGGCACTCCAATCCAAAATCCCGTAGTGCGTGGTAGACGCCTAGCGCGAGTAGGTCATTTCCAGCGATTACTCCGGTAAAATTTAGATTTTTCCCTTTCAAATATTTACTTAGAGCCACATTTCCTGCCTCGATGCTATAGGCCGTGCTCTTAATGACCTCACCCGCAACCTTCAAAGAGCGACAACTCTCCTGAAAGGCCTTTGTCCGTACCCTGGAGGTTGAAAAACTCGGGGGTCCACTCAGATGCACAATTCTTTTATGTCCTAAATCAACGAGATGAGCCACTCCCGCATAGATTCCAGCAGCATCATCACCTATTACACATGGGGTTGCTACCTCAGTCGCCTCGCGGTTGACCATCACAGCCTTGATTCCTTGTTTGTAGTATTTAGTTAGTTGGCCGATTTCTGAGTGGCCAGTCGCGATGATGAAGCCATCAACTTGGCGATTGATTAGCGAGTCGAAGAGTTTCTCCTCGTACTCTTGATTGTTATCAGTATTCACGACAAAAGCGGAGTAGCCATCTTCTACGAGCACAGAATCGATACCTCGAACAATAGGAGGAAAAATAGGATTGGTAAGGTCGGGAACGATTACTCCTATCGTTTTTGATCTCTTGGTGCGTAGTCCTCGTGCTACCGCGTTTGGGGTATAACCCAAGCGCTTCGCGATCGCATTAACTTTCTTAGCTGTCTCTGGACCAACTTGCTTAGTTGTCTCTGGGTTGAGACTCCGAGAAACCGTACTAACGTTCACACCCGCCTCTCTGGCTACATCGGCTAACGTGACTCGTCTTTGCATGCGGCAACCCTATAGTTCAAGGTATGCCTTGACGAGGGGTTGAAATCAGTCAATAATAATTCCGTGCAATCGATTGCGGACTTTTTTAAACGGAGCAGACTTCGAGGGAGCCAAGATGAATGTAGGTCCTAAGCCAACAATTGGTTGGATCGGCGCTGGGCGCATGGGTTTCCAGTTGGTTACCCGCCTCTTAGAGGGTGGTCATGATGTGACCGTTTACAACAGAACTCGTGCAAAGGCAGAGCCTCTGGTAACAAAGGGAGCAAAGGTCGTGGATCATCCCAGCGATCTCGCCGGTCTGGATGTTGTTTTCATTATGGTTTCTGCTCCAAAAGATCTTGAAGAGGTAACGATGGGGGAAAATGGCCTTCTTACCGTTGCAGGTCTGGCCCCCAAGGTGATTATTGACTCCTCGACCGTCTCCGCCGAAGTCTCACTTAAGGTACGCGCTTTCGCGAAGGAGAAGGGAGCCGAGCTCCTCGCCGCGCCGGTAAGTGGGAACCCGGCGGTGATCACAGCTGGAAAGTTGACCGTCGCCGTCTCTGGCCCAAAGCAGGTTTACGATGAAGTGGCTGCTCTGATAAGTCTGTTCGGGCGTAAGGTCACCTACGTCGGAGAGGGAGAAGTTGCTCGTCTAGTCAAAATTGCCCACAACATCATGCTCGGAGTTGTAACTCAAACCCTCGCGGAGATCGTCACATTGACAGAGAAGGCAGGAGTTGAACGTGCTGCTTTTCTCGAATTCTTAAATGACTCTGTAATGGGCTCTACTTTCACCAAGTACAAGTCCCCCGCCATCGTAAACTTAGATTTTGCTCCAACCTTCACGATCCCACTCTTGTTGAAGGACTTTGATCTTGGACTTGAAGCGGCCCATGATCTCCAAGTTCCCATGCCAATTACCGCGGCGGCGCAACAGATCACCGCTTCCGCGCGCGGAGCTGGGTACCTTGAGGAAGATTTTATGGTTCTCTTGATTGAACAGGCCCGCCGTGCTGGAATGACACTCGTATCAGAGAATAAAAAAGTTCTGAGTGGACTGGAGGTGGAGAGTGATGACTAACCCCCCGCAGCTTTACGCCCCAGGTCATATGGGTGTTGATTACGAGATGCGTGTCGATTTTGATCGTCTGCGAAATTATCGAATTGGTCGTGCGAAGAACTCGCTCTCCGCAAGTCAATGTGGTGCATTCTTACTTTTTGATTTCTACAATATTCGCTACACCACTCAATCCTGGGTGGGGGGAGCGTTGGGTGACAAGATGACCCGTTACGCACTTCTCACGCGCAACGGCGAGCCGATGCTCTGGGATTTTGGTTCCGCAGTCCGCCATCACAAGTTATATTCACCGTGGTTGAAGGAGGAGAATAATCGCCCAGGAATGCTTGGGATGCGCGGGGCAATAGCACCATCGGCTGGTTTAATGGAGTCGGCGGTTCGAGAGATTAAGGGGCTATTGGAAGACGCGGGTGTTGCCAACCTTCCGGTCGGGGTCGATATCGTTGAACCCGCATTCCTCTTTGAAATGCAACGTCAAGGTTTGACCGTTGTTGATTGTCAGCAGGATATGTTGGATGCACGGCTCATAAAGAACCAGGATGAGATTATGTTACTCAACCAGGCCGCCGCGATGGTCGATGGGGTCTATCAAAATATTGTTGACGTATTGAAACCCGGAATTCGGGAAAATGAGATTGTGGCTTTAGCAAATAAGCGGCTCTATGAGATGGGCTCAGACCAAGTAGAAGCGATCAACGCCATCTCCGGGGAGCGCTGTAATCCACACCCGCATAACTTTACCGACCGGTTAATCAGACCGGGTGATCAAGCCTTCTTCGACATCATTCACTCCTTTAACGGGTACCGAACCTGTTACTACCGCACCTTCGCTGTAGGAAGTTCAACTCCCTCGCAGCGTGATGCTTACACTAAAGCTCGCGAATGGATGGATGCGGCGATTGATGCGGTGCACGTGGGAAGTGATACGGCAGCGATTGCTAAGGTCTGGCCGAAGGCGGAGGATTTCGGGTTTGAAAGTGAATTAGCCGCTTTTGGTCTGCAATTTGGACATGGCTTGGGATTAGGTCTTCATGAACGTCCAATTATCTCTCGGCTAAATAGTTTAGAAAATCCTATTGAGATTCGCCCCGGTATGGTCTTTGCCCTGGAAACCTATTGCCCCGCTTCTGATGGATTCTCAGCGGCACGTATTGAAGAGGAAATTGTCGTAACGGAAAGTGGCACACATATTCTGACGAAATTTCCGGCACAAGAACTCTTCGTGGCGAATCCTTACTAACATCATGGAAATTTCTAAAGGAATTCCGGGTTTGCAACGCGTAGACCATATTGGTATCACCGTGCCGAATCTCGCGGAAGCTACACTTTTTTTTATCGATGTTCTTGGTTGTGAGTATATGTATAGCCTTGGGCCGTTTCAGAGTGATGAAGGTTGGATGCAGGAGCATCTCAATGTGCATCCGCGCGCCATTATGAAAGAGTTACATTTCTTTCGCTTAAACGGGGTAGCGATATTTGAAGTTTTTGAATATGCGGCGCCAGACCAATCGTTCGCAGTTCCAAAAAATAGTGATGTGGGGGGACATCACATTGCTCTATATGTTGCTGACATGAGCGCCGCCCTCGCGCATCTTAAAGAACATAACATTCAGATATTAGGGGAGCCAACTGTGAGTAAAGGACCCAGTGAGGGACAACACTGGGTTTACTTTTTATCTCCGTGGGGGGCGCAATTCGAATTAGTTTCCTACCCCAACGGAAAGGCTTTTGATCACCACCCCGAGAAGTTCGTGAAGAAGGTAGGGGAATAATGCCGCTCCACCATAAGCACAAATCCACCGCCCCTTGGGTAGAAGTAGCGGTGATGCCTTCGGATTGGGACAAGGCTGAGCCGGCGCTCCTCAATAACATGTTGGTCGAGATGGTGATCATTCGTACCTTCGAAGAGTATTTGCTGCAGCTCGCGGCGGCGTCCTTGATTCATGGTCCCGTTCACTCAAGTATTGGTCAAGAGGGTGGCGCAGTTGGATCCGCTATCGTGCTGCGTACTTTAGATAGCATCAACGGATCACATCGAGGTCACCATCAATTTTTGGCGAAGGTACTGACTCACTTACAACCACAAGGTTTTGATCCGCGAGCTGAGTTCTCCCCTGCCGTGCGCGAGGTAATTTTGCGCACTTTGGCGGAAATCGCTGGTTTAGACCGCGGCTTTAGCCACGGGCGGGGCGGTTCAATGCATTTGCAGTTGAAGGAAGCCGGAGCGATGGGCACTAACGCGATTGTGGGCGGTGGAGTCCCGCTTGCGGCTGGATTTGCCTGGTCGCACAAATTTGCTGGGACTGATGCCGTATCTGTTACATATTTTGGTGACGGAGCGATCAATATCGGTTCCACTCTAGAAAGTTTTAACTTAGCGGCAGCTTGGAAGTTGCCTATCTGTTTCTTCATCGAAAACAATATGTATGCGGTTTCTACGCACGTATCGGAATCGACGGGCGAACCCCGGCTATCTGCCCGTGGTCAGGGTTTTAACATCCCTAGTTGGAAAGTTGATGGGATGAATCCGCTTGCGGTTCATCTGGCCATGACCGAAGCCGTGGCACATATGCGGGCTGGTAAGGGACCAACCATGATTGAGGCCGATGTTTATCGTTATTTTCACCAGAGCGGAACCTTTCCAGGGAGCGCCTTTGGTTACAGATCGAAGGAGGAGGAGGCCAGCTATAAGGCGCGTGATCCGATTCTTCAGATCTCCTCCCACCTGATCCGGCGCGGCTTGATATCTCAGAGTGAGATCGATGCGCTGATCCAGCGAGGTGAAAGGCTGATGGAAGAGTTAGGGGATGTCTTACTCGAACCAATTCTTGGTTCGAACCCGCCAAAGCGAAAAATTAAAGACAGCGAGTGGCCTAACCCCGCCTTCGTTAACACAGGGGTACGAGGGGATCTTTCAGAATTCAGTAGCGCTCGTTTTTCAGAGTTAGCAACTCATCAAGGTGAGATCGTGGAGGCAAAATTTATAGACTCTGTCGCCAGGGTTTTAGGAAGACAGATGGAGAAAGATAACTCTGTTGTCATCTTGGGTGAGGATATTCATCGCCTCGCGGGTGGAACCAACGGCGCGACCAAAGGCCTAAAAGATCGCTTCCCAGATCGAATACTTGGTACCCCAATTAGCGAGAATGCATTCACAGGGCTTGGTGGCGGGATAGCAATTGATGGCCGCTTTAAACCGATCGTTGAATTTATGTATGCCGATTTCATGTGGGTGGCTGCCGACCAAATCTTCAATCAGATAGGAAAGATGCGGCACATGTTCGGTGGGGATGGCGCAGTACCCTTTGTCTTGCGCAGCAAAGTCGCTATGGGTACTGGTTATGGCTCACAACACTCCATGGACCCCGCAGGGGTTATGGCAACAAACCCCGGCTGGAGAATTGTCGCTCCTACAACACCATTTGATTACATAGGCCTCATGAATAGCGCCTTGCTCTGCCAGGACCCAGTAATCGTGCTGGAGCACGTCGATCTCTATAATTCCATGGGGCCAACCCCGCTGGATGATCTGGATTATTGCATTGAAGTTGGTAAGGCGGCGATTCGCAGAACAGGCAGTGAGCTCACGATCTTGACCTACCTCGCAATGACTAATTATGTCTTGGAAGCGGTAATTGAATTCCCAGATGTTGATGCCGAGGTAATTGATCTCCGTTGGCTTGATCGTGCCAGTATCGACTGGGAGACGATTGGAAAATCAATTAAGAAGAGTGGCCATGTATTGATTGCCGAACAAGGAGCGATTGGTACCTCGTATGGGGGTTGGTTGGCGGATGAGATCCAACGCCGCTATTTCTCAGATCTAAAAGGGCCAATTGAGCGTGTGACTGGCGGCGAGGCTTCACCTTCTATCAGTAAGGTGCTCGAGAGAGCGGCCATCGCGAAGAAGGAAGAGGTAGTGAGTAAGTTGCGTGCGCTGAAGGCATCCGGACGATTTAGTATTACCTAGGAAGATCTAGAACAGGGGACTCTCGTGAAGATGCAGTTAAAGACAGAATTATTTATTAATGGCCAATGGGTAAAGGGAACGGGTTCATTGCCAGTCATGAATCCCAGTACCGGAACGCTTATTGCGGAGATATCAACTGCGGACCAAACGCAGTGCGATGCCGCGATTACGGCGGCACATGATGCCTTCCCCGCGTGGGCCAAGACTCCTTCCCGATATCGTTCCGAAATTCTCCGTAAAGCCTTTGAAATTATGACTGCGGAATCGGATCAGATCGCTCGTCTAGTATCAATGGAGAATGGTAAGACCTTCACCGATGCCAAAGGCGAGGTGAGTTATGCCGCCGAGTTCTTCCGCTGGTTCGCCGAAGAAGCTGTACGCACCCCCGGGGATTTTCGTCACTCACCGAGTGGGGATAAGAGAATATTGGTCACCCATCAACCAATCGGAGTTTCATTACTGATTACTCCTTGGAATTTTCCGGCTGCGATGGCGACCCGAAAACTTGGTCCTGCCCTTGCAGCCGGTTGTACCGTGATTTTAAAGGCAGCATCCGAGACGCCATTAACTGCTCTCTGGATAGTTGATATCTTGCATCGCGCTGGCGTTCCTGCCGGCGTAGTGAACTTTGTCATGCCTGAGAAGACCGGCGCGATGATCTCTCGCATGATGCACGATCCTCGCGTGCGCAATGTTTCCTTCACTGGTTCAACTGAGGTTGGTCGGGGACTCATTAAAGAATCTGCTGATCTGGTTCTTCGTACCTCCTTGGAGCTCGGTGGCAATGCGCCATTTGTGGTGCTAGATGATGCAGATATTGACGAGGCGGTCAAAGGCGCAATGATCGCTAAGATGCGAAATGGCGGCGCCGCATGCACAGCTGCTAATCGATTCTTGGTGGCAAACTCCGTCTCTGCAGAATTCATCGCAAAATTAACTCAGGCTATGGCAGATTTAAAGATGGCTGACGGTTTGGCTGACGGCGCACAACTCGGTACAAGTGTCTCTCGTAAAGAACGCGATAAAATCGCGGAGTTAGTAGATTCTTCGATCGCAGCTGGTGGGCAGCTTCACCTCGGGGGAATTATCCCGGAAG
>ENA-OFCI01000599-OFCI01000599.1-metagenomes-genome-assembly--contig:-NODE-599-length-20755-cov-3.269420_pt1 | contig 20755 bp, 19 predicted proteins | sample MGYA00153391_OFCI01 | MGnify analysis MGYA00153391
CGCTGTCGGCCCTGCTGCGGGTGCCGCACCTGGTGCTCGCCGTCAACAAGATGGACCTCGTCGACTTCGACCAGGGCACCTACCACCGCATCGTCGAGGACTTCCGCACCTTCGCCGCCGGCCTGGACCTGCCCGACCTGACCGCGATCCCGATGGCGGCGCTGCAGGGCGACAACGTGGTCCACCGCAGCTCTCGGATGCCCTGGTACGACGGGCCCGCGCTGCTCGAGCACCTCGAGCAGGTCCTTGCCCGAGTGACTGTCGGCGGTGAACCCGCTCTTGGCCAGGACCTTGTGGACCTTGGTGTCGATGATGGGAACGCGCAGCACCGACTCGGTGTAGGCGCTCGATGTGAACAACCCCAGGAAGCGCTTCTCGCCGGTCACCTCGCCGTTGGCGTCGAACACCTTGATGCCCACGTAGTCCAGATAGGTCGAACGGTGAACCGTGGCGCGGGAGTTGGCCTTGGTGATGATCAGCAGATGCGCCTCGCGCGCCTTGGCCCGTGCCTCCGCGTTGAGCCGCCCGAAGCTCCCGGAGTGGGGCTGGTCGTAGCGCAGGAGACCCAGGCCGGTGCCGGTGATGGCGTGCAGCACATCCTCTTGGTTCTCACGATCCAGGGAGTACTCGCGGTAGCCCAGGAAGGTGAAGTGCTCATCGGCCAGCCACAACAGCAGGCGCCGGGCGTGGGCGATCTCTTCCGGGTCGACCGGTGGAGGGTCGGTCTCGAGACCTGCCGCGATCTGACGACACTCGAACGCCATCTTGGGCCAGTCCTCGACCGACTCACGCACGTCCGAAAGGACACGGCTGAGGCTCTCAGAGATCTCCTTCAGCGCAGCCTCGTCGACCTCGCGGTCGATCTCGACGTGCATCCACGACTCAAGCCCTGCGCCGAACTCGTCATCGGTGATCGCATCGACGTCCAGGATCTCCTGCAGCGCACCTGCCGCGTCGCGACGAACGATGAGCTGAGGGTGGATGACCAGATGGAACGCACGTTCCTGGCGTGAGAGGTCGGCGGTGACCGAGTCGACGAGGAAGGGCATGTCGTCGGTGACGATCTCGATGACCGTCTGACCACATGACCAGCCCTGCTCCTCGCTGGTCGGGGTGAAGACGCGCACGTTGGCTGTGCCCACGGGGCGGTCAGAGGCAACCGCTTTGTGGGAAAGGGCCGCTCCGAGGATGTCCTCGGGGCCGCGGCTCAGCAGGTCCTCGGTGGCGACGTGCCGGTAGTAGCGGCGCAAGAACGGCTCGAGACGCTCGCCCCCGGCCCTTTCGGCCAGTTCCGCAGCGGAGTGGATGACCTGGGAACGGGCCTGTTCAAGCGACTCAGACATCTCTGAAATCCTTAGGAGATATGGCACGATGCACGCCGTTGTGCACCCTTTGCCGAGCCTATCCCTGAGCAGGCGACGAAGACGGGGGGGTATCCAAACGCGCCGGGTAGCTCCAGCTGCGCGCTACATTGAGCTTGGGCTGTGGGTAACGCCGAGGGTGCTCGGCCCAGCGGCCATAGGCTGTTGGTATGCCTGCCGCGAACCGTGTTGACCCGACGACGCTCGATGCCGTCGCCGCCCAGCTGGCCCGGTCGAGCACGGCCGCTCTGGAAGCCTCGTATGAGCTGCTTGCCCACTACTCCGACACCGGAGACGCCTCCACCCAACGCGCGGTGGACACCCTCATCGACGATGCCGCCGACTCGCTTCGAGCGCTCGCCGACTCCTTGGCCGAAACGGCGTGCAGGCTCGATGCCGCCGCGACCCTGGCCAGTGGCAAGGGGACCTTGAGACGAGGCGAGGTGTCCGCGACCCGGGGCGAGGTGTCCGCGACCCGGGGCGAGGTGTCCGCGATCCGGGGCGACGGGTCCCTGACCCGAACCGGCCCGAGGCGCGGTCACTTCGGATGACACCGGCCCTCATCCACGGCGACCACGTCTCCTGTTCCCGGGGCGGAGGGTCCATGCGACGCGAGTCCTCGCGGCTCCGCCAACACGCGCGATCACTGGACGACGCCCTCGGTGAGCTTGCCGGGTGGACCGGACCGGAGGCCGAATCCTCGCGGGCCGCCATCGCCGCCATGGTTCGCGAACTTCGAGCCACCGCCGACGGTCTGGACGGGGCCGGAGCAGCCCTGCAGGGTTACGCGACCGACCTCGCCGAGGGCCATGAGCTCGGACGCCGTGCTGAGCAGCGCGTTGACGAAGCCGGCGTTCTCCTGAACGGAAGTCGGGTCGTCGCGCCATGGGGCCCGGCCAGCGCCGAAGAGGCCGAGCGCCGACGTGCGCAAGTGCTAGTCGTCCAGGCCAGGGTCGACCTCGCCACCGCTCGCGTGGGTCGTGCCCGAGGAAGGCTGGGACGCGAGATGAGACGCCTTGCGCAGGAACTATCAGAGCATTCGCGAGCTGTAGACCCGGCTCGGCAGACACCTCTGCCTCCGCGCTGAACTCGGCCAGCCGGTTAGATTGAGGCCATGAAAATCAGCACCACGTTCGACTACGCGGCCACGCCGCAGCAAGTCTTTGCCATGCTCGCAGACATGGAGTTCCAGAACCGCAAGTGCACAGCCACCGGCGCCTTGAGCCACTCGGTATCCGTCAGCCCACAAGGTGACCGCACGCTCATCGTCAACCACCGGGACATGCCGACGGATAGCTTTCCCGACTTCGTCAAGAGCATGGTCGGCACCACGTTGGCCGTCACCGAGACCCAGGACTGGGGCCCGCCCGACCCCGACGGGAGCCGCCAGGGCACGATCACCGTCGACCTCGGCGGCGCCCCGTTGGATCTGGTCGGAGTCCTCTCCCTGGCACCTGCCGGTGAAGGCTCGCTCGAGTGCATCGACGCGCACCTCAAGGCCAAGATCCCGCTGATCGGCGGCAAGATCGAAAAGGCTGCGGCGCCGGCGATCGAGTCCGCCATCCGTGTCGAACGAGAGACCGGCCAGGCCTGGCTGCGAAAAGCGAAGTAACAACGCACGCAGATAGGCCAGTCGAGCTCGAGGTGGAGCTCTCGAGGTGGGCCCGAGGTCAGCGGGACCTTGACTTCGACAGTTGCACACATGAATCGACGCGGTTGTTCTGTCGGCGGTGGTCGGAGTTCTCCTGGAGTGCGGGGCGTTCAGGTTTGCCAGGTGACGTCGTGGGCGGTGACGGTGGCGGTCAAGTCGTGGCGGTGGACCCAGGTGTGGTGGTAGCCGCACAACAAGGTGAGGTTGCCTGAAGGGGTGCTCCCCGTGCACTCCGTCGACCAAGGCGACCTGGGTGCCACCGGTATCCGACGCCTGGGCGGCGGGGCGTCGCGTTTCGGAACAGACTGATTGTTCGACCTATGGGAACTGCGAGTTTACTGTCGACAGTTGCGAACTGACTACAGAACTGGCTGCCGATACGACAACGAAGATCCATACCGCCGCGATCAGACCAAGTATCCCGATGATGAGCGCGGCGACCGCCAGACCGCGGCCTGCTTGGTCGTGGGTCCGGGTCTTTCGCATTGAGACCGTCGCGAAGATGACGGCGGCCAGGCTGCCGAGGCCACCCATCCATAACAGGCTGAAGACGAATGCCGTGATGGCAGTGCCGCTGTACGGGCGCTGTGTGGCAGGCCGGTATCCGTATGACTCTGAGCTTCCCACCGTGTTTGTCCCTCGATAGATGTGGGGTCATCGTCCTGCAAAGTGCTCGAACTGGGATGCAATATGGCAAAAAATCGCCCGAATGGTCGATGCCCCGTCCTGCGACCGCTTACGAGCTTGTGCTGTCACTGCGCCACTGGATGCTCGATCAAGGGCTTGGCTTAACGACTAGCGAGGTTGCAAAGGGAGGTGAGTCCTCCGTCGAGCCAGTGTTTGACGTGGTGGCGATTAGCTAGACACTTGCCGACTGATGAGATCGAGCGGTTTGTTCAAGTAGTCCATTCGGCCGGTTTCATACGATCTAGCAGACTCGCGACTGCGTGGGCCACTACGGTCTTATCGCATCGTCATCCGAGAGGCAGTGATCCGGCCAGTTCCCTAGTCCGGTGCAAGTTGTCGATATCGACCAGGGAGGGCCAAGTTGAGAGGCGTCCGCACGCACTACGAGATCCTCGGGGTCTCGGCGACCGCTTCCGCGCTGGAACTCAAGACCGCCTATCGCCGGCTTCTTCGTCAGGCGCACCCGGACATGGGTGGATCGGCGGCCCTGCTGGACCTGGTGAACGAGGCCTACGACACCCTCAAAGACCCCTCATCAAGGGCGGGGTACGACGCCGCTCTGCGCCAAGGTACGAAGACGACAGGTTCCGGATCAACTGGCCCTCGAACGCCACCACCACGAACGCCACCACCACGAACGCCACCACCACCGCCACCGCGCCCTGCCAGTAGTCCTCCCCAGCCGCCGCCTGAAACACCATTCGCACCAACAGCAAGTCACCACCGCCCTGCCAAGGGGACCAGGCGCAACAGCTTTGGATCAGGGATGCCGTCCGACGACGTGCCTCGTTCACCCTCCGGTCGAGTGCCGCAGTGGGTCATCGACGAAGCCCACGGCCGTGCTCCCCAACACGGGGTGCCGTGGCGCTCTTACCCTTCAGCCCAAGGCACACAGTCGCTGCGACAACGGCGGCGGCGGTGGTCAAGGGGTCTCACCTCTGCGCTCGTTGTCTTGGCCATCGTCGGTGTCGCCGCGTGGTTGCAGGCCAACGGCACGCTGAAGCCGACGTTCACGAATGCGGCGCTGACATCGCGCCCGGCGAACTGGCCAAAGCCGGGTCACGAGGAGTCCTCACGGCCTCTCGGTGTGCCAGCCCCCCTGGTGGCGGCCAGCGGCTCATACCGGTTTCTTGCTCACCAGGCTGACGGCACGACTCCTGTGTCCTATGACCCGTGCCGCCCGATCCACTACGTGATACGACAAGACGGTGAACCAGCAGGTGGCAACCAGATAGTCACAAACGCCGTCCATCGCCTCTCACAGGCCACGGGTCTGCACTTCGTGTACGACGGCGCAACCTCCGAAGGCCCGTTCCGCGAACGCCTGTCTTACCAGCCCAACAGGTACGGGGATCGCTGGGCACCGGTCCTGGTCTCATGGGTCACCGCGAAAGAGAACCCCGTCATGGCCTCTGCCGTGACAGGTGAGGGCGGCAGCTCCGCTTTCGGTTTCCCGGGCGGACCGAGCGCCTACGTCAGCGGCGCGGTGGAACTGGACGCCGCGAAGTTGACCAGCGAACTGAAACGCCCCGATGGCAAGAGGGTGGTGCGGGCCGTCGTGCTCCATGAGCTCGGGCACCTGGTCGGACTCGACCACGTCAGCGCTGCCAACCAGCTGATGTACCCCCAAATCCAACCCGGCGTTACCGACTTCGGCACAGGTGACCTCACCGGCCTAGCGGCGCTTGGGAGAGGCACCTGCATGCCCAACTTGTAACCGGTCGTAACCCTGCCACTTTCGAGAAATCCTGATCAGGTTTTCACCAGTAGTTCCTTCGATCACCTTTATCCGGTTCGCCAGACAGTGCGACATGGCGGCTCTGCTTTCGGAGCGCTGAGGGCCAGAATCCGGGGAAGGTGCATATGGGCGAGGCCAAGCCTGGATGGTATTACGTGGGCACCGGGAAGTTGCGGTACGACGATGGCGACGACTGGACAGACCACTACAAGCCTGTTGATGATGCGGGGAAGCCAGATGCTGAGCCCCTTCGTTCTCCGCGAGATGTCCTGGGACCGGATTGCGTCCCCGCGAGTGGTGTAACTCCATTACGCGTGATGCTTTGTGTTGTGCACTATGCCGTGAGGGCCTGGGTGGTGTCGATCACCTCCGGGTCGGCTGGTCGTGTTGGCAGGGCGGTCGGCTCTGGCGCGGTGAGTAGGGCCATGGAGGTTTCGGAGAGGTAGCGGCGGTCGCTGACTTGCCCTTCGCCAGCCTTCACAATGGCCCGCAACCTGGCGATCTTGGAAGCGGCCTGCGCCTTGCTCCATGCTTCTTACGATTTGGCCTCAACCAGCAGAACGCGGGGCGCGCCTCGGAACAACAATTGTTGCGACTTAACCGAAGCTGGAGTCTCTGGATGCCGGCGCTGACGACTCCCGAGCCCGTCCTTGTCCAGAAATGGCGGCAAGACGAGCGCGCCAACGCCCGACTGCCTGAGAAGCAGCCGAGGTCAAGTCGTCAGGAATGTTGCCTCCTGACGGCGGCCACTTCAACTGCGCCAACTCGTGGTTGCCCTTGAAGCGCCTGTCCTGCGCGCTCCCAGCCCATGGTTGCTCACATCGCGGTGTTCAGCCCATGTGCGGGTAACCGTGGGTCTTGGGCGCCACGAACGTCTCCTTGATGGAGCGCGCACTGGTCCAGCGCATCAGGTTCAGCGGCGAACCGGCCTTGTCGTTGGTGCCCGACGCACGACCGCCACCAAAGGGCTGCTGGCCCACGACGGCGCCCGTGGGCTTGTCGTTGATGTAGAAGTTGCCAGCCGCAAACCGCAGCCGTTCCTGCGCGTCGGCGATGGCGGCGCGGTCGGTGGCGATGATCGACCCGGTGAGCGCATAGGGCGACGCCGACTCCATCTGGTCGAGCACCTTGTCGTACCTGCTGTCCGCGTAGACGTGAACGGACAGGATCGGGCCGAAGTACTCGACGCTGAACGCCTCATCGGCCGGGTCGTCGATCTCCAGGATGGTCGGGCGGATGAAGTAGCCGACCGAGTCGTCATACGTGCCACCGGCAATGACCTTGACGCCCTTGGTGGCGTGCGCCTTGTCGATCACGTCGCGGTGCTTGGCGAACGCCCGTTCGTCGATGACGGCGCCCATGAAGTTGGAGAAGTCGGTGACATCGCCCTGGCCGAGGCCATCGGTGATCCGGGCGAGATCGGACTTGATGACCTTCCAGAGGCTGCGCGGCACATAGGCGCGCGAGGCCGCAGAGCACTTCTGCCCCTGGTACTCGAACGCGCCGCGAATCATGGCCGTGCGCAACACATCCGGGTCGGCGGAGGGGTGAGCCAGGATGAAGTCCTTGCCGCCCGTCTCACCGACCAGTCGGGGATAGGTCTTGTAGGTCTTCAGGTTGGCGCCGACCTGCTGCCACAGGGACTGGAAGAGCGCGGTCGAGCCGGTGAAGTGGATGCCGGCCAGGTCCGGCGAGCTCAGCACCACCGAGGAGACGTTGACTCCGTGCCCGGTCACCATGTTGATGACGCCGGGCGGCATACCGGCCTCTTCGAGCACCTCCATGGTCAGCTGGGCAGCCAGCTGCTGGCTCGAGGACGGCTTCCAGACCACGGTGTTGCCCATGAGAGCAGGGGCGGTGGGCAGGTTGCCGGCGATGGCCGTGAAGTTGAATGGCGTGATCGCGTAGACGAACCCCTCGAGCGGGCGGTAGTCGACGCGGTTCCAGATCCCCCTGGAGTTTGCCGGAGGCTGCTCGGCCAGGATCTGCCGCGCAAAGTGAACATTGAAGCGCCAGAAGTCGATCAGCTCGCAAGCACCGTCGATCTCGGCCTGGTAACAGGTCTTGGACTGGCCCAACATCGTTGCGGCGACCACCCGTGCCCGCCACGGCCCCGCAAGCAGGTCGGCCGCCTTGAGCAGGATGGCCGCTCGATCATCGAAGGAAAGGGCACGCCAGGCTGGTGCCGCCGCGGTGGCCGCTGCGACCGCTGCCTCTGCCTCGGCGACAGTGGCCTCGCGCAGGGTCCCGAGAATCCGCTTGTGCGCGTGAGGCTGACGCACGTCGATCTTCTTGCCGGTGCCGGTGACCCGCTTGCCACCGATCGTGTGAGGCAGGTCGGTGCGCTTGCCTCCAAGCTCGGCCAGAGCCAGCTCCAGCTCAGCGCGTTCCGGGCTCCCGGGTGCGTAGTCCAGAACGGGCTCGTTGAGCGGGGCGGGAACTCGCGTCACAGCATCCATTGCGTCGAACATCTCCTGAAGGTCTTCCAGCTTTGGGGTCGCCGCCCATCGTGCCACGCCTTACAGAAGGGCGAGTATGGCGGGAAGCTCAGTCACGTCGTACCACAGCAGTTCGTCGTCCTCCGAGCTGTCGTCACCATCGATATGGAAGGAGGCAATCCGACTGAGCGCAACGGATTCGGAGATGGAGACGGCCGACTCGTCGATGAAGCTCCCGGGCGCCGGAGAGCCCACGACCTCCGACTCCACGTCTGCCGCAGCCACGATGCGCCGGCTCTCACGGGAGGTGAGCAGAGAGGCCGAGCCGCGGACGGCGTCGCTCAGCGCGGTGTACTCCCACTCGTCCTGACCCGCGTCCCTGGCGGCGGCCCGCACGGCCTCCGTGACGGCATGGGCGAGAAACGGCGCGCCGCGCAGAACGCGTTCCTTGTCCAGGCTTCGTAGCATCGACGCGTTCAGGGGCACGTAGATCCGGGTCACAGTCATCCGACATCACTGAAGTCGTCACCACGGGGCAGCGGCGCAGGATCACGCAACGCGAGGGCCGAGGTGCGCAAAGAGGTCTCAATGACCGCTGGGCGTCTCGAGATGTCCATCAGGTTGCCACCGATGGCCTCGAGGTCTGCCGGACCCGGGCCGAGGACGGTGACCTCGGTGCCGTGGCGATGAACGGTATCAACCTCGCGAACGACCTTGCGAGTCAACCGGTTTCGCCACTGCCGTTCGAGTCGGGTCGCCCACTGCGTGGGTGTGTCCGGGTCGAAGCTGACCTGGGGGGCGAGCACGAAGACCTCGTCCAGACCCTCACCCGCGAGCAGGTCAAGGTTGGTGGAGGACCACGCACCACCGTCGATGTAGCGGTGGTCCCCGATCATCACGGGCTGGTACCACCCGGGGATGGCACAGGAAGCCATGACCGCATCGGCCAGGGGGGCCGCCGGCGCCCCCGGCCTCCCGAAGGCGGCTCGCTCACCGGTGTCGTAGTCGAGGGCCACGACGGTCACACAGTCCCGTGCGACCCAGCCCTCCGGGACCACATGGGAGATCAAGGCCCCGATCGCCGCGAGGTTGCCCCGGCCGACGGGCAGGAATGCGGACAACACGGCAGTTGGCGGCAGCTGCCGCAGCTGAAGAGCATTGCGCATCAACAGCTCTCGCGACCCTAGCCCCGCGCGCGGGCGCATCGGCCGATCGCTACCGCTAGCCTTCTCGTAGTCGAAATGGAAGCCGGTCAACGGGCCTGACCTGAGCGGGAGCCCGAGCTGATGTTTGACCAGGTCGCCGACGCTGACCCCGGCGCCCAGCAGGGCGACCAGGACCGATCCCGCCGAGGTGCCGACGCAGGCGTCGAAGTCACGTACGTCGATCCCGGTCTCCTCCTGCAGAGCCTGAAGGGCCCCCACCATCCAGGCCGCGCCAAGAACACCGCCACCGCCGAGCACCAGCCCCCGCCGCTTCGGCTCGGTCATCTGCTCGCGCGCTTCGTGGTCCGTCGGCTGGCGCCACTGATCTCGACCAGCTCGGCCAGCGAGTCGATCAGGCACTGGCCCAGCATGTCCAGGTCGGGCATGGAGCCACGGTCCCCGTTCAGCCCGAAGTAGACGCCGCCGTCATAGGACGTGAGGCCGATCGACACCGCCTGCCCGCGAGCCAGCGGGATCACCGGGTAGGTGGAGACCATGAGCGCATCCCGGACATACAGGGGTTGCTGCGGACCGGGAACGTTGGTAATCACCAGGTTGAAGAACCGTCGGGACATCGCACTGCCCAGTCGGGCGCCCAGGGAGTGCAACGTCGGTGAGGCGAAGCCGGCCAGGCCTGCCAGGGACTCGGCGCCAACCGCCTGGCCGCCTTCCACCTGCTGACGCATCGCAAAAGCGATCTGGTGCAGCCGCATCGACGCGCTGGGCTCCCCCACGGGCAGATCCACGAAGCAGGCCGTGACCCGGTTGGCGAGTCGGCTGCTGTCGTCGATGTCATAGACGCTGATCGGAACCATCGCCCGGACGGTTGTCGCGCTGGGGACGGGCTCGCCACGAGTCATCAGCCAAGCCCGCAGAGCTCCCGAGATCGTTGCCAGCACAACGTCGTTGATCGTCACGTCATCGGTGTAGCTGCCCCCAGCGAGCCGTTTGCGCACCTTGCGGAAGTCCGCCAGATCGGTGCCCACCATGATGTATCGCCGTGCAGCGCCGATCTCGACGTTGAGCGGGCTGATCGGCGCCGGGCGTGCCGCAGTACGTGCAAACGTCGAGACAACCTGGCCAACTGCCGAGAACACCCGCCCGCCAACGGTTTTGACGTCCTCGACACCGCCACGGACGTTGTCGGCGATCTGGCTGGGGCGGCGTACAGCATCCAGGAGGGCGGAGGTGATGAGCTCGACATCGCTGGGGCCACGGCCCGGGTACCAGGCGTCGGGGGGTGAACCCTCATGGCCGGGCTCGCCGTTGACGATCAGGTTGGCGATGTCGACGGCGTTGATGCCATCCACCAGGGCGTGGTGGGACTTGGTCACGATCGCGAAGCGGCCCTCGGCGACGCCCTCGACCAGATAGACCTCCCACAGCGGCCGCCGTCGGTCCAGAGGCCGGGACTGGATCCGCGCGACGAACTCTTCCAGCTGGGCGTCGCCGCCGGGGCTCGGCAACGCCGAACGCCGAACGTGGTAGGTCACGTCGAACTGCTCGTCGTCCACCCACACCGGGTTGGCAAGGCGACCGGGAACCTCGCGAACCCGCTGCCGGAAGCGTGGAATGAAGGCAATCCGGTTGCCGATCAACGCAACCAGGCCGTCGTAGTCGAAGCCCTCGTCAGGCGGCTGGAAGATCATGACCGATCCCACATGCATGGGCGTGGTCGACTCCTCCATGTAGAGGAAGGAGGCGTCAAGAGAGGTCAGCCGGTCGGACACGACCTCATCGTGTCAGACGACGGTTCAGTGCCGTAGGTGGATCCAGCCGGCACCCGGGAACAGCGCCTCGAGCTCGCTCGCGGTCTGGTCGAAGCTCCGGTGCAGGATCCCGGCGAGACCGGCCTCCCCTGCGGCCGCAACGTTGTGCGCCATGTCGTCGATGAAGACGCACTCGGCCGCAGGCAGGCGGATGCGATCCAGGGTGAGATCGAAGATCTGGCGTTCAGGCTTGCGCATGCCGACCTCGCCCGAGATGACGACCACGTCGAACATGTCCACCCAGTCGCTGCGGTCATAGTCGAGGCCCCACGAGTTCGACAGCAGTGCGGTGCGGACCCCTGCCGCATGGGCCCGCGTGACCAGCGAGGTCATCGAGTCCTCGTAGATCGCCAGGTCGGCGAACATGGTGGTGACCAGGCCCTGCGCCTCGACCGCAGAGCCTTCGCGGGCCAGCGCCGAGGACAGCAGGTGCTCGAAGTCCTCGAGAGCGATCTCCCCGCGCTCCAGCTGATGAACGGGGGACATCTCGCCCGGCAGGGGCTCAACCCAACGGCCAAGGACCGCGCCGTAGTGGTCGAGATCCACCCCAGTTGCCTTGATCCAGCTGCCGATCGCCATGTGGATGGGCATGGTGAGGACTCCGCCCCAGTCCACGATCAGTCCTTGCATCATGCGCCCTTACGTCGACGGCCGGTGTGTGGTGCGGGCACGCCGCAGATCTCGCTGGCGAGCGCCACAAGAGTCTTGCGCACCGTCGAGTCGGGCGCAGCCTCGGCCAGCGACTGCCCGGCCAGGAGCGCCCCATCCAGGCTGGCGGGGTCGTCGGGGATGAACCGCGGGTCGTCGATCCCGGCGAAGCGGGTGAGCGCATCTCGGATGCGTGACTCTGGCCGCGGACCCACCGCCGAGGACCGCACCCTGTTGATGACGACCGTAGGCGAAGGGCTGGCGACGGTGCCCAGCTCCTGCAGCCCGCGCACGAGTCGCTGCAGGCCGATCGGGTCGCCGGCCCCGACGGCAAGGACCCGGTCGGCGACGGCCAGCGAGGTGAGGGTGGCGGCATTACGCCGGGGCGCAAGCGTGTCGTAGCTCAGCTCCTCGTCGTCTTCGAGGCTGAAGCCGCAGTCGATGACGGTGAACCGGGCAAGTCGCCGGGTCAGGGTCAGGACGTGTTCAAGGGCTGCGGCTCGCAGCTCCGGCCACCGCTCGGCCTTGGGGATCCCGGTCAGGACCCGCAGCCCCGGCGAGACCTCGGGAGCCAGCCTGGCGAGGGCGGCAAGGTCGAGGCTCCCCTGGTCCGCCGACCGGGTGGCCGCGGCCAGGCCAGGGGCCTCGTCGAGCAGCGACAAAGCCTGCGCGATGCACCCGCCGTAGGTGTCGGCGTCGACCAGGACCGTGGGCTGGCCCAGCCGCGCGAGCTCGCTGGCCAGGTTGAGGGCGACGGTGGTTCGACCGGGTGCACCGGCCGGACCCCACACGGCGATGATGGCGCCCAGTGGCGCCTCGCCTTCGGAGTCGCGCGCGGTGCCCGGGGTGCCCGGCTGGTCGGGCTCAAGACCGCGTGAGCCACCGTGCAGCGCCGGTGTCGTCAGCCCGTGGGGTCCGCCTGTATTCGCGGCCCCCAACCCTTGCGGGATCCAGGTCGCCTCAGATCCTGGCTCTCCCGATGGAGCGTCCAGCCCGTCGAGCACCTCCTGGATGACCTCGGCGCTGGCATCTGCCGAGATGTTCGTCGCGATCCCCAGCTGGAGCAGATGCCGCTGGGCCGTCTCGTCGCCGGGTGGATAGATCCCGACCACGGTCACCGCGCACTCCCTCAGGTGGTCCAGGGCCGTGCGATCCAGCGAACGCAGGTCAGCCGAGACCAGCGCGACCTCGGCCAGGCCCGATCCGGCAACCGCCAGCAGATCTGCGAGGTCCGGGCACCGTCGGGCGATCTGGGCGTCGGTGCCTCGCTCCAGGGTGGTGACCAGCGCGCTCTCCCAGCGGTCGCTGATCGCCGTGACGACCGACCGGCTCACGAGCCCGCCCGGGTGGGTGACCCCGGCACCGGAACCAAGGTGATCCTCGCGCCCTGGTCGATCGCGGCGATGAGCGCCTGGACGCCGGCATCGGGGACCATGACCTGGACGGCGGTCGTACCGGAGGCGGCACCCAGCCCACCCCCGGTGGTGTCGGGAGTGCGGGCCACCGTCGCGCCCTCGAGGGTCTTGACCGGGCTGCCGTACTTGTCGGCCGAGGAGGACCGGTCCTTGGCGTTGACCCATACATCGACGATCGAGCCCGCGGTCAGCTGCGCGGCGCCCCCACCGTCCACCGGCACCGAGACCGGCTTGAGGTTGACGTCGGCCTTGGACCCCAGGGCCGACCTCGGCAGCAGCTCGCCGGGGCGAATGTCGCGCAGGGCGAACGTGTTCGCAGCAATGTCGTGGTCAGCAGCGACGTACCTGGCGGCGTTCGGGCCGAGCTGGACGTCGACGCGCTTGACGTCCTTCTGGCCCACGGGCTGGCCGGGCACCAGAGCTGCCGCGGCGGCATACATGGGCACGGTGTCATTGGCCGAGGCGATGACCTTGGCCCCGACCGCCATCGACAGCAGTACCAGCACCAGGCCGACGACCAGACGGCTGTCGCGCCAGGACGGCTTGCGCAGCCGCGCTGCGGTCGGCTTGGGCAGATCGGCCATGTCCCTACCCTTGGTCTCGTGTGGTGGTCTTGGGGAAGCCATCATCGCCCCTGGCGGCCTCTCACGCCGCATCTCGTCCACAGGAGGCGCAAACTCACACATGTCAACGCAAGCAACATGATCGCGAAACTCGACCATGCAGCCACATGGATTCGCACCTTTGTGGTAGACAATGGACCCGGAACACCTTCGCGCGGCAAGGAGCTGACCGCATGGCACAGCGCTTCATCCAACTCTCTGACGTCTCCGAGACCCTCAACATCTCGTCGGCCCAGGCTTACGCTCTCGTGCGCTCCGGCGAGCTCAACGCGATCAAGGTGGGCGGGCGCGGCCAGTGGCGGGTCGAGGCCACGGAGCTGGAGAGCTATATCCAGCGGATGTATTCCGAGACGAAGACGTTCGTCGCAGCTCACCCGTTCGGGCCGAGCGGCGATTGACACGATACCCGCCCTGAAGGACGGGGATTCGAGGTCCCGCTCGGACCGGTCATGCAGCGCATGACTGGCCTCCGTGGGTCCTTCCTGGTTCAACGTCGAGTGCCACCGTTTCCGGTGGTATTACCTCAACTCCGCAGGCGTTTGGAGTCTCCGACTGCCCGTCGGCGACTGAACTGGGATGCCCGGTAAGTGCGAGCAGGCGCAAACCCTCGGTGAGGATGTTACGGGCGGCGTTCACATCACGATCATGGGTGACGCCGCAGGTGGTGCAGGTCCAGTGACGGACCCCGAGCCCCGCCAACCCTTTCGGGCCGGTCAGAGCCTGGCATGCCGAGCAGGTTTGTGTGGAGGGGTAGAACCGGCCCACCGGGACCACGGTCCGGCCAGCGCGTCCGGCTTTCTCAACGATCAGCCGCAGGAACTGCGCCATCGCCTGGTCGTGCACGGATTTAGCCAGGTTTGTGCGAACCATGCCGGCCACATGGAGGGTTTCGATCGCGATGATGTCGTGGGCGGCCACAATTTCAGCCGCCCTCTGATGGGCGTGATCCAGGCGTGCCTCCCGGACCTTCCGGTGTAGGACGGCAACCCGGATCTTGGCTTTGACCCGGTTCCGGGACCCTTTCTTCTTCCGGGACAGTGTCCGTTGCGACCGGGCCAAAGCCCGGGCCCGCCGTCGCAGGAACATTGGGGTCTCAATCGTGCCTTCGGTTTCCACGCCCGTGCTGGTGTCCACACTCAGAACGGTCGCGTACGTCGACAGACCAGGGTCGATCCCACAAACCCGCCCGGCCGCAACCTGCTGGACGTCAATCACGGTGACCACAAACGACAGATAGGTCCGTCCGTCGGCTTCCCGGACCACCGTCACACTCGTCGGGTTCGAAGGTAACGGGCGGGACAACACAAACGGGACCCAGCCAATTTTCGGCAAGAACAACCGCGCCCACCCGTCCGAGCTGTCTCCGACGGCGCCCTCGATTTTGAACCGGGCGTTCTTCGTGAACCGGGCGCTTTGCCGGGTGGTGTGCCTGGACCTGAACTTCGGCGGCCCCATCTTCGGCCCCTTGCGTTTCCCTTTCCGGGAGGAGAAAAAGTTCCGGTAGGCCACGTCAACATCTTTCAATGCCTGCTGCAACGGGACAGCTGAGACCTCGGCCAGCCACGCCCGCTCGGGCGTCAGCTTCGACGCGGTCAGCCGGGCCGACAGCACCTTCGAGCTCAGAGCAGGCAGTCCGGTCTCAAACGCGTTTTGCCGGGCTGCGATCGCATCATTGGCAACCACCCGGCAACACCCGAACGTACGGGACAGGGCACGGGTTTCTACCGCGCCCGGGTAAGCCCGGTACCGGTAACGCAACACCGTCTCCATACTCGGAAACCTATACGCGCGCACCGACACATCACCCTCGTCCTAGTGCCCGTTCATTTGGTCTTCGCCCACCAAGTGTCACCACCCACCTGGCAGAACTAGCGATTCACCACCGCCCTAAAGGACGGTGCGCTCTCGCCAACCCGGTAGCTCCCCGCCTGCCCGGGTTGGCCTCACCGAACGCGCAACCTCAGCCGTTTCGGACGACGACGATCGCTGTGAACGGGATCACCCGGCGCGCCAGGACGTTCACCGCCCGCCGCGCCAGATCGGCCGGATGCTCACTGAGATCCAGCGCGTCGGCACCCACCGCGTCGATCGTGCCGGTTGTCACCGAGCCGCTGATATCCGTGAGTGACACCACGGATCGGTCGCGGCTGAGACCACGCAAGGCATAACCCAGACCGAACCTCTTCGCCGTTGCGACGCCGGGGCCGGCAGCCGCACGAACCCCCAGACCGGTGATCGACACGATCGCCGCGAACGGGATCAGGCTCGCCCCGAACGGCGCCAGGCTCCCCCGGTCGTCCGCGCTGCCCACCTGACCAGCGCTGCCAGTCTGACCAGCGCTGCCATTTCGGCCAGGGCCCCGGTGACCAGGGTCGTCAACCAGCAGCCAGTTCGAGCCTGCATCCGCCACGGCGCCTGACACCACCACTCCTGCTGCCAGCCGCAGCTCGACGCGCAGGCCCCGATGGGCGATAAGGCGTTCGTGCAGCCCCACCTGGGCGCGCTCACGACGGGTGCGGTCAGAGACCTCCAGATCGAGCTCACGCTGCCCCTCCGCGTCCATCTGTGCCTGCAGGTCATCGAACAGCCGATCCCAACGCATGGCGTCTCACTTCGTCGTGGCCACTTCGATCAGACCCGTTGATCACACCCCGCTCGGGCGCCTCGTGTCCACCGCCGTGATACACAGATCGAGGCAAGCACTAGTAAACAATAGCAAACTGCACTAATCTGCAGCCAACATCAACAGAATGACCAAGGAGCAGGTATGCCGCTTCGCCTCAGTCCCCCAGGCGCGCACCCCGTCGCAGCGGTCGCCAGCACCGGCCCGAACCCGACCGCCGATGCCGCCAATGTCTCAGCGGCCCGCGCCAACCCCCTTGCGGCGGTAGCCCTGGCGGCTGCAAGCCTGGTGGCCGCCGCCGGGGCGGGATACCTGTTCCTGGGCACGGCGCACGACGCCTGGACCGCGATCTCTGCGCCGGGCCCGGCGGACCCGGCCGACGGCATACTCCTGGTGGTTGCTGCGGTTGGGGCACTCCTGTCGGTGTGGCTGGGCCTGGGCGTGTCGGTGTCCGCCCTGGCCGCGATGCCCGGCGCCCTCGGGCAGACCAGCACCATGCTTGCTGCCAGGATCGCCCCGGCCGCGGCGCGCACGGTCGTCGCCCTCATCCTGGGGACCACGCTGACGGCTGCGCTGGTCCCGGGAACCGCCCTCGCCGACGCGGGCCGCACAGCGCCGCGACCGGCGTTGGTCTCCTCGTCCCAGATCGCTTTCGGCGCCCTGGCCGACGTGGCGCCGGACGCCTCCTTCCGCCTGGTCAGCGACGCCCGGCCGGCTGCGGATGGCGCACCACCTCCGTCGTGGTTCCCGGACAGGGCCACGCCAGCAGGGACCTCGTCGGCAGAAAGTCCTGGCTCCCATGCGGGCAAAGTGGCAGTGCGTCGCGGCGACACGTTGTGGTCCATCGCGGCGCACCGTCTCGGTCCCAAGGCCACCAGCGCCGACATCGACGCCGAGTGGCACAGATGGTTTGCCGCCAACCGCACGGTGATCGGAGCTGACCCAGATGCCATCGAGCCCGGCCAGATCCTGAGCCCGCCAGTGTCATCACCGGTGAGCTCATGACGGTTAGCGCCCTCTCAGCCGCCGAGCCCGCCAGTGTCACCACCAGGCTGCGCGTCCGCCCCATCCCAGACCTGTCCCCGCCCATCATCGACTCGCGTACCGCTCTTCAGCTTCACCCGACGTTCCAGGACCCAAACCCCTTCATCCAGGGGACTCTGGCGCTCGACTTCAGGATCAGGTACGACTCCGCCCAGGACCCCGAAGGCCGGGAGTATTTCGGACCGCAACGAGCGCTCTCGCGGGACCTCCCGGAGCCCGAGGCATGGGTGAGGCACATCGCCCAGGCCCTGGTCGAGGTCATGTCCGGGGCGCGCCCGGCCCCGCAGGTGATCCGCTGGACCACACCAGAGGTCTACTCAGTGGTCGCACGCCGCAACGCCACCTCGGGGCGGCGCAGGGCGGTCGGCCGTCGAGCGCTGGTGCGCCGGGTGCGGATCTGTGAACCGGTCGACGGAGTGGTCGAGGCCTGCGCGGTGGTCGTGGACAACGACCGGGTCCGGGCGATCGCGATGCGCCTGACCGGTGTCGACCGCCGTTGGGTGGTTACCGAGCTGCAGGTCGGCTGAGCGGATCAGGCCAGGGCGGCCGAGCGGATCAGGCCAGCCCGGCCGAGCGGATCGGGCCGGGCCGGCTGAGCGCCAGGTGATCCGCCCGTGGGACCCGACCGAACCTGGCGCAGCCCGCAGGTCAGCGGCGCCTGCTCTTGTTCTTGCTCTTCTTGCTGCCACCACGGGGATCGGCGGCCTTGCGTGAGGCCGTCGACGCGGCGCCGACCTCGTCGCGTTCCTGCACCGAGCCGTCGTCGCTGGGCGCCGAGTAGTGCAGCTGCGCCGGAGCCTTGGGAGTCTCCAGACCCTTGGCCCGGATGGCCTTGGCCGCCTCGAAACCGTCCGCCGGTATGTCCTGGACCGCCTCCGCGTCCGGCGGGGCGTTGACCTCGACCTCGACGTTGAACAGGTAGCCGATCGACTCCTCCTTGATCGCCTCGTTCATCGCCTCGAAGAGCAGGAAGCCCTCACGCTGGTACTCCACGAGCGGGTCGCGCTGGGCCATGGCCCGCAGACCGATGCCCTCCTGCAGGTAGTCCATCTCGTAGAGGTGCTCACGCCACTTGCGGTCCAGCACGGACAGCACAACGCGCCGCTCCACCTCGCGGGCGACCTCTTCGCCGATCGCAAGCTCGCGCGCGTCATAGGCGTGGTGGACGTCGGAGGTGAGCTCCTCGCGCAACATCTCGGCGGTGACGTTGCCGTGACCGCCGGCTGCCTCCTCGATGTCCGCGATGCTGATCGAGACGGGATACAGGGTCTTGAGCGCGGTCCAGAGCTGCTCGAGGTCCCAGTCGTCGACATACCCCGAGGCCGTGGCCGAGCCGACATAGCTCTCGACAACGTCGTTGACGAACGCCCGGATCTGCTCGTGCAGGTCCTCGCCCTCGAGCACCCGGCGCCGCTCGGCATAGATGACCTCGCGCTGGCGGTTGAGCACGTCGTCGTACTTGAGCACGTTCTTGCGGATCTCGAAGTTGCGCGCCTCGACCTGGGTCTGCGCACTTCGGATCGAGCGCGAGACCATCTTGGACTCGATCGGGACGTCGTCCTCCATCTTGGCCGTGGTCATGAACCGGTCGACGATCGCGGCGTTGAACAACCGCATCAGGTCGTCCTCGAGCGAGAGGTAGAACCGGCTCTCGCCCGGGTCGCCCTGGCGCCCGGACCGTCCACGCAGCTGGTTGTCGATCCGCCTCGACTCGTGGCGCTCGGTGCCCAGGACGTAGAGACCACCAAGGGCGGTGACCTCGTCGTGCTCGGCGGCGACGGCCCGCTCGGCGGACGCGAGTGCGGCCGGCCAGGCGGCCTCATACTCCTCAGGGGTCTCGACCGGGTCCAGACCCTGTTGCTTGAGCGAGGCGATGGCGGTGAACTCGGGGTTGCCGCCGAGCATGATGTCGGTACCGCGACCGGCCATATTCGTCGCGACCGTCACCTGAGACTTGCGCCCGGCCTGGGCGACGATGGCCGCCTCACGCTCGTGCTGCTTGGCGTTGAGGACCTCGTGCGGTACGCCGCGTCGACGCAGCAGCTCGGCGACCTTCTCGCTCTTCTCCACGCTGGTTGTGCCGACCAGGACCGGCTGACCTTTGCTGTGACGCTCGGCCAGGTCCTCGACCACCGAGGCGAACTTGGCGTCCTCGGTGCGATAGACGAGGTCGGCCTCGTCGGCGCGGACCATCGGCATGTTCGTGGGGATGCCCACCACGCCCAGCTTGTAGATGCTGTAGAGCTCAGCGGCCTCGGTCTGGGCCGTGCCCGTCATACCGGAGAGCTTGGAGTAGAGGCGGAAGTAGTTCTGGAGGGTGATCGTGGCCAGGGTCTGGTTCTCGTTCTGGATCTCCACGCCCTCCTTGGCCTCGATCGCCTGGTGCATGCCCTCGTTGTAACGGCGCCCGGCCAGCATCCGGCCGGTGTGCTCGTCGACGATGAGGATCTCGCCGTTGAGGTTGACGTAGTCCTTGTCCTTCTTGAACAGCTCCTTGGCCTTGAGGGCGTTGTTGAGGTAGCCGATCAAAGGGGTGTTGACGGACTCGTAGAGGTTCTCGATGCCCAGGTAGTCCTCCACCTTGGCGATCCCGGCCTCCATCACGCCGACGGTGCGCTTCTTCTCGTCGCACTCGTAGTCGCCCTCGCCGTCCTCGCCGCGGGTGAGGCGCTTGACCAGGGAGGCGAACTCGACGTACCACTTGGTCGCCTGGTCGGCCGGGCCGCTGATGATCAGCGGCGTGCGGGCCTCGTCGATGAGGATGGAGTCGACCTCGTCGACGATGCAGAAGGCGTGGCCGCGCTGAACCAGCTCCTCGGTGGACCAGGCCATGTTGTCGCGCAGGTAGTCGAAGCCGAACTCGTTGTTGGTGCCGTAGGTGATGTCGGTGGCGTAGGCCTGGCGGCGCTCGTCGTCGTTCAGGCCGTGCACGATCACGCCGGTGGACAGGCCGAGGAAGCTATAGACCTGCCCCATCCACTCGCTGTCACGCCGGGCCAGGTAGTCGTTGACGGTGACGACGTGGACGCCCTTGGCCGGCAGGGCGTTCAGGTAGACGGGCAGGGTGGCGACCAGGGTCTTGCCCTCGCCGGTCTTCATCTCGGCGATCTTGCCCTCGTGCAGCACCATGCCGCCGATCATCTGCACGTCGAAGTGGCGCAGGCCCAGCACGCGGCGGGCGGCCTCCCGCACGGTGGCGAAGGCTTCGGGCAGGAGGTCGTCGAGGGACGCGCCGGCGGCCAAGCGCTCACGGAACTCGGCGGTCTTGGCACGCAGCGCGTCGTCGGCCAGGGCGGCCATCGCCGGCTCGTGCGCGTTGATCGCGGGCACGCGGCGCTGGTAAGCCTTCAGCGAGCGGTCGTTGGCGGAGCCGAAGACGGCGCGGGCAATGCTGGCGAACATCAGGGGTCCCCTCAGGTGGCGCACCGCCGGAGGAAAGGCCCCGGGTTTGCGGGCGGGCGCCGGGCAGTGTGACCGCAGGATCGGTCAGGCGTTCAGATAGGACCCGGATGGGGCGTGGTCAACGACGCGCACCCGTCCGCTTGTCCGGCCA
>ENA-OFCI01000603-OFCI01000603.1-metagenomes-genome-assembly--contig:-NODE-603-length-20694-cov-6.546441_pt1 | contig 20694 bp, 16 predicted proteins | sample MGYA00153391_OFCI01 | MGnify analysis MGYA00153391
TCTACAAATCATTCGCGCGTATGGCGGCGGCCACCGGTTCTGGCAAACCGGTGTTGATGCGCGTGGAATTTGAAGGCGGGCATGGCGTGACGACCACCGCAAGCCAACGTAACGCTGAGCTCGCGGACCAATTTGCGTTCGTGCTGTGGAACACCGGCGCAGCTGATTTTCAGCCGGTGGCCGCTCCAAAATAATGAGCAATAAGCGCAAATAAATTTATATATTTCGGCCCGGAATCTGATGTGATTCCGGGCGGCTGGCCGACGATTAGGGGTATAACTTATTCCTGTAACCTATCGCGCCTAGCCAGCGCAGGAAACCAGCGCATCCACAGCGCTGCCACCAGCAATGTGCCCAGTCCACCCAGCACCACCGAGCCCACCGGGCCCAGCAACGCAGCAGTCGCACCAGATTCAAATTCGCCCAACTGGTTGGACGCACCGATAAAAATCGAATTCACCGCGCTCACTCGACCCCGCATCTCATCCGGCGTATCGAGCTGCACCAACGATTGGCGAATCACCACGCTCACCATATCGGCCGATCCACTCACAGCAAGGGCCAGCAGTGAAATTGCGAATACCGTGGACAGACCAAACACGATCATGCACACGCCATAGACCGCGACGGCCGTAAACATGTGGCGTCCGGCACGACGTTGAATCGGCCAGCGCGTCAGCACAATCGACATCATCAATGCGCCAATCGCCGGCGCACCCCGCAACACGCCCAGCCCCCATGGGCCGACATGCAACACATCTTTAGCGAACATCGGCAACAGCGCCGTAGCCCCGCCCAGCAACACCGCAAACAGATCAAGCGAGATCGCCCCCAGGATCTGTGACCGCTGGCCGATGAAATGAAAACCGGCGAATACCGTGGCCCAAGTATGCGGCTGCTCAGACCGTGGCGCTCGCGTATGGCGCACACTCATAAACAAACCCGCCGCCGCCACGAACAAGCACGCGCAAACGATGTACACCACGTGTGCGCCAGCGACATAAATAAAACCGCCCAAGGCGGGTCCCCCAATGATGGCTACCTGCATCCCGCCAGAGCTGAAGGCGAGTGCGCGCGGCAGCATCGCTTGCGGCACCAGCAGCGGCACCAATGCTTGTTGTGCAGGCATCTGAAATGCCTTGGCCATGCCCAGCCCCACCGACATGACTAACAACAAATTACGATCCGTCCAATGGCCCAGCTCTGCGGCGGTCAGCACCATTGCGATCACCGCCTCGACTGCCATGCATAGCGCCAAAATTCGCCCGCGATGTCCATGATCGGCCGCGTGCCCCGCAGGCAGCGTTAGCAGCAACGCCGGCAGAAATTGGCACAATCCCACCAGGCCCAAATCCCACGCACTGCTGGTGAGGGTGTACATATGCCAGCCAATCGCCACCATCAACATCTGATTGCCTGCGGCACCGGTCAGCCGCCCGCTCCAGAAACGCATGAAGATGGGCAGCTGCAACGGTGAAGTAACAAAGGCAGTGGCGGGGCTGTTCATTCGCGCATGGCGGGACACCAGAGGGGACAGAGATTTATCGGAATGTGCAAACTTCGTTATTGCGGTGCGCTAAATTGTGGCGTCACGGACGGACTGATAATCGAATCACAACAAAGCCTCAGAAAATTCGAGTGCGACTTTTGCCTACTGACTGCGCTACAAATATAAAACTTATAAAAATCTGACTCTAGCACTAGCAGACAGTTCACCGCAAAAAATTCTTGTGCATATCCACTAGCGCTGAAGTTTCCGTGTCGCCAAACCGAATTATTTAGCCACCCAAAGCGCTTCAGCCAAAATCGGCTGCTGCTGCCGGCGATTGTGCCCAAATAGCCTTCAATCAAAAACTTGCCGGTCGATCCAAATCCCTATAAAAATGACAGATGAATAAATGTTGCGCGGTCGTTGAGCGTTATGACTTCAAGCATGATGCGATAGTCGCAGGTGCTGAGCGGCCCTGAATCCGCCGACAAATTAAATTGCAGAAAATCAGCTCTGCATTGCGTGGCCTTCCAGCTAAATACAACTGAAAATGCTCCAGCAACCTGTTCAGGCAAGACGCTCACCATTCTGAGAGATTTGTGCTGCACAGGAAGGTTTTTATATGGCTTGTCTGGGCGACGTTGCGTGGCGCATCACTTCACGCTCGGTTTGATATGCGAAAAGCGAAAACAGTTTTACCGATTCATGACTGTTCGACGCGATCGGCTGGCGCCGTACCAACGCCTCTGGTCCGCCGAACAAATCAACCCCAAACAGCGCCAGCTCTTGATGCTCAGAAATAGTGAAACACCATTATTGGCGATGCTTTTCGAGCATTTATGCTTGTAAAACTGCTCCAGCGCTGGGGTTTTGAATAATGAAATTTACTAAAATCCAAAAGTTTCTTTGTTCCGGTTAATCGAAACAATAGTCGGTGCGCGGCAAAGGCTTAATGTTCAACCAGCAAGCAAGGCAATTCGTATTACCTCGATGCGTCATTCAGCTCGTAGCTGGTGCTGCGTCCGCCCTTGTCTGATTTTCGCAATAAGCCTCGGGCGAGCAGATCGGTGATGTCGCGCAGGGCAGTATCGGGCGAGCACTTCGCGATCACCGCCCATTTGCTGCTCGTTAGCTTGCCCTCGAAGCCATCGAGCAAGCGGTTAACCAGCTTCGCCTGCCGTTCGTTCAACGGTGCCAGACTGGCCGCAGAAACGCGTTGCCAGAACAGCGTCTTGGCTAGCACGGCATCAAGCGTGTGCTGGGCCTGATCGACCGCGCTATGCAGCATATCGAGGAACCAAGCGAGCCACTCAGTGACATCCAGTGATTGCTTCTGGGTGTGCTCCAGAATATCGTAATACGCTTTGCGCTCACGCTGAATCTGCGCCGACAGGCTGTAGAAGCGCTGCGGGCTTCCATCGGCACGAGCCAAGAACAGATCGCCAATGGCGCGTGCGATGCGACCGTTGCCATCATCAAACGGATGCAAGGTTACGATCCACAAGTGGGCGAGCCCGGCTTTAATCAGAAGTGGCTCGCCCGAGCCACTGTTCGCCCAAGCCAAAAAGCGGCCGGCCTCGTTCACCAGCCGGTTTGCTGGTGGCGCCTCAAAATGTACGCGTTGCTTCCCCAACGGGCCAGAGACCACCTGCATAGGACCAGTGGCGGCAATGCGCCATTTGCCCACATTAATTTGGACGAGTCCCGAATAACCCGAGGGGAACAGAGCGGCGTGCCACCCGAACAGGCGATCCGGGGTAACCGTGGCATGGCAGTTGGCGGTAGCGTCGAGCACCATTTCAACCACGCCGTCGATCTGACGATCAACCGGAGCCAGCGCGCCGATGTCGATGCCCATTCGCCGCGCGATAGACGAGCGCACCGACAGTGCGCTGAGCTTCTCGCCTTCGATCTCGCTGGTCTTGATGACATCTTCGGTCAGTGCCGACAGGCTGGCTTGGTCGCGCAAAGTTAAACCGACATCGGCTAGTCGGCCTATCAACAAGCCCTGAGCGCGGCTAACATCGGCCATTGGCTGCGCCAACGCAGCTAGGTCAAAGCGCCAATTTGGCCAATCGCGGGCTTGCCATATGTAAGTGTAATCGCCGCTATTCATGCGGAGATTATCGCGTATGTTACCGCGCACGCAAGCTATTCACCGCATAAATAGCGGCGATTGAGGGCGGCATTCGCCGCAAGCGCTGAATAGGGCAAAAAAGGCGAAGATACATCGCGTTATCGAGGTCTAGTCAATGCGCGAGAACGACTTCTTTTTCCGCCATATCAGCGCGCAGATAAACCAACATTACCCAACCAAGCCACAATCTTAGCCATAATCTGTCTACCCCGTTTGCATCTGCATCCGCAATAAAAATCTCATGCTCAACCAAACCGCCCTCACCTTAAACAACATCACGTGGCTGCTCGCAGCACTCGCGTTCGTCATCGCGCCGCACACGGCGCGTCTACCGATTTGGGTCACCGCGGTATGCGTGTCGGCGGGCGTGTGGCGCTGGTGGATTGCGCGGCGCGGATTGCGCGCACCGGCGTGGTGGGTGATGGCGGCACTGGCGTTGGCGGTGACGGCGGGTGCGTATTTTGAATATAAGCGCCTGTTTGGCCGTGAAGTGGGCGTGACCTTGCTGGTGGTGATGCTGTGCCTGAAGGTATTGGAAATGAAAATGAAGCGCGATGCGATGCTGGTCGTATTTCTCGGCTTCTTTTTGGCGTTGACCAATTTCCTCTATTCACAAACCATTTTCATGGGCGCGTACATGCTGATTTGCGTATGGATTTTTGTGGCGACCTTGATCGGCTTTAATCGGATTGGTACGGAAGCCACGGTGCGCGAGCGCGTGGTGCCATCTGCATGGCTACTACTGCAGGCGGTGCCGATGATGTTTGTGCTGTTTTTTTTATTCCCGCGCATCTCGGGGCCGCTGTGGACGATGCCGCAGGAGAACCGCGCCATCTCCGGCTTGGGCGATAACATGTCGCCGGGCGACATCAGCAAATTATCGTTATCCGATGAAGTTGCATTCCGCGTCGATTTTGAAAACGCGGTGCCAGAAAATCAGGATCTGTATTGGCGTGGGCCGGTGCTGGGGCGGCAAGTCGGCAAATCCTGGCAGCCGCTACCAGTGGCCGAAACACCTAAACTTAATTACGAGCCACAAGGCGCGCTCACCAAATATCGGGTCACATTACAGCCGCATAACAAGCCGTGGTTATTCGCGCTGGATTTACCCAGCATGGCGGCACCCGATTCGGTATTTCTGGCCGATTTTCAGATGCGTGCGCGCTCCCCCGTGACAAGCCTGATGGCCTACGACATGGCTTCGTATTTGCGCTACCGCGCGGGTGCTGCGTTGCGTCCACGCGAGCGCAACGCCTATCTGGCTTACGACGACACGCTTAATCCGCGCACGATCGCATATGGGAAAAAACTCGCCGCTGAAAATAGCGATCCGAAAGTATTGGTCGATGCACTGCTGAAACTTTACAACGCGCAATTCACTTACACGTTAGAGCCGCCGCTATTGGGCGATAACCCGATGGATGAATTTTTATTCAATACCAAGCAGGGTTTTTGCGAGCATTACTCGTCGAGTTTTGTATTGCTGCTGCGCGCGGCGGGCATTCCGGCGCGTGTGGTCACCGGCTATCAAGGTGGCGAGGTGAATCCGATCACGCGCCAGCTGGTGGTGCGCCAGGCCGATGCACATGCCTGGTCGGAGGTGTGGTTTGACGATCTGGGCTGGCTGCGGGTTGATCCCACCTCGGCGGTTTCTCCGCTGCGCATAAACCGTGGCATGAGCGCGGCACTGGGGCCACAGGGCATATTCAATAACCTGATGGATGCCGACAAACTGGGGCTGCTAAGGCAGATGCGATTCTCGTGGGACGCGGTCAACAGCCAATGGAATAAATGGGTGGTGGGCTTTAATTCAGACAAGCAGCGCAGCATGTTTGAAAATCTCGGCATGCCAAATGTGGACTGGACGATGATGGTGCGCTGGCTGATTATTGGCGTGCTGCTGACAAGCAGCAGCGTGGGATTATTTTTGTTATTGCGCATCTATCGCACCCGCAAAGACCCGGTGGTGGCGGCATATGAAAGACTCTGCACCAAGCTCGCCAAAATCGGCATCAGTCGAGCGCCAAACGAAGGTCCTGTGGATTTTTTGCGCCGCGTTGAAACCATCCAGCCAGCGCTTGGAGCGCAAGTGCGGCCCTTAATTGATGCCTATATTGCGTTGCGCTACGCGGCCCCACCGGCGCCAGCAACACCTGACCAAGCTGGCGTGCCAGGCACCGCCACTGCGCTGCGACAGTTCAGCGCGGCAATACGGCGTCTGCGGGTAGTCAAGGAATGAGCAGAACCGTGAGCATTGACCAGAAGGCCCTAGCGTTTCTGCCATAGCATCTGATCTTTAGCGGTTGTGCCTTGGCGTTCATCACTCATCAAAACCCTCGTCCGCGTGCGAGGGTTTTTTTACGCATAAACTACGACAACAAGACTAGCCCGAGGAGCGCCCGATGCAATCGATAAAAGACCGAGTTTCTGAACAAGAGTGGCAAACCCGCGTTGATCTTGCCGCCTGTTACCGACTGGTGGCCCAGTATGGCTGGGATGATCTGGTTTTTACGCATATCACCGCCAAAATCCACGGCGCTGACAACCAGTTCCTGATCAATCCTTACGGCATGATGTTTGAGGAAATCACCGCCTCAAGCCTGGTCAAAATTGATCGCGACGGCAATAAGCTGGATACCAACAATCCTTATTCGATCAACCCGGCGGGCTTTGTGATTCACAGCGCGATTCACGCGGCGCGAACCGATGCAAAATGCGTGCTGCATTTGCACACCCCGAATGGCGTGGCTGTCTCGGCGCAGAAACACGGACTTCTGCCGATTTCGCAGCAATCCATCTTTGTACTGTCGAGCCTGGCCTATCACGGCTACGAAGGGGTGGCGCTCAATGATGATGAAAAACCACGTCTGGTGCAGGATTTGGGTGACAAAACATTTTTTATGTTGCGTAATCACGGCTTGCTCACGGTAGGTCAATCAATCGCGGATGCATTTTTGGCGATGTATTTGTTCGAGACCAGCTGCATGATTCAAATCCGCGCACAGGCCGGCGGCGGCGAACTGATCAGCATCGCGCCGCCCATTTTAGTCGGCGCACAGATGCAGGCCGCGGCTGTAACCAAGGGCTTGGGCGGACAACTTGCGTGGCCGGGATTGTTGCGCAAGCTGGATCGGCTCGACACCGGCTACAAAACCTGACGCCAGATTGCGCTGACCAAACCTCAACATTATCGGAGTAATCGCTCATGACATCCCCACCCAACCCATCCAGCAACCCACCAGATATCCAGCGCTTCGCTAACTTTCGCGAGTTCTATGCTTTTTATCTGAGCGAACATGCGAACCTGACCTGTCGGAGATTGCATTTTTTGGGGACTTCCCTGGTGCTTGCGGTGGTGGGCTTTTCGATTTACACGGCAAATCCATACTGGTTATTGCTCGCGCTGTTTTGCGGTTATGGCTTTGCATGGGTCGGGCATTTTTTCTTTGAACATAATCGCCCCGCGACCTTTAAATATCCGCTGTATAGCTTCATTGGTGATTGGGTCATGTATGGACAGATACTTTTGGGGAAAGTCAAAATCTGATGATCCCCAAAGACGCCGATAGACGCCGCATTTTTTTAATGCGCCACGGTAGCGTGACCTATTTTGACCATGCTGGAAAGCCGCTGGCGCCGGATACCGTCCCATTGGATGAGCGGGGGATTGAACAAGCGAAAGGCGCGGGAGCGTTATTCGCCCAACATCAGATCAAATTCGATCGTGTGATCGTCAGCGGCTTGCTGCGCACCGTGCAAACAGCAGAACATATTCTGCGCAGCACCGGACAAAACATCGCCGTTGAAACCAAACCATCATTGCAGGAAATCAAAGGCGGCAAATTGAGCGAGATTCCAGCCTTGGAAATCCGTTCCGCTTTTCAAGGTGCATTCGATGGCAACGTGAACGAGAGCACGCGATTCCTGGGCGGCGAATCAGTCGGCGAATTACTGGATCGGGTGATTCCGGAAATCGATCAATTACGCGCAGATAGCCATTGGGACATCGCACTGTTGGTGCTGCACGGCGGCGTGAATCGGGCTATTTTGTCGTATCTGATTTCGGGGCAGCGCCTGATGCTGGGCAGTCTGGCGCAGTCACCGGCATGCATCAACGCGATTGATATTGGCTCGGCGCGCGGCGACGTGGTGATGCGCGCGATGAATATTTCCCCCACCGATTATTTACAAACCGAGACGCGTAAAACGACGATGGAAGCGCTGTACGAACAATATGAAAAATACCGCAATAAAGTCGGAGAAAAAGCAGATGTCAGATAAAAATAGCGAAGCGCAAAATTTTGATCATTTTAAAGGCACCAAAGCCGTATCCAAACAGCATGCATTTGATATTGATGCGCTAACAGCATGGCTTAACACGAGCATTGGCGTGGCGTTTGGGCCGATTGCAGTAGAGCAATTCAAAGGCGGTCAGTCCAATCCAACATTCAAATTAACAACACCATCGACGCCTGGCCGCTCGTTTGTGATGCGTACCAAGCCCGGGCCGGCAGCGAAGTTATTGCCCTCTGCGCATGCCATCGAGCGTGAATATGAGGTCATGACTGCGCTCGCCAAAGCCAATATTCCGGTGCCGAAAACAGTCGCGCTCTGCACCGACGAATCAGTGATTGGCAGAGCGTTCTTCATCATGGAGATGGTCGAAGGTCGGGTGCTGTGGGACCCCTCTCTGCCGAACATGAGTAGCCACGAACGCGGCGCTATTTTTGATGAAATGAATTCAGTGATTGCGCGCTTGCATCAGGTGGACTATGCGGCCATCGGTTTGGCGGACTATGGCCGTGCGGGCAATTATTTTGAAAGGCAGATTGCGCGTTGGACCAAGCAATATCGTGCGTCTGAAACCGAAAAAATCGAGGCTATGGATTTTTTAATTGACTGGCTGCCGCAGCATATTCCAGCCGGCGATGAAACCAGTATTGTGCATGGCGATTACCGGCTCGATAACCTGATTCTGCACCCCACCGAGCCGCGTATTTTGGCGATTCTTGATTGGGAGCTTTCCACGCTCGGTCATCCGCTCGCCGATTTTGCCTATCATTGCATGACGTGGCATGTGCCACCCGATGCATTTCGCGGATTGGCGGGGCTGGATTTGAACGCATTGGGCATTCCGTCAGTCAAAAACTATATCGCAAAGTATTGCGAGCGCACGGGTCGCGTTGAGCCAAATGAGGGTATTGAAAATTTTGATTATTATTTGGCCTACAACATGTTTCGCATGGCGGGAATTTTGCAGGGCATTATGAAGCGCGTGGTCGACGGGACGGCGGCTTCAGAGCAAGCAGTGGTGATGGGAAAAGCCGCACGGCCACTGGCCGAATTAGGCTATGCAGTTGCCAAAAAATTGGCTCACTTGTAACTTAGAAAGCATTCAAATGGATTTCAACTATTCCCCTAAAACCATCGCGCTGCAAGCCCGCATGGAAGCGTTTTACGCCGAACATATTTTGCCCAACGAGCAACGTTTTCATGACGATATCGCGGCCAACACCAGAGCCGGTAAACGCTGGACGCCCGTGCAATTACTGGATGAATTAAAGCCCAAAGCAAAGGCGGCCGAACTATGGAATTTATTCATGCCGGGCAAGCATGGCGCAGGATTAACCAATCTGGAATACGCACCACTCGCCGAGATTACGGGCCGTGTGCACTGGGCGCCCGAGGTGTTTAATTGCTCCGCGCCGGACACGGGCAACATGGAAGTGCTGACCCAATACGGCACACCGGAACAGCAGGAGCAATGGTTGACGCCGCTATTGAATGGCGAAATTCGCTCTGCATTTGCAATGACCGAGCCCGATGTGGCTTCATCAGACGCCACCAATATCGCCACCCGCATTACCCGAGATGGCGACGATTACGTGATCAATGGCCGTAAATGGTGGATTTCTGGCGCGGGCGATCCTCGCTGCAAAATCTATATCGTGATGGGAAAAACCAGTCCGGATGCCAAACCCCATTCGCAACAATCGATGATTCTGGTGCCTGCGGATGCAGCGGGCGTGAAGGTCATACGCCCGCTTCCAGTATTCGGTTATGACGATGCCCCGCACGGTCATTGCGAAATTAATTTTGACAATGTGCGGGTGTCGGCCTCAAACATGTTGCTCGGTGAAGGCCGCGGATTTGAAATCGCGCAAGGCCGTCTGGGACCTGGCCGCATTCATCACTGCATGCGTTTGATAGGCTTGGCCGAGCGCGCGCTGCAACTCATGTGCGTTCGTCTATCGTCGCGAGTGGCGTTTGGCAAACCGATTGCCGCACAAAGTGTTTGGCATGAGCGCATCGCCGAATCCCGCTGCATGATCGATCAGGCGCGTTTACTTACACTAAAAGCCGCGCACACCATGGACGTCGCCGGCAACAAGGTCGCGAAAGCAGAAATTGCGATGATCAAAATTGTGGCGCCCACCATGGCGCAACAGGTTATCGATTGGGCGATGCAGGCGCACGGCGGTGCCGGACTGACCGAAGACTTCCCGCTCGCTTATGCCTATACCTGGGCGCGAATTTTGCGGCTGGCCGATGGTCCCGATGAAGTACATCGCGCGTCACTTGCAAAAATGGAACTGGGCAAATATCTGCCCCGCAAAATGTAGCGCAATGACGAATTGGCGGCCTTCGAAATTCATTAAGCATGACCCGTTTATAAAAAAATAAAAATCTGGAGGATTCAATGAACACCGTCATAAACGAGCGCAGCCTCGAACCAAAATGGTGGCTGAAGTACTATCCGCACGGAGTCGCTCACGACATTAATCTGACCCGCTATACCTCGCTCCCCGCGATGGCCGAGGAGTGCTTTCAGAAATACCCTGATCATCCTGCCTACACGTGCATGGATAAAACGCTGACCTACCGCGAAGTGGATAGCTTGTCGACCGCATTTGGCGCATGGCTGCAATCGAAGGGCCTCAAAAAAGGTGCGCGCGTAGCCTTGATGATGCCCAACGTATTGCAATACCCGGTCGCGATTCTGGCAGTGTTACGAGCCGGGTTCGTAGTGGTGAATATCAATCCGCTCTACACGCCGCGCGAGCTGGAGCATCAGCTCAACGATTCGGGTGCCGAGATCATCGTTATCCTTGAAAATTTTGCGCCTACGCTAGAAGCTGTGTTGCCCAAGACAAAAATCAAACAGGTGGTGCTGGCCTCGATCGGCGACCTGCTCGGTTTTCCAAAAGGCCTCATCACCAATTTTGTTTTACGCAAAATAAAAAAAATCGTGCCATCGTTCAGTCTGCACGGATCAGTGCGCTTTAACGAAGCCGTTCGCGAAGGCAAAAGCCTGAATCTGGTCAAGCCGCAACTGGGTCCCGAAGAAATTGCATTCCTGCAATACACCGGCGGCACTACGGGTGTTTCAAAAGGCGCGGTATTGGTTCATGCGAATATTTTCGGCAACGCAATGGTGTCGGAAGAATGGCTCAAACCCGCGATGGAAGATACCAGCAAAGGCCCGCCGCCTGATTCGCCTATTGTCATTTGTGCGCTGCCGATGTATCACATTTTTTGTCTGGTGACCTGCATGTGGCTGTCGATCAAGCTGGGCGGCCATTGCGTGCTCATCACCAACCCGCGCGATATCGACGGCATTGTTGAAACCATGCGCAAATACAAGTTTCATGTCTTTCCCGCCGTCAACACGATGTTTAATTCGCTCATCAATCATCCTGCATTTGCCGCCCTCGATTTCAGCCAGCTGCGCGTTTCAAACGGTGGCGGCATGGCGGTGCAGCGGGCGGTGGCAGAAAAATGGCTCAGCATCACCGGCGTGCCAATCGTGGAAGGCTACGGCCTGACTGAAACGTCATCGGGTGCCACCTGTAACGAAGTCATGAATAAAAGCTTCACCGGCGATGTCGGCATGCCGATGCCCGGCACCGAAGTCTCCATCCGCGACGACGCCGAAGCCGAAGTGGCATTAGGCCAGCCCGGTGAAATCTGCCTGCGCGGGCCACAAGTCATGCGCGGCTACTGGCAGCGCCCGGACGAAACCGCGAAAGTCATGACCCGGGACGGCTTCTTCAAATCAGGCGATATCGGCATCATGCTGCCGAACGGCCACGTCAAAATTGTTGATCGCAAAAAGGACATGATTTTAGTCTCTGGTTTCAATGTGTATCCGAACGAAATTGAAGATGTCGTTGCTTCGCTGCCCGGCGTGATGGAATGTGCGGTGATTGGTGTAGCAGATGAAAAAACAGGCGAGGCCGTCAAACTTTTTATCGTCAAAAAAGATCCCGCGCTAACCGAGGCGGCAGTCATGGAATACTGCCGAAAGAATCTGACCGGCTACAAATGCCCGCGAACGATCGTGTTTCGCGAATCACTGCCGAAGAGCAATGTAGGGAAGATATTGAGGCGGGAATTGCGGGATAAAACGTAAGATTTTCGCCGGGATGCTTGTTTGGTCTCTATTAGGCAAATAAAAACACTCTTATTGTGCGATTGACGCACTTTTTCTCTACAGCGTGAGGTAAACCGGGCGTTCTTATTTTCCGAGTTGCATCGGCTAAATCGCCGTTCATTCACGGTCACGGTTTAAACCGTTGAATATTAATTACCTTGGGTGCCTGACCTTTGAGCGTTACGGTAAATGTATAAGGCCCAATTCCTGGAGTGAGCAGATCATTAAAATTAAGCGTGGCAGTTCCTGCTACTGCACTGCTGGTCGGATTAGGCGGTGGAACAGTGGCACTAGGTGGACGGCTAGTTTCAAGTAGGTCCGCTGTCAATGTGCTGTACGCGGTGTTAAATTTAGGTTGAAAAACATACCACTTGGCTCTGCCGTCTGCCGAATAGGTAAACCAAGCCGCCAGTAGCGCATCATTCGGATCACATGCATTTTGCCAGATAAAGAGGCCTGATCCGGAGTCCCTTGGATCCCACCATTGACCGGTGTAATCAAAAGCAACCCAAGGTTTTTGTTTAACCGCGCGAGCATCTGCGATTGAAAAAGGAACGTTCTCAAAATAAGTTTTTTTCGCGCTCGTGACAATATCGAAACCAAACGCAGTGATCGTATAGTCCCCTGCGGGCAGCTTGCCTAAATCAAACTCCTCTCGAGCTTTACTCGCGCATGGGGGCGATGACGTGTTTATTTTTTCACCTAATTGGACCGTGATGTTGTTTGACACCATCGTCACCCGATAAGGATCTGCCTTGTTTGGCCGATTACAGGCAGGGTCAGACATGCTCAGTTTTAGCGTATCGGCAGAGGTCGCGCCCGCTGGCAGCAGCGCATGCTCCGAGGGCAGAACTTGTGCGAATACCGCGCACATACTAGCGCTGCTGGCGGCCGCCAAAATCAAACGTTTAAACAGCTTTTTCATATTCATATTTGCTTTCATGCTGATCATTCCAATGAAGGCGTATTCAAGGTCTAAAACGCTGAATTTTTATGACTTGGGTCGCGCCACCTTTAAGGGTCACCGTAAACACCCCCTCGTCGCCTGTACCAAAATTAGTAAAGTCGAGGCTTGCGGTTCCTGACGTTGTGGTCGTCGTCGGATTCGGCGGCGGAATGGTGAGGCTGGGCATCCTGCTTGTTTGCAGCAAATCCGCAGGGAGAGTGCTTGTACTCGACGCCCATTTAGGCTGAAACACAAACCACTGCGGTTTGCCGTCCCCAGAATAGGTAAACCATGCCGCCAGTACTGCATCATTTGGATCACGTGCATCTTGCCAAACGAACAATCCAGAGCCAGGGTCGGCTGGGTTCCACCATTGCCCGGTGTAATCAAGTCGCACGGATGGCGGCGGTTTTATGGCTCTCGCGTTTGCGATGGTGAAAGGCGCGCTATTCACTAGGGTCACGCTTGGAGACGTCCCTGCCGCGCCCTTGATGACGGTAAGCGTGTAGTTACCTACGGGTAGCCTGCCGATTTCAAGTTCCTCAGCCAGCTGAAGCGGGCAAGTTGCGGGAAAAACAAGGTCGGTGCGACGCTCACCGAGCCTCACAATAATATTGTTTTGCACCATGTTTACCCGATATGAATTGCCAATGTATCCCTTTTCATCACATCGAAGATCCACCCCTAAGGTGAGGGTATCTGCGGATGTAGGATTGGCGGGATACAGGCGAGCGGCGCCTAGGATAAGCTGTGCATTCGCCTCGCCAACGCTGAACAGCGTAACGGCTGCAACTGCGATACAAACAATTGGTGACTTCATATTGGCTCCTCCAGCGCAACGGTTATGTGTGAAATACCTTCTTGCAGTCCGGTATCAACCTCACGCCGTTTAATTCAGTTGTCTCGTGTTTGCGGACTGCAGCCGCATTTGCCCGCGATCGATTCGATCGTGGCCCATTGTGCGCCATATTTCTTGGGTTACTAATACGCCACCCGCACGATACGCTCGGCCGACTCCGGAGAAAATCTCGTTTTTGTTGTTTTTTTCGTGTTCATCAAGGCTCCAGTTTCTCAAAGTTTGGAGCATCCGCAAAACTCAGAGCGATTCAATTTTTTGGATATTTTAAGGTTTGAACCGCTGGATTTTTATAACCCTCGACGCTTGCCCCTTGACCATAATCGTAAACAAGCAGGGGTCATAAACAAGTAGGGGTCACAAGTAGGAGTCAGGTCTTTTTATTATCACATTTGATGTTTATGTTAGCCTTGATATTTTTGAGAAATATGATAATAAAAGACCTGACCCCTATGCCCCGCTCCTATGCCCCGCTCCTCTCGAGGTCGCGAGCGTCGCCGGGATTGTAAAGTCGGGAGCCGCCGCGATCGCAGCAGATAGCTGCGCATTTGCGTTAATGCCTCCGCCGCCAGCGAAGGTGGTACCGCTCATGAGCCAGATTGCGATCCTGCCATCGGTATGACGGAAAACGAGGTCAGATTTACCACCACCATTGAAGTCGCCGGTATGCGTCACACGCTAACCTGACGTAGCATTAAGTAAACCCGCACCGCTGGTGAAGGCAATACCGTTCATGAGCCACATTGCTATCCTGCCGCCGGTGTGGCGGAAAACGAGGTCAGCTTTGCCGTCTCACCGTTAAAATCAGCTGTTTGGGTAACTGCCTTGCTACGGGCAGCTTCGAGCAAACCTGCACCACCGATCAAAGTTGCGCCATTCATAAGCCACAAAGCCACTCGGCCATCAATGTGGCGAAACAATATATCTGCATGCCCATCGCCGTTAAAGTCCGCCATGTGGATGACAATCCAGCCGCGCGCGTTTAGTAGAGTTATTTGCTCGCAACCGCGCTTCCATTCATCAACCACAACTAAATCGCGCCGGCACCGTTGGTCATTACCAAGTCGCTCTTGGCGTCGTTATCAAAATCGTTGGGCGCGGCTTGAGCACGAGAGCTTGAAATGAGGGTTGCGACCGCAAACAGGCCAATCAATAGCGCGAGCAGCGTTTGCTTCGCACGCGAACGATGTAAATCCGCTACTGGGTAGTACAACGATCGTGGCTTTGGCATGCCTATTTCCCGAAGGTTAAATTGAAGCAATCTTTCGAGTAGAACGACGCGGCAGATTGTATTGCAGCGCGTAGAAACTTTTTTGTTTTCTCCAAACAGCGACCGCGCGCAGCGCAATGCTCAAGCATGCCTGGAAACGACATCTGATCAATCAGCGCAGGTTGGTTCCAAACCAGTTGGCAAGCCACGTGCCAGCGCAAAGCTGAACGGTGGTAGCTGTTGGAGAGTCTTCGCTCCCGAAACCGAGAAAATTGACGCTTTACAAAAAACCCGTGTTGTAATTCGCAAACCGGCCAAGATGCGGCAGCACGGCGGCAAGATCTGCGGTGCCGGTAATACCAAACCATTTTGCCAACGTAGCAGCGTATTCATCAACGGAAGTCGTTGGAATCAGACGGCCCTCTCTTGCATCATCGGCGCTATCTAATGCCGTATCCGGCCAGCGGCCATACAAACGCTGTCCCTGCACGGCACCACCAACAATAAAGTGATGCCCGCCCCAGCCATGATCCGAACCGTCGCCGTTGGCTAGCAATGAGCGACCAAAATCTGAAGCGGTGAATGTGGTGACATTATTTTGAATATTGAGTGTCACGGTCGCGTTATAAAATGCTTCGAGTGCCGATGATAAAAAGCCCAAGCGAATGGCATGGTCGTTAATCAGCCTGGAATGAGTATCAAATCCACCGAGCGCCACAAAATAAATTTGTCGCTTGTGGCCAAGTGAATTGCGGGCGGCAATCATGCGCGCCACCAAGTTGAGTTGCGCTGAAAGCGGATTGCCCGGAATAAGCGCTGAGGTGGTGGCGGGTACGGTTGCCAGTGCGGCGCGCACCGCGCCGTCGGCATTGATGGAGCGGGTGGCAATTTTTGCAAATTCATTTTCAAGAATATTGCCGCTCGACTCCTGTAGCACTGCCTGCAATAGCGCGGCATTCGCGGTATTGCCATACAAGCCGTTCTGTGGCGAGATACCCGAAATTTGCACCGAACCATTATTGGTAAGTTGATACTGGATCACGTTGGTGCCAGCTTGAATCGTGTTGTTACCGGCGAGTGACATGCAGATAGAAACCGGGCTCGCACTATTTTGACTGAGCATCAAATCACCCGCGCGCCCCAGCCAGCCGGTTTGTGATGGTGAATCCGGAAACCCGGTTTGCCACGAATTTTGCTGATCCGAATGCGAAAATAATTGTGCGGGAAGAAACACGTCATTTCTGTATTGCGTTTTCGAAGTTGGCTGCACGAGTGTGGCAACATTCGCCAAAACAGCACAGTTGCCGGCGTCAAATAATCGTTTGATCCCCGCAAGTTGAGGATGCAGGGCAAGTGCCGGCCCCGTATATGCGCCTGCTCCGGTCGCGAGCGGCGATATGGCCTGCAGGCCCGTCAGCGGCAAAGCCACGCCGTTACGCGCGGTAACGTATTGGTTGTATTGCGCAGTCGTGGTGGGAATGATGGTGTTGGCTTGGTCGTTACCGCCGTATAAAAATACGCACACCAATGCTTTAAAGTCAGTTGCCGTTTGTGCAGCGGCGTCGCCCATGGTGGCGAGATTAGCGGCAAACGTGGTGCCAGTAAATGCGCTGACCGATGCAGCACGCTTCAAAAATTCACGACGGGCAATATGCTGGTGGATAAATGACATAATTTTTTCTCCGTTAAATTATTTTTGAACAACGTATTGCGGGCTCGCCATAATCAGCGCTGTTGCTACGGCGACTCGGTTGTCGCGGGCACGATATTCCGTCAACCCAATGTTGTTGATTGCCTGCCGCACTGTGTTGCGAAGTGATGGGGTAATTTTTCCGTAGAGCAATAGCAAATTGAGACGATCAATCAATGCATCAGGTTGATCTGCAAGTGCTAATTCTGCGCTGACATCTGCGGCCAGATATTCGTCAATCGGCTCGTACTGCGCCATGATCGCGCGCACACTCTCGGTCTGTCGTTCACTATTGGCGGTAACAAAATTGGTATAGCCGGTTACCGTCGTTTCGTGAGTAATCTGAAACTCTGGCGCCACTAAACCCATGCCAAGAATGGTGCCCGGTGGCGAGTAATCGGGACGATACCAGTTGAAAACGGAAGGCGCTCGCAATGGATTTTGGCCGATGCTCTCTACCGGGTCTTCTAGATTCCAGATGCGGTAAACAATGATGGGCGCTGTTTTCACATCAAATGCGCGCATGAAATTGGCGAAGCGCACGATCGGCTCGCGTAGCTTTCCTGCCGTTGGACCGGCTGCGACAGTCGCACTGCGCGCTTCCACATCCAGCAAAACGGCGCGCATCACCGCTTTCATATCACCCCGCACGCCCGCACCATTATTGTTAAACGCTGATGCAACGCGCGATATATAAGCCGGACTCGGGTTGCTGGTCACAAAGCGCTTGATTAGCTGGCTGCCGATAAACGGGCCCACATTGGGGTGATTAAAGATCGTATCAAGCGCGATCCGCAAACTCTCTTCAGGCCCGGTGTTCACCGGAATCACCACACCATTGATGATCCGCTTTTCCGAAGAGGAATGGTAGGCCGGGTACGCCTGCATCGGCAAATCCCAGCGAACGGGCGGACCGCCAAAATTCGTTGGATCGTTGGTCGCTGGATCTTGTCCCCAGCTCCAGCCAGTGAACACTCTCGCCATACCTATGATGTCATCCTGCGAATAGGTCGGAATAAATTTTCCGTTGGCATCAACCTTGCGCGTGCCATCCAGATTCAATTGCCACAAGCCAATCGAAAACAACTGCATCACTTCGCGCGCATAGTTTTCATCCGGCTGCCGACCACCCGCCACTTCCTTTTCATTTTTAAACCACGACAGATAAATGGCCATAGTCGGATGAATCGACACCTCCTCTAGCAAGGTGCGATAGTTTCCGAACGCATTGCGCGACAGCATATCCAGATAACTTGCATGCGCGTCTTGTTGAATATCGACCGCGCCATTGATAGTGGACACCACAAAAATTTCTGATAACGCAAACGTCGTTCGCTGGCGCAGTTGATCTTGCGAGCGAACCGCCTGCTGCCAAAAACTTTCCATGGTCGAATTAATGAACCGACTATCGCCTTTCGGTCCCTTGTCGATCACCACGTATTTCCAGTGCGAAGGGTTGCTCAGCGGCAGCGCAAGCTGCTCTTCGATCCAACGCGAGTAGTCTTTCGTCGCCACTTCATTAATCGTCGTCATGTTCGGCCCAAACGTGGCCTGCGTCAGGAATCGGGCTGCTTCCGCTTGTGTTGGCAGCGTAGTCGACCCCGTTGGCGTCGTTACCGTCACACTAATTGCCGCAGTTGCTACACTGCCGTTCCCGTTATCCGTCGCCTTCGCCGTAATGGAATAAGTGCCTGCCAGTGATGGTGTCCAGCGAAATACATAAGGCGTTTGGGTCGCCTCGCCCAGTTTTACGCCGCTGGCCAAGAATTCCACCTTCACCACCACACCATCCGTATCCGACGCGTTCGCGGCGAGGTTAACCGACGTGCCTGCCACCAAACTGATTGCCACTGTAGGAGCCGTCAAGCTCACCGTCGGCAGCTTATTGGGGGTGATGACTGGCGCCGGATTTCCGGTGTCGAGCACCACCTGCCAGCCGGTACCCGCCTCGGTTAAGCCCCCACCACTCGCGAGTGCCGTGCCATTCATCAGCCAGATCGCAATTCTGCCGTCGGTGTTGAGAAATATTAAATCAGCTTTACCATCGCCATTGAAGTCGCCCGTGTGCGTTACCGTCCAGCCAGAGGCAGCGTTGAGCAAGCCCGCGCCACTCGTTAGGGCTATGCCGTTCATTAACCACAAGGCGATTCTGCCGTCCGTGTGGCGGTACAGGATGTCGGCTTTGCCGTCACCGTTGAAGTCGGCAACCAAGGTGGCGCTCCAGCCGGTGGCGGCATTGAGCACGCCGCCGCCGCTGGTTAAGCTGAGGCCGTTCATGAGCCACATCGCAATCCTGCCGTCGGTGTGACTGTACAAAATGTCGCTCTTGCCGTCACCGTTGAAATCCCCGGTATGGGTAACGCTCCAGCCCGATGCGGCTTCGAGTAGCCCCCCGCCGCTGCTCAAGCTGAGGCCGTCCATAAGCCACATCGCGATCCGGCCGTCAGTATGACGAAACAAGATATCGGCCTTGCCGTCGCCATTGAAGTCGGCAACGTGGGTGACCGTCCAGCCTGACCCGGCGCCGAGCAGACCTGCGCCGCTAATAAAAGTAGCACCATCCATGAGCCACATGGCGATGCGGCCGTCCGTGTTTCGAAACAGGAGGTCGGCTTTGCCGTCGCCGTTGAAATCGGCGATGTGTGAGACCGCCCAGCCGGGGGCGTTTAGCAGGGTTGTTTTGCTGGTGACCGTGGTGCCGTTCATCAGCCAAAGGTCGACTAAGCCGTTGCTGTTGGCTAGCACTAGGTCGCTCTTGGCGTCCAAGTTGAAGTCGCTGGGAGCGGCGTGAGCAGAATTGATGGTGCAAAGATTAATCAATATTAGCGCAACAAAAGTGAGCAGACGTGTGAACGATGGCAGCAGTTGACTGCTGCGAAAAACTCGGTGGGCTAGCGGCAAGATGAGGCTCCAGTTGGGTTTTGGCATGGTGGGTCAATAGGCTATATTGCAGAAACTAAATCAAGACAAATGGTAAAGGGCAGTGCGCTGCAGCAGCGCTTGTCGCTGAAAAACGACAGAATGATTCACGCATTCAGATAAAGCCGACCAAAAAAACGCGTGCTTGATTGTGATTTGGTGGCGCAATAAACATGCCACCATCAAGAATTCGCGAGGTTATTGTGGGTTGTGTGTTGTGAAAACGCATTTTACGTATCTAAAAATGAGGGCATTACGAAACCGTCGATGTGACAATACGTTTTTTGTGAACGCCTCGCCCAACGCTTGCCGCCTGCGAGACGTGATTTTCGCCACACGCTGCGAACAGATGCGCCCAACATCGCCCCGCCGAAGTGGCTGCTCTCTGCTCATAAATAGCCAGATTGACTTTAATCTGATGGCAAGCACCAACAACGGCGCGCTTCGCAGCCTATTTAGAGCCGCTAACCCGCGCGCATGCTAAGGGTCTGCTTTGGCAATCGGCGTTTAGCTGGAGACCGCGCGGTACGCCCCAAACCCCAGCGCGGTGAGCGTAAACGAGCCTACAAGATGGGCTAGCGCGACTACCACCGCCGGCATGACATCACCGCGCACAAGCAACCCGACTACTTCTGCTGAGTAGGTCGAAAAAGTCGTTAACCCACCAAGAAATCCGGTAATAGCAAACAAACGCCACGCAGGTGAAAGTTCGGGATGTCTCGCGAAGTAGGCCACTGCCAAGCCCACTAAAAATCCGCCAATTAAATTTGCCGCAAGCGCATGCAGGGGTCAGGTCTTTTATTATTATATTTGATGTTTATGTTATTCTTAATATTTTTTAGAAATATGATAACAAAAGACCTGACCCCCTATGCGGTGGTTCAATCGGACTTCAGGCAGGCGGATCAAACGCTAGAACTGTTTGTGATCTTAGCGGTCCATTTGTAAGCGCGAGCGGGTCAGCCGGAGCAGGTTTGGCGGGTGGGGGCGAGGGGTACGCAGGAAAAGATTCT
>ENA-OFCI01000605-OFCI01000605.1-metagenomes-genome-assembly--contig:-NODE-605-length-20634-cov-5.372127_pt1 | contig 20634 bp, 20 predicted proteins | sample MGYA00153391_OFCI01 | MGnify analysis MGYA00153391
ACCTTGCTGCTCTTGTACGAGCAGTGCTCACTCCACATGATCGAGTACATCGCCAGCTCGGCCTGCGTCGGGCGGCGCCCTAGCACCTCGCGGATCCGGGCGTACTCGTCGGCCTGCAGCCCCAGGTCGGCGTACGGCTGGAGCTGGTCCGGGGTGCTCCGCGCGACCTCGACGGTGTCCACGACCGGTTCGTGCACGGCGGGCTCGAGGACGGCGGGCGCGCCACCGCCCGGCGCGTCGGCGGCAGGCTCACTCACGGGACGGAAGGCTAGTCGTGCACCCGCGACAGCCCGCATCGCTGCCGAACGGGCCCTCGGATGCCTCTGGCTCCGACATTGTGTGCATCATCTTGAAGATCAACCACACAATGTCGATCCCTGGCCGCTTTCGCCACGCTCAGCAAGCTGGAGGCTCACCGACATTGCGTGCTAGCACTTGAAGTTAAGCACACAATGTCCACCAGGGTGGGCACGAGGCGGCTGAGGGCGGGTGGGTGAGGGCGGGTGGGTGCGAGGCGGGCTGTCACGGGCGAAGCGGTGCGGGGTTCGGCTACGCCGAGGCGAGGGATGCCAGGACGCTGGCGAAGAAGGTCAACCCGTCGGTGCCGGGACCGGTCAGGCCCTCGACCGCGTGCTCAGGGTGCGGCATGAAGCCCACGACATTGCCTGCGGCGTTGGCGATCCCGGCGATGTCGCGCAGCGAGCCGTTGGGATTGTTGCCGGTGTAGCGCGCGACCACCCGGCCGGTCGCCTCGAGCTCGTCGAGCACCGCGTCGTCCGCGACGTAGCAGCCCTCACCGTTCTTGATCGGGATGACGACGTCCTGGCCGGTCGAGAAGCTGCCCGTCCAGGCCGTCGCGGTCGACGTGATGCGCAACGGCTGGTCGCGGTTGACGAAGCGCAGGTGCCGGTTGCGCATCAGCGCACCCGGCAGCAGGTGGCTCTCGCACAGCACCTGGAAGCCGTTGCAGATGCCGAGTACCGGTAACCCACCCCTTGCCGCGTCGGCGATCGTCTGCATCACCGGGGCGAACCGGGCGATGGCGCCGGCTCGCAGGTAGTCGCCGTAGGAGAAACCGCCGGGCAGGACGACCGCGTCGACGCCGTGCAGATCGGGGTCGGCGTGCCAGAGGGCGACAGCCGCACCGCCGGCCAGGCGGACGGCCCGCTGGGCGTCCCGGTCGTCCAGGCTCCCCGGGAAGGTCACGACGCCGATCAGCATCCCGTCAGGCTAACCGGGGCGCCGCTGGCGCTAGCCGGCGCGGACCGTGAAGTTCTCGATCACCGGGTTGCTCAGCAGCACCTGGGCCAGGTGCGTGGCTTGCGCGAGCGCGGCGGCCTCGTCCACGGCATCGAGCGCGAGCTGCACGTGCCTGCCGATCCGCACGGCCACCGGGGCCGCGGCACCGAGCGTCGGGATCGCGTTGGCGACCGCCTGCCCCTGGGGGTCCAGGATCTCCGGCTTGAGCATGACGTCCACGACCACCTGGTGCACCGGCATGCGCTGGAGGCTAGCCGTCCAGGTCCTGGCGTCCGCCGTCCCACGCCCGGGTCAGGACTCGCGCAGGTAGCTGTCGAACGAGTTGCCGGTCAGCCGCTCGTAGGCCTCGACGTAGCGGCCGCGGGTCTGTGCGACGACATCCGCCGGCAGCTCCGGCCCTGGCTCGGAGCGATCCCAGCCGGTGGCCGTCAGCCAGTCGCGGACGTACTGCTTGTCGTAGGACGGCTGCGGACGGCCCGGCGCGTACGACGAGGCTTCCCAGAAGCGCGACGAGTCCGGCGTGAGGACCTCATCGCCGAGCGTCAGGACGCCGGCCGTGTCGAGGCCCAGCTCGAGCTTGGTGTCGGCCAGCAGCAGACCGCGCGCAGCAGACATGGCCGCTCCCCGGGCGTAGACCGCCAGCGTGATCCTGCGCAGCTCCTCCGCCACCGACGCACCGACGGTGGCCGAGACGGCGGCGAAGGAGACGTTCTCGTCGTGCTCGCCCGGCTCAGCCTTGGTGGCCGGTGTGAAGAGCGGCTCGGGCAGCCGCGAGCCGTCGACCAGCCCGTCGGGCAGCGGCATCCCGCACACGCCCCCCGTCGCGCGGTAGTCGGCGAGCCCGCTCCCGGCGAGGTAGCCCCGGGCGACGCACTCGACGGGCTGCATGGTCAGCCGACGGCACAGCATCGAGCGCCCGCGCAGCTGCTGCGCGTACGGCAGCAGCGCGGCCGGGTAGTCCGCAACGTCCGCTGTCACCAGGTGATCGGGCACCAGGTCGCGCAGCTGCCCGAACCACCACAGCGACAGGGCGGTCAGCACCGCGCCCTTGTCGGGCACCGGCGTCGGCAGCACCACGTCGTACGCCGAGATGCGGTCCGACGCGACCAGCAGCAGGTGGTCCTCGTCCACGGCGTACAGCTCCCGGACCTTGCCCCGGGCCACCAGGGGGAGCGGCAGCGGCGCGCCCGCCCCAGCGGCGTCCGTCACGTCAGCGCTGCCAGCCGCTCGAAGACCGGGCCGAGCCGAGCCAGGAACCGCTCGGGCCGGCAGACCTCGTCCAGGCGCGCCTCGTCCAGTGACTGCCCGGCCGTGGCGGCCTCGGCGGACAGGGTGGCCCGGAAGGGCTCGCCCGTCTCCCACGTACGCATCGCCGCGCGCTGCACGAAGGCGTACGCGTCCTCCCTCGACAACCCGGCCTCGACCAGCTCGAGCAGCACCGTCGAGGTGTAGATCAGCCCGCCGGAGCTGTCCAGGTTGGCCCGCATCCGGTCGGGGTGGACCACCAGCCCGGTGACCAGCCGCGTCGTGAGGTGCAGCAGGTAGTCGGTGCCGATCGCGGCGTCGGGCAGCGCCACCCGCTCGGCCGAGGAGTGGCTGATGTCGCGCTCGTGCCACAGCGGGATGCCCTCCATGACCGGGATGACCTGGGCGCGGACGATCCGCGCGAGCCCCGCGATCCGCTCCGAGGCGATCGGGTTCTTCTTGTGCGGCATCGCCGAGGAGCCCTTCTGGCCCTTGGCGAACGGCTCGGACAGCTCGCGCACCTCGGTGCGCTGGCCGTGCCGGACCTCCAGCGCGAAGGCCTCGCAGACCGTGGCGATGACCGCGAGTGCCGACACCCACTCGGCTATCCCGTCGCGGATGACGACCTGGGTCGCGGCGGGCGCGGGGACCAGCCCGAGCCGTGCGGCAACGGTCCGCTCCACGTCGCTGGAGATGTTGGAGTACGTCCCCACAGCGCCACTGATCTTGGCCACGGCGACCGACGCCCGTGCGGCGCGCAGCCGGTCCCGCGAGCGGGCCATCGCGAAGGCGAGGTCGGCAACCCGATGGCCCCACGTCGTCGGCTCGGCATGGATGCCGTGCGTACGCCCGACCTTGACGGTGTCGCGGTGCTCGAGCCCGAGGTCCCGCAGCGCGGCGACGAGGGTGTCGCAGCGGGCGAGCAGGAGGTCGCTGGCCTCCACCAGCTGCAGCGCCAGCGCGGTGTCGAGCAGGTCCGAGCTGGTCATCCCGAAGTGCACGTAGGCGGCGGCCTCGCGCGGCATCGTGTTGTCGGCCCAGGCCGACAGGAACGCGATCACGTCGTGCTGCGTCACCGCCTCGATCTCGGCGACCGCGGCCGGCGTCGGGGGTGCGGCGGAGCGCACCGGGGCCACCGACGACTCGGGGACCACACCCGCGGCAGCGTGCGCCTCCAGCACCAGCACCTCGACCTGGCACCACAGCTCGTACTTGTGCGCCTCGGACCAGACGCGGCCCATCTCGGGGAGCGTGTAGCGCTCGATCATGCGACCAGCCTCTCGACGGCGCACAGTCTGGCAGAGCCGCCCGGCTGTACCGACCGGGAATGGGGCCCGGACGGGGCAGGTACGACGAGCCCCCCAGGTGCGGAATACGGGAGCAACCACCCGTAACCGTCTAGTTACGCTAAGCGATAATTTGTCAGGCATTCCGGGCGGGCCCACGATGGCGTGCGCTCCGACCGGAGTGCGCCCCCCACCCAGGGAGTTCAGTTGTCCTCACGCCGCACCCGCGGGGCCGTCGTCGGAACCACCGTCGCCATGAGCCTTGCCTTCCTCGGTCAGTCGGCCGTCCTCGCCGCCGGCCCCGATCGGGCCACCGTCGACGCGTCACCGGACTGGACCGCCTCGGCGACCACCACCGGTCACACCGACGCCGCCAGCAGGCTGCACCTGTCCGTACTGCTCAACCTGCGCGATGCCGCAGGTGCAACCGCACTCGCGGACGCGGTCTCAAACCCGCGCAGCGCGAGCTACCGGCACTACGTCACTGCGGCGCAGTGGCGGGCCCGGTTCGCCCCGACGAGCCGTCAGGTCTCCAGCGTCACCCGCTTCCTGACCGACAGCGGATTCACCGTCACCGACGTGCCGGCCAATGGTCGCTACGTCGCCTTCGACGGCACCGCCGCCCAGGCCGAGAAGGCCTTCGGAACGAAGCTGCAGGACTATGACCGGGCCGGCAAGCGGGTTTCTGCACCGTCGACCGCGACCTCGGTGCCGGCGGCACTGAGCGCACTGGTGGCCGGCATCTCGGGGCTCGACACCTCCGCGGTCGTGACGCCGCTGCACGTGACAGCGGCAGAGGAGGGTGCGACCGTCACCCCGGGCGCGACCCCGCAGACGACCGGCGGCCAGCTGCCCGGACCGTCGCCCGTCTTCCGCAATGCGCCGCCATGCTCGGACTACTACGGGCAGAAGAAGGCCACGGGCGTGCCGCAGATCCTCGCCGATCCGCTGACCCTGGTCCCGTGTGGCTACAAGCCCGGCCAGATCAGGGGCGCGTACGGCACCGACAGCGCGCTGGGGCAGGGCCTGGACGGACGCGGGGTACGCGTCGCGATCGTGGATGCCTATGCCTCACCGACGATCCTCAAGGACGCCCAGACGTACGCCGCTCGCAACGACGCTCGGCACCCGCTGCGCGACTACCAGTTCTCGCAGGTCCTGCCCGGCAGCTACGGCAACGTCGCGGCGTGTGGCCCGCAGGGGTGGTACGGCGAGGAGACCCTCGACGTGGAGGCCGTGCATGCCACCGCTCCCGCCGCGAACATCGTCTACGTCGGAGCGAGCAGCTGCTTCAACAACGACATCCTGGCCGCTGTCAACACGATCGTCGACAACGGGCTCGCCGATGTGATCACCAACTCCTACGGCAACACCGGCGAGTCCGAGCCGAGCGTTGAGCACCAGACCTATCTGCAGGCAGCGGCCCAGGGGATCAGCGTGCTGTTCTCCTCCGGCGACAATGGCGACGAGATCGTCAACACCGGCACGCGTCAGGTCGACAGCCCAGCCTCCGACCCGTACGTCACCGCCGTGGGCGGTACGGCGCTCGCCGTCGGCCAAGCCGACGACTACCTGTTCGAGCAGGGCTGGGGCACGGGTTCCTCGACTCTGGTCAACGGCGCCTGGTCGCCAGTCCCGCCCTCCTACAAGTACGGCGGTGGCGGTGGAACGAGCCGGGTGTGGCCCCAGCCGGCCTACCAGGCCCGGGTCGTCCCGAACGGCATCGCAAAATACTTCGGCGGCGCCAAGCGGGCTGTCCCGGACGTCTCGATGGTCGCTGACCCGCAGACCGGCTTCCTGATCGGTCAGACCCAGCAGTTCCCGGACGGGTCCACGAAGTACAGCGAGTACCGCATCGGCGGCACCAGCCTGTCGAGCCCCCTGTTCGCCGGCGTGGTGGCCATCGCGAACCAGGCAGCCGGTCAGCCCCTGGGCTTCCTCAACCCCGCGATGTACGGCCTCGCGGGCACCGACGCGTTCCGCGACGTCGACCACGGCCGCAAGATCACCGATGGGGTCGTGCGCGCGAACTACAACAACGGCGTCGACGCCAGTGCCGGCGTCACGACGTTCCTACGGACGTTCAACCAGACCGGCACGATCTACACCCGAAAGGGCTACGACGACGTCACGGGGGTGGGTAGCCCCAACGGCGCCGCCTTCCTGCAGGCGATGGCCCGCTAGCAGTCCGCTGTCCGGCCGGGCCGTCCCCTCAGGGGGCGGCCCGGCCGCACGTCCGGGGTGCGGGCCAGGTCGCGGACGCGGCGATGTCGGTACGCCAGTGGGCTCCGCGCATCGCCACCGCAGCAACCCCCGCGTAGGCCGCCGACCTCGCTGCGCCGAGCGTCGCGCCGCTTGCCGTCACCGAGAGCACCCGGCCGCCGGCGGACACCGGCCCGCCGGGCGTCAGCCGGGTGCTGCCGTGCAGAGCCACGACCCCGGGTGGCAGCACGCCGATACGGACCGGGTCGCCGGTCACCGGCACGCCCGGGTAGTGCTCGGCGGCCACGACGACGGTGACGGCGGCCCGGTCGCGCCAGCGCAACGGCGGGAAGTCGGCCAGGGTGCCGGTCGCGGCCGCGTGCAGGAGCCCCGCCAGCGGCGTGTCGAGCAGCGCCAGGACCACCTGCGTCTCCGGGTCACCGAACCGCGCGTTGAACTCCACGACCTGCGGCCCGCTCGACGTCATCGCCAGGCCGGCGTACAGCAGACCGGCGAAGGGGGTGCCCCGCCGGCGCATCTCGTCGACGACGGGCGCCAGCACGGTCCGCGCGATCAGCTCCACGGTGCCCGCAGGTAGCCACGGCAGCGGGGCGTACGCGCCCATGCCACCGGTGTTGGGGCCGGTGTCGCCGTCGCCGACCCGCTTGGCGTCCTGCGCCGGCAGCAGCGGCACGATCGTTGTGCCGTCGGTGACCGCGAACAGCGACACCTCCGGCCCGTCGAGGTAGTCCTCGACGACGCACGCGGAGCCGGGCTCACGCAGCACGTCGCGCGCAAAGGCTTGCGCCGCTGCCAGGTCGCTGCCGACGTGGACACCCTTGCCGGCGGCGAGGCCGTCGGCCTTCACGACGTACGGCGGTGCCACCGCGGTCAGGTGCGCAACCGCCCGGTCGGCATCGGTCAGGGTCACGGACGCGGCGGTCGGGACCCCGCACGCGGCCATCACCTGCTTGGCGAAGGTCTTGCTGCCCTCGATCCGAGCGGCGGCCGCCGACGGGCCGAAGCAGGGCGTGCCGGCTGCGCGTACGGCGTCGGCGACCCCCGCGACCAGCGGCGCCTCGGGTCCGACGACGACCAGGTCTGGAGCCAGCCGCGCCACCAGCGCAAGCACGGCGGCGGGGTCGGTCGCGTCGACCGGCGCGGTGTCCGGGGTCCCGGCGTTGCCGGGCGCGCAGATCACCCGGGTCACCGCAGGGTCGGCAGCCAGCGCGCGCACCAGGGCGTGCTCGCGGGCGCCGGAGCCGAGCACCAGGACGATCACACCAGCGGACGCAGCTGCAGGGTCTGCTCGCGGTCGGGGCCGACGCCGATCGAGGCGAACGGCGCCCCGCTCATCTCCTGCAGCGCCTGGACGTAGCGCTGGGCGTTGCCCGGCAGGTCGGCGAAGGTCCGGGCCCCGCCGAGGTCCTGCGACCAGCCGTCGAGGTACTCGTACACCGGCACCGCGTGGTGGAACTCGGTCTGGGTCATCGGCATCTCGGGGAGGCGCCGGCCGTCCACCTCGTACGCCACGCAGACCGGTACCTGCTCCCAGCCGGTCAGCACGTCGAGCTTGGTGAGCACGAAGTCGGTGATGCCGTTGACGCGGGCCGCGTAGCGGGCGATGACGGCGTCGTACCAGCCGCAGCGCCGCGGCCGGCCGGTCGTCGTGCCGTACTCACGCCCGACGCTGCGCAGCCGCTCGCCGTCGGCGTCCAGGAGCTCGGTGGGGAACGGCCCCTCGCCCACCCGGGTGGTGTAGGCCTTGACCACGCCGATCACCTTGTCGATCCGGCGCGGCCCGATACCCGAGCCGGTGCAGGCCCCGCCAGCGGTGGCCGAGCTGCTGGTGACGAACGGGTAGGTGCCGTGGTCGACGTCCAGCAACGTCGCCTGGCCGCCCTCCAGCAGCACGGTCTTGCCCTCGTCGAGCGCCCGGTTGAGCAGCAGCGAGGTGTCGGCGACCATCGGCGCCAGCCGCTCGCGGTAGGCCAGCAGCTCATCGACGACCGCGTCTACCGTGAAGGCCTTGCGGTTGTAGACCTTGACCAGTAGCTGGTTCTTCAGGGTCAGGGCGCCTTCGACCTTCTGCAGCAGAATCTTCTCGTCGAACAGGTCCTGCACGCGGATGCCGATGCGGTTCATCTTGTCGGCGTACGTCGGGCCGATGCCCCGGCCCGTGGTGCCGATCCGGCGGTTGCCGAGGAAGCGCTCGGCGACCCGGTCGAGCGCCCCGTTGTAGGACGGGATCAGGTGCGCGTCGGCACTGACGACGAGCCGGCCGGTGTCGACACCGCGCGACTCCAGGCCGTCGATCTCCTGGAACAGCACGTCGAGGTCGATGACGACGCCGTTGCCGATCACCGGCGTGCAGCCGGGCGACAGGATGCCGCTGGGCAGCAGGTGCAGGGCGTACGTCTCGTCGCCCACGACCACGGTGTGACCCGCATTGTTGCCGCCGTTGAACTTGACCACCAGGTCGACGAGCCCACCCAGCTGGTCGGTGGCCTTGCCCTTGCCCTCGTCGCCCCACTGCGCGCCGATCAGGACCAGTGCGGGCATGCGTCGGGCTCCCTGGTCGGACGGGCCTGCGCGGGCCGGTGCGCGGCAAGCATAGCGGCGGCAGGTGCGGGGTTAGTGTCGCCCGGTGGCCAGCATCCCCGGCATCGATGCCGCCTTCGGGCTGCTGCAGGCTCGCAGCGCCAGGTCGCTGATGGCGGCCGCGGCAGCCCTGGCGGGTGCGGCGGTGCAGGGCGTGGCAGCGGCCGGTGCCGTGGCAACGGTGGCCGCAACCGCCGCCGGCTCGCTGGCCGGCGAGGCCGCAGCGGGCGTGTCCGGCGCGGCCCGGGGCGGCGTCGACCTGATCACCGAGACGGTGCAGGCCCTGCATCGGCTGGCGCTGCGCGTCGACACCATCGTGGCCGAGCTCGAGGAGCCCTTGCTCGCCCTCGCTCCGGGGCTCCGCCGGCTTGCCGTCGCGCTCGACGACCCGCTGGTGAGCACCCTGCCCGCAACCCTGCGCCAGGTGCAGGACGATGTGCTGCCGGTGCTGCGTACGCTCGCCGAGACCCACGAGCGGGTCGCGTTCATCGCCGGTCAGACCGAGCGGATCGTGACCTTCGTCGACGACACCGGCCGGTCGCTCGCGGGGCTGCCGGGCGCGGCCCTGCTCGGCCGCCGCCGCCCCGCGGCCCGCGTCATCACGATCGAGCAGGACCCACCGATTCGCTGACGGGGCCGACCTGGCCGTGGCCTAGCTGTGCAGGGCCTGCGCTGCCGCAGGGTCGCTGTCCTGCAGAAACTGCGCGATGCGGTCGGCCTCGGCGCTCTCGCCGATCGTGTCGGCCGCCCGGCCCAGGGCGTTGAGCGCGCGCAGGAACCCCTGGTTGGGGGCGTGCGCCCACGGCACCGGGCCGTAGCCCTTCCAGCCGGCCCGGCGCAGCGCGTCGAGCCCGCGGTGGTAGCCGGTCCGGGCGTACGCGTAGGACTCCACGACCGAGCCACGCTCGAAGGCGCCGTCGGCGAGCGCGGCCCAGGCGGCCGACGACGTGGGGTGCGCCGCCGCGACAGCCGAGGCGTCCTCGGACTGCAGGAGCGCCACCGCCGGGTCGACCGGCAGCAGGGTGGGCGGCGGGCCGCCGAGCAGATCCTTGCCAGCAAGACTCATGCCGACAGTCTGCCCGTCGTCGCGGCTAGGCCAGCGTCGTCCCGGTCGAGCGCAGGTCCTCGCAGGCCCGGACCACCCTGGCGGTCATGCCGGCCTCGGCGGCCTTGCCCCACGCCCGCGGGTCGTACAGCTTCTTGGCGCCGACCTCACCGTCGACCTTGAGCACGCCGTCGTAGTTCCTCAGCATGTGGTCCGCGACCGGTCGGGTGAACGCGTACTGCGCGTCGGTGTCGACGTTCATCTTCACGACGCCGTAGTCGAGCGTCTCGCGGATCTCCTCGAGCAGCGAGCCGCTGCCGCCGTGGAAGACCAGATCGAAGGGGCGTTCGACGCCCCTCTCCTTGCCCACCGCCTCCTGGATGTCATGCAGGATCGTGGGCCGGAGCTTGACGTTGCCCGGCTTGTAGACGCCGTGCACGTTGCCGAACGTCGCCGCGAGCAGGTACCGCCCGGCTATCCCGTCCAGCGCCTGCGCAGTGCGTAGCGCGTCGCCGGGCGTCGTGTAGAGCTTCTCGTTCTCGCCGGAGTTGTCGACGCCGTCCTCCTCGCCGCCCACTACGCCGATCTCCATCTCCATGACGATCCGGGCCTTGCCGCAGGCGGCGAGCAGCTCGGCGGCGATCGACAGGTTCTCGGTCAGCTCGACCGCTGAGCCGTCCCACATGTGCGACTGGAACAGCGGCTCACGGCCGGCATCGACGCGCTGCTGGCTGATCGCGATCAGCGGCCGCATGTAGCCGTCGAGCTTGCCCTTCGGGCAGTGGTCGGTGTGCAGCGCGATCGTCACGTCGTAGGCCTTCGCCACGACGTGGGCGTACTCCGCCAGCGCAGTGGCGCCGATGACCATGTTCTTGGCCGAGCCGGACAGGTACTCGGCGCCGCCGGTCGACACCTGCACGATGCCGTCGCTGCGCGCCTCGGCGAAGCCGCGCAGAGCCGCGTTCAGCGTCTGCGAGCTCGTCACATTGATGGCGGGGTAGGCGAACCGACCCTCCTTCGCGCGGTCCAGCATCTGGGCGTACTTCTCAGGCGTCGCGATCGGCATGCCGCGAGGATGCCACGCCGCCTCTGCAGTGGACAGACCCGCCGCCACGGCCTCCCGGGCCCTGCGCGCGGCGATCGGCACGGGGTCCCAGACCGGCGAGAAAGGGTGCGACTGACGTGGGGCAACCTGTGTCGTGTGCTGCCAGACCTCGAGACGCTCGGCGGACTCGCGGCCTACGCGTTCCTGGCGGTGCTGGTCTTCGTCGAGTCCGGGCTGCTGGTCGGGTTCTTCCTGCCGGGCGACACCGTGCTGTTCGCCGCGGGGCTGTACTCCGCCGACCCGGCTTCCGCCCTGTCGCTGCCGCTGCTGGTCGCCGTCGTGCTGGTCGCGGCGATCGCGGGGGACGCGGTCGGCTACGCGTTCGGGCGGAGGGTCGGGCCGGCCGTGCTGCGGCGCCGCAATGGGCGGGTCCTGAATCCGCGCAACCTGGCCCGGGCGCAGGCCTTCTACGACCGGTATGGCGTGTTCGCCGTTGTCGCCGCCCGGTGGATCCCGTGGGTGCGTACCTTCACGCCGATCCTGGCGGGCGCGTCCGGCATGCGGTACGGCCAGTTCCTGGTCGCCAACGTCGTCGGCGCGGTGACCTGGGGCGGCACGCTGCTGGTGCTCGGCCACGTCGCCGCCCGCGCGCCGGGGGTGCGATCGGGAGCGGCCGGGATCGGTGCGGCGGTGGTGGTGGTGGCCTGCGTGCTGGCCGGGATCCGGGCGTTCAGGGGGCGCTCAGCCGCCCGCCGGTAATCTCGCCGGGTGACGACGACCACCGCTCTGCCCGCGATCCTCGACGGCTCGCACCTGGTCGCCACCTTCGGCCTGGCCGGCCTGCTGGCGATCATCTTCGCCGAGACCGGCCTGCTGCTCGGGTTCTTCCTGCCCGGCGACTCACTGCTGTTCGCTGCCGGCTACGCCGCCACCGGAAACCTGTCGGACACGCTGCACCCGAACATCGTCGTGGTCTGCGCGCTGGTCAGCGTGGTCGCGATCCTGGGCGCCCAGGTCGGCTTCACGATCGGCGACAAGGCCGGGCCGGCGCTGTTCGACCGCGAGGACAACCGGCTGTTCAAGAAGTCCTACGTCACCAAGGCCGAAGCGGTCGTGGAGCGCTACGGCGCCGGGCGTGCCATCGTGCTGGCCCGCTTCATCCCGATCGTCCGGACGTTCCTCAACCCGCTGGTCGGCGCCGGGCACCTGCCGGCGCGGGAGTTCCTCCGGTGGAACATCATCGGCGGGGTGCTCTGGGGCACTGGCATCTCGCTGCTCGGCTACTTCCTCGGCAACATCCCTTTTATCGGCAAGAACCTGGAGTTCTTCGCAATCATCATTGTTGGGCTGTCGGTCACCCCCATCGTGCTGGAGCTGCTGCGGAGCCGACGGATCGCGCGCCGCTAGGTCTGGCTCGACGCGAGTCCGAGGTCTGCCAGCGAGTACGCGAACAGGTACGGCACACCCGCAGCCTCGATCTTCGCGCCGGCGCCGGTGTCGCGGTCCGCGAGCGTTGCCACCGCCACCGGGACGGCCCCGGCCTCGCGGACGGCTTCGAGCGCCATCAGCGGGGTGTCACCGGTGGTGCTGGTGTCCTCGACCACCAGGACCCGCCGGCCGGCGATGTCGGGCCCCTCCACCCGCCGCTGCAGACCGTGCGCCTTGGCCTGCTTACGCACCACGAACGCGTCGAGCCGCAGCCCCTGCGCGGCAGCGGCGTGCAGCATCGCGGCCGCGATCGGGTCGGCGCCCATCGTCATCCCGCCGACCGCGTCGTACTGCAGGCCCACGGTGAGCTCGCGCATCACCCGGCCGACCAGCGGCGCCGCCTCCCCGGACAGGGTGACCCGGCGCAGGTCGACGTAGTAGTCGGCCTCGCGACCGGACGACAGCGTCACCCGGCCGGGCACGACGGCCTGGGCACGGACCAGGGCCAGCAGCTGCTCGCGGTCGGTCAGTGGCCCGGTTGACGGCTCGGGTGCAGCCTCGGTCGTCGGCTCGAGAGTCACGCCGCGACAGTACGCAGCAGCCGTTGCTCGAGCTCCGTCGGCAGGCCGTGCGTGGGGCGGTCGGGGTGCGGCGGCGGCGGGCCGTCGGCCCGCAGCCACCGCCAGGTATCAAGGACGGTCTGCCGCACCGGCCGGCAGCGCAGCCCGCGCGCGGCTGCCAGCGAGGTGTCGCCCTCGAGGAAGCCGGCGTACTCCCCGCTCTCGGGCACCCAGCACGGCAGCTGCACCCACGGCTCCACGCCGGCGGCTTCGAGGTCGGCCTCGCCGACCCACACCAGCTCGGCGTCGCTGCGGGTGGCGTCGACGCAGGCCGCCAGCAGGCTGTTCGTCGTCGCGATCCCGGACGGCCCGACGACGTCGACGGCGCCGCCCTGCCCGGTGGCCACGGCGTCGAGCAGCCAGCCGGCCAGGTCACGCGCGTCGACGTACTGCAGCGGCCGGTCGCGGCGCCCCGGCGCGACGACCCGGCCGCCGCGCGCGATCCGGTCGAGCCACCAGGGCAGCCGGCCGATGTCCTCGTGCGGCCCGAGGATCAGGCCGGCCCGGGCGAGCAGGGCCTGCGGGTGGTGCGCCAGCACGGCGAGCTCGCCGCCGCGCTTGTCGGCGGCGTACTCCGTCTCGCCTGCCCTCGGGTCGGCCTGGACGAGCGGGCTCGACTCGTCGACGTGCTCGCCCCCGACGTACACCGACACGCTCGACACCAGGCCGTACGCCCCGACCCGGCCCGCGAGCAGCCGGGACGACAGGCCAGCGACCCGCGGAGCGCCCGCCCAGGTGTCGACGACCGCATCCCACGTCGCATCGCCCAGCACGGCCGAGAGCGCGGCCTCGTCGGTGCGGTCGGCGTGCACCGCCGTCACCTCGACCGGCAGCGTCCCTGTCAGCCCGCGGTGCAGCGCCGTGACGTCCCAGCCGCGCCCGAGCGCGTCCTGCACGAGCGCGCGCCCCACGAACCTGGTCCCGCCCAGCACCAGCAGCCGCATCAGCGGGACTGCGGCAGCCGGCTGCGCAGCCGACCGACCACCCGTCGCTGCAGACCGCCCGGCACGAACCGGCTCGCCGCGACAATCACCTTGTACGCGGCCCCCGGCACGCTGCGGGCCCGGCCCCGTGCCAGGTCGGCGAACGCGTCGGCGACGACCCGGTCGGCGTCCAGCCACAGCCGGTCCGGTATCCCGCTGACGTCCATCCCGGCGCGCTGGTGGAACTCGGTGCGGGTGAACCCCGGGCACAGCGCGAGCACCCGCACGCCGCGGGCGGCGTACTGCAGGTGCAGGGACTCAGAGAAGTTGATGACCCATGCCTTGCTCGCGCTGTAGCCCGCACCGCGCGTACCTGGCGTGAAGCCGGCGACGCTGCTCACATTGATGATGGCGCCTGCACCCTGCGCCAGCATCGATGGCAGCGCCGCGTGCGTCAGCCGCAACACCGCGCGGACGTTGAGCCGAAGCAGGTGCTCCTCGGCCTCGCGGTCGGTCTCGTCGAAGGCGCCGGGGTTGCCGAGCCCGGCGTTGTTCACGAGCAGGTCGACGCCCTCTCCGAGCCGCCACTCGATGCGGGCGCAGCCCGCGTCGGTCGCGAGGTCGGCCGGCAGCACCTCCACCGCGACCGGCAGGGCCGCCGCGACCGCTCGCAGCCGGCCCTCGTCGCGGGCGACCAGCACGAGGTCGTAGCCGTCAGCGGCGAGGCGGCGGGCGAACGCGGCGCCGATGCCGGCGGTCGCGCCGGTGACGAGTGCGGTGGGCATGCATTCAGCCTGCCCGAGGCGCGCGCGGGCGTCCGCGGAGGGCCGGCGGCCGGCGGCTCATTGACCGGGTGATGTAGGCCCGTGCGCTGTTGCCCTGCGACACCCGGCTCCCCTGGAGCATGGCCGGTCGGCTGCCGGCCTATCGCAGGACGCGCGGCAGCAGCCCGAAGCCCTCGACCGCCGCAGCGGCCCGCAGGGAGCGGTCGAAGCACGCCAGCACCGCGAGCTCGGGCGGCACGGCGCGACCAGTTGTGGCACTGGCGAGCTGCACCGCGTTGTACGCCCGTAGGCCGTGCACCGCGGCGAGCCGGGCCGCCACCTCCGTGAGCGCGCCGTCAGGCTCGCCTACGACAGTTTGACCAGGTCGTGACGAGCCCCGACGGCCAGCCCGTCGCCGGACCGTTCGACAACGACCTCGTCGCCGTCGCGCACCTCGCCGGACAGGATCTTCCTGGCCAGCTGGTCGCCGATCGCGGACTGGACGACCCGGCGTAGCGGGCGGGCGCCGTACAGCGGGTCGTAGCCGGTCAGCGTCAGCCACTCGCGGGCGGCAGCAGTCACCGTCAACGTCAGCCGCCGGTCGCGCAGCCGGGCGGCGAGCAGCGCGACCTGCAGATCGACGATGCGGGCCAGCTGGTCGGTCGAGAGCGCGTCGAACACCACGATCTCGTCGAGCCGGTTGACGAACTCCGGCTTGAAGGTGTGTCGCACCAGGTCCATGACCTTGTCGCGGCGCTGCTCCGCGTCCAGCAGCGGGTCGCTGGCGTACGCCGACCCGAGGTTGCTCGTCAGCACCAGGATGGTGTTGCGGAAGTCAACGGTGCGGCCCTGGCCGTCGGTGAGCCGGCCGTCGTCGAGCACCTGCAGCAGCACGTCGAACACGTCAGGGTGGGCCTTCTCGACCTCGTCGAACAGCACCACGGTGTACGGCCGACGCCGGACCGCCTCGGTGAGCTGGCCGCCCTGGTCGTAGCCGACGTAGCCGGGGGGCGCGCCGACCAGCCGGGCGACCGAGTGCTTCTCGCCGTACTCGCTCATGTCGATGCGGGTCATCGCGCGCTCGTCGTCGAACAGGAAGTCGGCGAGCGCCTTGGCCAGCTCGGTCTTGCCGACGCCGGTCGGGCCCAGGAACAGGAACGACCCGGTCGGCCGGTCGGGGTCGCTGATGCCGGCCCTGGCGCGCCGGACGGCGTCGGACACCGCCCGGACCGCCGACTCCTGGCCGACCAGCCGCTGCCCGAGGGCCTCCTCCATGCGCAGCAGCTTGGCCGTCTCACCCTCGAGCAGCCGGCCGGCGGGGATCCCGGTCCAGGCCGAGACCACGTCGGCGACGTCGTCGGGGCCGACCTTCTCCTTGACCATGGCGCCGCGGGAGTCGGCCGCCACCGAGGCCGCCTCGAGCTCCTTCTGGACAGCGGGCACCTCGGCGTACTGGAGGCGGGACGCCGCCTCCAGGTCGCCGTCGCGCTGGTGGCGCTCGAGCTGGGTCTGCAGCGCGTCGAGGCGCTCCTTCAGCTCACCGACCAGGTTGAGGCCCTGCTTCTCCTGCTCCCACCGCCCGACCAGCGCCTGCAGCTCCTCGTCGCGGTCCGCACGTTCGCGCCGCAGCTCGACCAGGCGCTGCTGCGAGGCCTGGTCGGTCTCCCGCTCGAGCGCGAGCTCCTCCATCCGCATCCGGTCGACGGTGCGCTGCAGCTCGTCGACCTCGACCGGGCGGCTGTCGATCTCCATGCGCAGCCGCGACGCAGCCTCATCGACGAGGTCGATCGCCTTGTCCGGCAGGAAGCGCGAGGTGATGTAGCGGTCGGACAGCGTCGCAGCCGCTACCAGCGCTGAGTCTGAGATCTCCACCTTGTGGTGTGCCTCGTACCGGCCCTTCAGGCCGCGCAGGATGGCGACGGTGTCCTCAGCGCTCGGCTCGCCGACCAGCACCTGCTGGAAACGCCGCTCCAGCGCCGGGTCCTTCTCGATGTTCTGCCGGAATTCGTCCAGCGTGGTGGCTCCGACCATCCGCAGCTCGCCGCGGGCCAGCATCGGCTTGAGCATATTTCCGGCGTCCATCGAGCCCTCGGCCTTGCCCGCGCCGACGACCGTGTGCATCTCGTCGATGAAGGTGATGATCTGGCCCTCGGCGCCCTTGATCTCCTCCAGGACCGCCTTGAGCCGTTCCTCGAACTCGCCGCGGTACTTCGAGCCGGCGATCATCGCGCTGAGGTCGAGCGCCACGATCCGCTTGCCACGCAGGCTTTCCGGTACGTCGCCGTCGACGATCCGCTGGGCGAGCCCTTCCACGACGGCGGTCTTGCCCACGCCCGGCTCGCCGATGAGCACCGGGTTGTTCTTCGTACGCCGTGACAGGACCTGCACGACGCGGCGGATCTCGGCGTCCCGGCCGATCACCGGGTCCAGCTCCTGCCGCCGGGCGCGTGACGTCAGGTCGACGCCGTACTTCTCGAGCGCCTTGTACGTCCCCTCCGGGTCCTGGTTGGTCACCCGCCGGACCCCACCGCGGACCTTGGCGAAGGCCTCGACAAGGGCTTTCGGGAGGGCCTGCTGACCGCGGAGCAGGGTGGCGACCTCACCACCGGCGTCAGCGAGCCCGACCAGCAGGTGCTCGGTGGACACGAAGTCGTCGCCGACCTCTTTCGCCTTGGTCTGCGCGACCGCCAGCGACGCGAGCAGCGTGCGACTGAGCTGTGGTGCGGCCAGCGTCGAGCCCGACGCCGTGGGCAGCGCCCGCAGCAGCTGCTCCGCGCGGCTGCGCACGGCCCGGGTGTCGGCACCGACCGCCTGCAGGAGCGAGCCGGCAATACCCTCCGGCTGGTCGAGCAGGGCCAGCAGCAGGTGGACGGGAGACACCTCCGGGTGGCCCTCGGTCACCGCCCGCTGGACGGCCGTCGACACGGCCTCCTGGCTCTTGGTTGTCAGGCGGTCTCCGGAGGGGTTGGTCACGGGTGCTCTCCACGGGTACGGGGCAGTCAGGCCCAAGCGGGCGTCCTGTTTTCTGCAACGTCGTGCCTGTTGAGCGTGTTCCGCTCAACTTGTTCTGACTAGCCGCGCCATGACCTGGTGGTCGCCAGGCGCTGGACGGAGCCTCGGCTGAGCTGTCCCCACGACATCAGGCTCGCGGCTTCCAGATGACCAGGGCGTTGTCACGTAGCGGGACAAGGTCACGACGCATCGAGGCCACGGCGGTGTCGTGCGCCCCCACCAGCGCCGCGCGGGCTGCCGCGAGCTCGGCCAGCAGGTCGGCGTTGCGAGCCCGGACGGCCTCGAGCGCGTCCTCCAGCTCGATGACCCGCTTGATGCCGGCCAGGTTGACGCCCTCCTCCTGGGAGAGCCGCTGCACCTGACGCAGCATGGCGACGTCGCGGGCCGAGTAGCGGCGGCCGCCGCCGCCGGAACGTCCCGGCGTGACCAGGCCCAGCCGGTCGTACTGGCGCAGCGTCTGCGGATGCATGCCGGCGAGCTCGGCCGCCACCGAGATCACGAAGACCGGCAGGTCCTCGTTCACTATCCGACCCGATCCCCAGGCCGCGCCGGCCTCATGCGCCCGCCTCGAGCAGACCGGCGCGCGGATCCTCCGGCGCCACCACCGCGTACGCACGCAGCGCCTGCTCCTGCTCGGCGGTCAGCCGGGCCGGAACGGCAACCTCGACCGTGACCAGCAGATCGCCTGTGCCGCTGCGCTTGGGCACGCCGCGGCCGCGCACCCTGAAGGTGCGGCCGGACGACGTCCCCGGCGGGATGCGGAGCGTCACCGAGGCGCCGTCCGGGGTCGGGACCCGCACCTGCGCGCCGAGTGCGGCCTCAGCGAAGGTCAGGGGCACCGGGAGCGTCACCGCGTCGCCCTTGCGGCCGTACAGCGCGTGCGGGTTGACGTTCACCAGCACGAGCAGGTCACCCGGGGGCCCACCGCGGTCCCCCGGTGCGCCGCGGCCGGCAACCCGGACCCGCTGGCCCTGCTCGACGCCGGCCGGCACCCGCACGGTCAGGGTGCGCTCCTGACTGGTCTGGCCGCTGCCTGCGCAGGTCGGACACGGGGTGTCGATGACCCGGCCGGTGCCCCGGCAGGCGGCGCATGGCTCGGCGAAGGCGAAGCCACCCTGGTTGCGGCTGGTCATGCCCTGGCCCCCGCAGACCCCGCAGGCCCGGGGGCTGGTGCCCGGCGCCGCTCCGCTACCTCGGCAGGTCTCGCAGGCGCCGGTCGTGGTCAGCCGAAGCGGGACGGTGACTCCGCGCAGGGCATCGAGAAAGGACAGCGTGACGGCGGCCTCGACGTCGGACCCCTTGCGGGGCCGGCCACCGGCCCGGACCCCGCTGCCGCCGAACAATCCACCGAGCACATCGCCGACCCCGCCGGCCCTGCCGAACAGGTCTCCGAGGTCGAAGGCCGTCCCGCCCCCGCCACCGCGCGGGCCGCTGCCGAACACGGCCCGCTGCTCGTCGTACTCACGGCGCTTGACGTCGTCGGACAGCACGTCATAGGCCTCGGAGACGCGCTTGAAGCGCTCCTCCCCGGCCGGGTTGGTGTCCGGGTGCAGCTCGCGCGCGAGAGTGCGGTAGGCCTTCTTGATGTCGGCCGCCACGGCGTCCTTCGCGACACCGAGGGTCGCGTAGTGGTCCTTCTCGACCGAGTCGCGCGCGCTCACCTCACGCCTCTCGGCCCCCGGCCGCAGCCGGGCCCGTCGGCGCGGCCGGTTCCGCGACGACCACCTTGGCGGCGCGCAGCACCCGGCCGGAGGCAAGCCGGTAGCCCGGCGAGAACACCTGAACGCAGGTGGCGACGGTGGCCGCCGGGTCCTCGGGCGCGGACATGACGGCCTCGTGCACCTGCGGGTCGAAGGCGTCCCCAGGGGCGCCGAAGCGCTGCACGCCGAGCTTGCCGACGAGCCCTTCGAGCCCTTCCCCGACGACTTTGAAGGCACCGTCGAGGTCACCGTGCTCGCGGGCGCGCTCGACATCATCGAGCAGCGGCAGCAGCCGGTCCACGACCGAGGCGGTGGCGAACTCCACGACCGCAGCCGAGTCGCGAGCCACCCGCTTGCGGTAGTTCGCGTACTCGGCGCTCACCCGCTGCAGGTCCGCCGTCAGCTCCGTCACCGGATCGGGAGCCGTCGGTTCGCCAGCGGCCCCCGGCAGGTCGGCCGGCGAGTCAGGATCCCGGGTCGGCTGAGCGAGCGGCGGCCGGCCGTCGGTTGACCCCGCCGGGGGCGGACCGCCGCCGGTTGACCCCGCCGGGGGCGGACCGCCGTCGGCCGCCCCCGGACGCGGCTGCCCCGTCTCCGGGTCGATCCGCCGCCGGTCTCGCACCACGACCTGCTCGGGGTCGTACACGCTCCCCGGCTCGGCCGGAGTCTGCGTCACTTGCCGTCCTCGTCGACCACCTCGGCGTCGACGACGCCGTCGTCAGCGGGGCCGGCGGCCGCGCCGGGCTGGTCGGCGGCCTGCTGGGCGTACAGCGCGCTGCCGAGCTCCTGGCTCTTCCTGGACAGCGTCTCGGCAGCGGCCTTGACCGCGGCGGTGTCGCTGCCGCCGAGCGCGCTGCGCAAGGCGGTGAGCGCCTCCTCGGTCTCGGCCTTGCCGTCGGCCGGGAGTTTGTCGCCGTTCTCGCCGAGGAACTTCTCGGTCTGGAAGACCAGCGAGTCGGCCTGGTTGCGGGTCTCGGCCTCGTCGCGGCGCTTGGCGTCCTCCTCGGCGTACTCCTCGGCCTCCCGCATCATCCGCTCGACCTCGTCCTTGGGCAGCGCACTGCCACCGGAGATGGTCATCCGCTGCTCCTTGCCGGTGCCCAGGTCCTTGGCGGAGACGTGCACGATGCCGTTGGCGTCGATGTCGAACGTCACCTCGACCTGCGGGACGCCGCGCGGCGCCGGGGGCAGCCCGGTCAGCTCGAACATCCCGAGCTTTTTGTTGTAGGCCGCCATCTCGCGCTCACCCTGGAACACCTGGATCTGCACCGACGGCTGGTTGTCGTCCGCCGTGGTGAAGACCTCGGAGCGCTTGGTGGGGATGGTGGTGTTGCGCTCGATGAGCTTGGTCATGATGCCACCCTTGGTTTCGATGCCGAGGGACAGCGGGGTGACGTCGAGCAGCAGGACGTCCTTGACCTCGCCCTTGAGCACCCCGGCCTGCAGGGCCGCGCCGATGGCGACGACCTCGTCGGGGTTGACGCCCTTGTTGGGCTCCTTGCC
>ENA-OFCI01000606-OFCI01000606.1-metagenomes-genome-assembly--contig:-NODE-606-length-20592-cov-3.452890_pt1 | contig 20592 bp, 18 predicted proteins | sample MGYA00153391_OFCI01 | MGnify analysis MGYA00153391
CGAGGAGCCGATGCCCCAGAGGGCGTCGCACGCCACGAGTGCAGCCGCGGCGTCGGCCGACCCACCAGCCATTCCACCCGCGACGGGGATGTCCTTGTCGATGGTGATGTGAACGGGCTCGTCGACACCGGACTCACGGGCCAACAGACGGGCGGCGCGCAGGGCCAGGTTGGTCTCGTCGACGGGGACCAGATCGCTGTTGGGCCCGTTGACAGTGACTCCCCAGTCATCTGAGCGTTCGACGCTCACGTCGTCATGGACCCCAACAGCCTGGAAGACCGTTGCCAGGTCATGGAATCCGTCAGCGAGCAGCGGACCGACCATGAGCTCCAGGTTGACCTTTGCCGGAACCCGAACCGTCACGACGTGTCCTGTGGTGGCTGCGCTGCTCACTGGCGCACCAAAGCCGCCCGGGAGGCGGCTATTGCCGCAAAGGCATCGACGCCGAGCTGTTCTCCGCGCGTCTTCGGGTCGACCCCGGCAGCGCGCAGGGCGGCTTCGGCGTTGTCGGCCGACCCTGCCCACCCGGCCAGGGCCGCACGCAAGGTCTTGCGCCGCTGCGCGAAGGCTGCGTCGATGCAGGCGAACACCTCGGTCCGCAATGCCGGTGTCTGCGGCGGCTCACGCCGGTTGAGGGCCACCAGCCCCGAGTCCACGTTCGGGGCCGGCCAGAACACCGTGCGACTCACCGTCCCGGCCAGCCGTACGTCGGCATACCAGGCCGCCTTGACACTGGGGATGCCGTACGTCTTGTTGCCCGGAGGCGATGCCAGGCGCTCGGCGACCTCGAGCTGAACCATCACCAGAACGTGACGCAGGGTGGGGAAGGCCTCCAGAAAGCTCAGCACCACAGGCACAGAGATGTTGTAGGGCAGGTTCGAGATCAGTGCCGTCGGCTGGGGGTCCGGCAGGCTGCTCACGATCAGCGCGTCCGCATGAACGACATCAAGACGGTCGCTGTATGCCGGTGCCAACGCGGCCACCGTGGCCGGCAGGGCCGCTGCGAGGACGGGGTCGATCTCCACCGCCACGACACGGGCGACGGTTCGAAGCAGAGCAAGGGTGAGCGAGCCGAGGCCCGGCCCGATCTCGACCACCACATCCTCAGGGCCTACATCGGCCAGGCGCACGATCCGACGAACAGTATTGGCGTCGATGACGAAGTTCTGGCCCCAGTGCTTGGCCGGGCGCACACCGAGCCGACCTGCCATCTCGCGGATCTGGCCGGCCCCGAGCAGCGGTTCGGGGTCGTCATCACTCATGCACTGCAGCCTAAGGGGATAGGAGGGTCCTCCTGAGCAGACCCCCAGATCCGAACACCGCGTCGGCACCGTTTTGGCCCCTCCCGGGGCCAAGAATGGTGCCGACGCGGTGTTCAGTCGAGAGGTTGGGGAGGGTGAGGAGGTGAGTCAGGCGGCGGAGGCGCAGCCCCATGGCGAGAGGCCGCGGGCAGCGTAGACCACGTTGGCGACGGCAATCTGTTGCAGGCGACTTGCCAGGTCGGCCCGTGCGGCGTACTTGCCACCGCCGTTGGCCAGCCAGGTGCCGCTGTCGAACTGCAGGCCGCCGTAGTAGCCGTTGCCGGTGTTGATCGCCCAGTTTCCACCGGACTCGCACTGGGCGATCCGGTCCCACATCGCCGCATTCCCTGTCGAGCCGACAACTGCCGACGAGGACGCGACTGGCTTCGCCTTGGTGCCGACAGCCAGGACGCGCGTGACCGGAGCCGTCGTGACCTGCGAGCTCGCGACCTTGCGGCTCTCACGCTTGCCGTCGACCCAGGTCTCGAGGTAGGTGACCAGGCGGGAACCAGGTATGCCCGCCGTCAGCGTCTTGGTGGCGCCTGTGAACAGCGTGGCGTCGTCCGTGCGCGACGTGCCGAAGTCGATGCTCTCGGTAGCCGTGACGCTCTGCTGGGTCACGCGAGCAACGATGACCTTCAGACCACTCGTGGTCACAGGGGTCGTTATTGCCGGGGTGACGCGGTCCATGGCACCGACGGCGACGCGGAGCTCGGCGAGCACGTCGACAACGCTGGCACCGGTGGTCATCGTCCTCAGCGTCTTGCCGTCGAACACGACCGTGACGGCCTTGGGGGTCGTGACCGACACGGCCAGACCCGTGCGGCCCAGCGGCTGCGAACGCGAGACCGAGAGCTTGGCCGAGTCGGCGCGGATGCCGAGCTCGGACAGTGCGCCGGCCACGGTGGTCGAGGTGGTCCAGTACGACGTGGTCTGTCCATCTACCGTGACCGTCAGAAGGCGGCCGTACCGCACCACGACCCTCTGGCCGTCACTGACCTGCGTGGAGACGGCCGGGGCGACGAGGTCGTGCGGACCGACCTTGATGTTCTGGCTGGCCAGGACGTCACTGACTCGGGTACTGCCGTACACGTGAACCGCGGAGGTCCTGCCGTCAACGGACAGGTTCACCGACTTGTCGAAGTACGAGAACCCGACAGCACCAGCAACGAGGGACGAGACAACAGCGGCTTGGGCGATACGCCGAACCGGACGAAAGATCACAGGGCTCCAGAGCTAGCACTATCCGGGCATCGTGCGACGGACGTCGCGCACTCGAACAAAGGGGGGTGCCCGACCAAGGTCGTGCGTCCCACGCGCGCCGTCCGAGGACTCACCGACCCCGGCTAACAGCCATCCACGATGGCTGATGAACCGCCCAGGGTCAAGTTTTGGTAACGGTGACCCCACGCGCAGGCATGCCATCGCGCCCGCGAAGCCGGCTACCAGGAGCCGTAGACCCGCTCTGAGTTGGACGCAATCGCCGTACACAGCGTGGGCACGTCCACGTTGAGCACACCCGCCATCGCGCGCACCGTCAACGGCACCAGGTAGGGCGCGTTCGTCGCCCCGCGATGCGGCGCGGGGGTCAGGAACGGCGCGTCGGTCTCGACCAGAACGTTGTCCAGCGGAGTCACCGCGAGCGCATCGCGCAGGTTCCTGGCGTTCTTGAACGTCACTGTTCCTGCGAAAGACAGGAGGTAGCCGCGCTCGACGCACTTGCGGGCCATGGCCACGTCACCAGAAAAGCAGTGCATCACCGTATGGTCAGGCGCGCCCTCCTCCTCCAGAATCCGAAGCACGTCCTCGTGGGCGTCACGGTCGTGGATCTGGAGAACCTTGCCGGTGCGCTTGGCCAGGTCGATGTGCCAGCGGAACGAATCCTGCTGCGCCGCTATGCCTTCCGGGCCCGTGCGGAAATAGTCCAGCCCCGTCTCCCCGATGACCCGGACCCTGGGGTGAGAGACGAGCTGCTCGATCTCGGCCCTGGCGGACTCGAGCTCACCGAGGTCGTTCAGCCTGGGTGCCTCGTTGGGGTGGATGGCAACGCCACCCAGCAGTGCGGCATACCGGTCGATGACCTCGATTGTGAAGCGCGCGCCGGGGAGGTCGCAGCCGATCTGGATCATCCGGGGAACTCCCACCGCCGTCGCAGCATCGATCACCGCTGGGAGGTCAGGAGGCTCAAGGCCATCGCGAGACATGTCAAGGTGGGCGTGGTTGTCGACGACGGGGATCGGGAGGGCATCGGGGGCCGGCGGAGGGCCCGGCTGAACGCTCACGCCGATTCGCCGTCGGCTTGCGGATCAAGGCGCCGGAGCTCATCCTCGACCACCGACGGGTCGAGCTTGGTGAAGATCGGCGACGGTTTGCCGATCAACGCGCCGACCGTGATCGGGCGTGACTCCCAGCGCGGCGTGCCCGTGTAGTCGCCGGTGATGATCGGGTAGCTGTCGCCACCGTCAAGGTCGTCGACCTCTTCGAGCCGTGGCATCGGCGCGATCTGACCCTGGCCACCCATCGCGGCATGAACCTGGTTGGAGCTGTGCGGAAGGAAGGGGCTCAGCATCGTGGTGCAGTCGCTGACCGCCTGGGCGATCACGTGCAGGATCGTCCCCAGCCGCTCGCGCTCGTCGTCGGCCTTGAGCTTGAACGGCGCCTGGTCGGTGACGTACTTGTTGACCTCGGCGACGACCCTCATGGCCTCGGCCAGCGCGTTCTTCTGCCGGTGGCGCTCGATCAGGGCGCCAACGGTCGCAAAGCCCTCGTTGACCGTTGCCAGCAGCAACAGGTCATCGTCGTTCAGCTGCGCCGCGGCGGGGATCTGGCCAAAGCTCCTGTGGATCATCGTGGCGGTGCGGTTGACCAGGTTGCCCCAGCCGGCGACGAGCTCGCCGTTGGTGCGCTTGACGAACTCGGCCCAGGTGAAGTCGCTGTCCTGGTTCTCCGGGCCGGCCGCCGCGATGAAGTAGCGAAGCGCATCGGGTTGATAGCGCTCCAGGAAGTCACGGACGTAGATCACCACACCCCGGCTGGAGGAGAACTGCTTGCCCTCCATGGTGAGGAACTCGCTGCTGACGACCTCGCCGGGCAGCGCGAGCTCGCCGTACGCCGACGCCGTGCCGTGCGGCCGGCCGCTGGCGCCGAGCAGGATGCTCGGCCAGATGACCGAGTGGAACACGACGTTGTCCTTGCCCATGAAGTAGTAGGACAGGGCTTCAGGGTCGTTCCACCAGTCGCGCCAGGCCTCCGGGTTGCCGGTCCGCCGGGCCCACTCGATCGACGCGGACAGGTAGCCGATCACGGCGTCGAACCAGACATAGAGCCGTTTGGTGGGCTGCTCACGCCACCCGTCCAAGGGGATGGGGATGCCCCAGTCGATGTCGCGAGTCATTGCGCGTGGCCTGATGTCCTTGAGGATGTTCTGGCTGAACTTGATGACGTTCGGTCGCCAGGTGCCTGAAGCCTCACGTCCATCAAGCCACTCGACCAGCGCGTCGGCCAGAGCCGGCAGGTCGAGGAAGAAGTGCTGGGTCTCGACGAAATCGGGCGTCTCACCGTTGATCTTGCTGTGCGGGTTCAGCAGGTCCGTCGGGGCGAGCTGGTTGCCGCAGTTGTCGCACTGGTCGCCGCGGGCCTCGGGGTAGCCGCAGATCGGGCAGGTGCCCTCGATGTAGCGGTCAGGCAGAGTTCGACCGGTCGATGGGCTGATCGCGCCATGCGTCGTCTGCTCGACCATGTAGCCGTTGTTGTGGACCGTCGTGAACATCTCCTGCACCACGACGTAGTGGTTGCGGGTCGTGGTGCGGGTGAACAGGTCATAGGACAGGCCGAGGGCGACGAACTCCCCGACGATGAGACGGTTGTTCCTGTCGGCCAGCTCCTTGGCGGTGACCCCCTCCTCGTCAGCAGCAACCAGGATCGGGGTGCCGTGCTCGTCGGTGCCACTGACCATGAGGACGTCGTGGCCAGCCATCCGCATGTAACGGCTGAAAACATCTGAGGGCACACCGAATCCGGCGATGTGGCCGATGTGGCGGGGGCCGTTTGCATATGGCCAGGCGACTGCTGAAAGGACCTTGCTCATGACCCCGAGCCTAAGGGGTGGCCTCGGCGCGGGCTTTCCACGGTGCAAGGATTTGCCCATGGCCGATGTTCGCGAGTCCCTTGCCGTTGTCGCACCCGCTGAGACGGTCTACGACCTGGTCGCCGACCTCCCCCGTATGGGCGAGTGGTCACCTGAGTGCGAGCGGGTCATCTGGCGTGGCGGAGCCACCTCGGCTGCTCACGGAGCGCAGTTCCTCGGCTTCAACCGGGCAGGGCTGGTGCGGTGGGTGACCCAGGGTGAGGTCGTCACTGCCGAACCCGGGCGGCATCTGGCCTTCGAGATCAGTTTCGGGCCGATGAAGATCGCCCGGTGGGAGTACTTCATCGTTCCCGACGATGCCGATCCGTCGACCTGCGTCGTCGTAGAGGAATGGACCGACCGCCGTCCCGTTTGGTACCGCGACCTTGCGGACAGGGCGTTCGGCCCACGTGCAAGGACCAATGAGCTCGGCATGGTCAAGACCCTGGCCAACCTCAAGCGCGCTGCTGAAGGCCCTACAGCCTCCGCACCTCCCAAGGGCCCGATCAGCAGCAGCCCATGAGCCCACGGCACGGAACGCACTGACGGACCCGCATCTCGAGGGCGAGGGTCCGTCAGCATGACGGGTCTTGTTCAGTGACTGGCCGCCACCAGCTCGGCCGGGGTGCCGGCCAGGTCTGCGTCGAGGTCCGACGGGTCCTCGTCCCATGCGCCGCCACCGTGAGGATCCCAGGCAGCGAATGCCACCTCGTCGAACGGGGCTTCGCCGGACAGCACCTGCTCAACCCGCTCTCCGTCAAGCTGTCCTGTCCACTTGCCGACCAACACGGTCGCGACCGCGTTGCCGGTGAAGTTGGTGACCGCCCGCGCCTCGCTCATCATCCGGTCGATCCCCACGATCAGCCCGACCCCGTCCAGCAGATCGGGACGTGCCGACTGAAGGCCGGCTGCCAGCGTGGCAAGTCCCGCGCCGCTGACCCCAGCGGCTCCCTTTGAGGCAATGATCATGAACACCAGCAAACCGATCTGCTCACCGATGTCCAACGGCTTGCCCATCGCCTCGGCCACGAACAACGACGCCATCGTCAGGTAGATCGCCGTACCGTCCAGGTTGAAGGAGTAGCCGGTCGGCACCACGATGCTGACGACGGGGCGCCCGACACCGAGGTGCTCCATTTTGCCGATCAGCCGGGGCAGAGCGGTTTCGGACGACGACGTCGAGACGATGAGCAGGTACTCCTTGCCGAGGTACTTCAGCAACCGGAAGATCGAGACGCCGGCCACCAGCCGCAGGATGGTGCCGAGCACCACGATGACGAACAGGGCGCACGTGGCGTAGAACCCGAACATGACCTTGCCGAGGCTGATCAGGGCGTCCACCCCGGTCGAGCCGACCACTGCCGCCATGGCGCCGAAGGCACCGATCGGCGCCACCCACATGATCATCGCGAGGATCTTGAAGACGAGCTTCTGGATGTGCCCGATGCCGCGAAGGACCGGCACGCCCTTCTCGCCCATCGACTGCAGGGCGAAACCGACCAGCAGCCCCACCACCAGCGCCTGAATGACCTTGCCGGAGGTCAGCGACGAGACAAGCGTGTCGGGGATCAGCCCCAGCAGGAACGCGACCGGCGTCTCCGCCGCACCCTTGGACTGGGCCTGACCGGCCTTGGCCACCGCAGCCGTCAGGTGCAGTCCAGAGCCGGGCTTGACGATGTTGCCGACCACGAGGCCGATCGCCAGCGCGCAGGTCGACATCGCGGTGAAATAGCCAAGGGCCAGTCCACCGACCTTGCCGACGCTGGCCGCCTTGCGGACCGACCCAATGCCCACAACGATCGTGCAGAAGATGATCGGCGTGATGATCATCTTGATCAGGTTCACGAACCCGGTGCCGAGCGGCTTGAACTGGACGGCGAGCCCGTCCTTGCCCGGGAAGGCGAAACCGACCGCGATGCCCAGGAGCACGGCCACGATCACCGCCATGTAGAGGTACTGCGTCCGGTCGCGACGGACCGGCGGAACGGGCGGAGGAGCGCCGGTCGGGGAAGGACTTGGCGGCGAAGCCGGGGCTGATCGGAACATGTTTTCCTCCTGAGGCTGGCAATGGATTGTTCATGAGAGTCGCCTCGTTGGTGACCTGTGTCACCATTTCGTTCATTGAGTTCGCCAGCCGTCTTGGCGAGAACCGCACACTGGTGGTATGCACACCCGCATGAACCCACGGGCCTGGAGCCTGGCGCGCCAGCTGTTCGCGCTGCAGGTCGTTGTCGTCGCGGTCGTGGTGCTGGCCGGAGGCGTGGCGGCATTCCTGCAGGCCCGACAGAGCAGTCAGGCCTCCACCAGCGCCCGGGTTCTCGCAGTCGCCCGGAGCGTGGCGGCGTCCCCGCTGGTGCGGTCCGCCCTGAACGCCCCCGACCCGTCCGCAGTGCTGCAGCCCTACGCCGAGGCGGTGCGCCGCGACACCGGCACCGACTTCGTCGTCGTGATGAACACCAAAGGAATTCGCTACTCCCACCCCAAGCCAGAACTCATCGGCAAGCGGTTCAGCGGCCACATCGACGCCGCGGTCGCCGGTGGGGTGGTGCTCGAGACGTATGGCGGCTCGTTCGGTCCGTCGGAACGCGCAGTAGTGCCGGTGCGGGCCGAAGGCGGGCCGGTGGTCGCGCTGGTCTCCGTGGGCGTGACCCGCGCAGCCATCGCTCGGGAGCTGTCCCACGTGGTGCCCGGGCTGCTCGGGGCGGCAGCCGCCGCGCTGTTGCTGGCCGGAACTGGTACCGCCCTGATAGCCCGTCGGCTGCGCTGGCAGACCCATGGCATGGGACCGGGGGAGCTCGCCGGGATGTACGAGTTCTACGACGCTGTGCTGCATGCGGTCCGCGAGGGTCTGGTCCTGCTCGACGTCCAGGGGCGCCTGACGCTGGCAAATGACGAAGCGCGTCGTCTGCTGGACCTGCCGGAGGACTGGGCCGGCAGAAGGCTCGAAGAGCTTGGGCTGCCGGGACCAATGACCGAAGCTCTCGCGGGGGGGCGCGAGGTCGACGATGCCATCCACCTGACCGGGAACCGGGTGCTCGTGGTCAACCAGGCGACGGCCCGCTGGGAGGGGCGCGAGCTCGGCACTGTGCTGACCCTGCGCGATCACACCGATCTGCAGGCGCTGACCGGCGAGCTGGACACGGCACGCTCGCTGACCGAAGCGCTGCGCTCACAGGCCCACGAGGCAGCCAACCGGCTGCACAGCGTGATCAGCCTGATCGAGCTGGGTCGCACAGAACAAGCGCTGACTTTCGCAACTGCGGAGCTCGCGCAGGCCCAGAAGCTCACCGACATGGTCGTCGGGGCCGTTGACGAGCCGGTGCTTGCCGCGCTGCTGCTGGGCAAGGCCGCCGAGGCCAACGAGCGCGGCGTCGAGCTTGAGGTCGACCCGGCCAGCACGGTCCCTGAGGGAGTCATCCCCGCCCGCGATTTGATCACGGTCGTCGGCAACCTGCTCGACAACGCGATCGACGCGGCCGCGACGGCACCGGGGCCACGCCGCGTCGGCTTCGGCAGCTGGATCGAGGACGTGCCCTCCGACGACGGCATCGCCAGCACCCTCGTGCTGCAGGTCAGCGACAGCGGCGCCGGCCTGGACGACGTGTCGGCGGCAAACGCCTTCACCCGAGGCTGGTCGACCAAAAATGACGAGCGGCTGATGGGACATGGCCTCGGTCTGGCGCTGGTCGGCCAGGCCACCAGCCGCCATCACGGCACCATCGACGTCGGCCGCACGGCCGATCGTGTACCTGAGGGCGGGGTGCCCGGCGGTGCGGTGCCCGGCGACTCAGCTTTCGTCGGCGCCGTGTTCACCGTTCGGCTACCACTGGGCGTCAAGGTGCCCTGTGAGTGAGATCGGGGTCCTGGTCGTCGAGGACGAGCCGGTCGCAGCCGAGGCGCACCGCACCTACGTCGAGCGGGTTCCGGGGTTCGTCGTGCGCGGGGTGGCCCACGACGGCAGCGGGGCCCTCCGGCAGCTGAGCGGCCGGTCATGCGAGGTGGAACTGGTTCTGCTCGACATGCACCTGCCGGACATCCATGGCCTGGATGTGGTCCGCGCGATGCGCACGGCAGGGCACCGGGCCGACGTCATTGCCGTCACCTCCGCGCGGGACCTCGACGTGGTACGCGCCGCCGTCTCGCAAGGGGTTGTGCAGTACCTCCTGAAGCCGTTCACCTTCGCGGCCTTGCGGGACAAGCTTGAGCGGTACGCCGCATACCGGCTCCAGTCCGCGGGTGACCTCGCGGTCGGGCAGCACGAGGTCGACCGGGTCCTGGGCACCCTGCGCGGAAACGACCCGAGCAGCCTGCCCAAGGGGATGAGCCCGGACTCTCTTGACGCCGTCGTTGCCGTCCTGCGCCCGGCGGCCCAGAGCCTCTCCGCCACGGAGGTCGCCGCAGCGGTTGGGGCGTCAAGGGTTACGGCTCGCCGCTATCTTGAGCATCTTGCCGACTCCGGGCTCGCCGTGCGGCGCTCCCGGTATGGCGGTACCGGGCGTCCCGAGGTCGAGTACCGCTGGCTCGCTGGCGGCTGAGGCAGCCAGAAACAGCACCGAGTTGGAGCAATGCGGTCCCGGCGGGCATGCTGGAAGGCAATGTCACCGTCGGAGCGAGATCAGAGGGCGCACCAGGACTCCCCTGCCGAGGCCCGACCCGATGCCACGCAGCACATGGGGTCCAGCGCCGACAGTGAGCAAGCCGCTGCCCATATTGCCGAGCTGGTGCGACGAACTGCCGAGCGTCTTGCGACGCCGGGACCTTCTTCCGTGGCCAAACCCGATGTCGTCAATCCGAACCTCACGGTTACCCAGCAGCCCCCCGTGGCAGCCCCGTCCATGGGATCGCCACGACCCAAGCCGGTCGACTCGCCCTTTGCACGGCCGGCTGGACCCTCGAGGTCGGGACCATCGCGACGGGCTCTGGCGGTCGGGGCTGGCGCCCTGGCTGTCATCCTCCTGGGCGGCGTGGCGCTGTCACAGACGTTTGGTCCTGACGCCCGAAAAAGTCCCGCCCCGACTGCCCAGAGCTTGGCGCCGGCCGGCTACGTCCTGAAGGTCTCGGACGTGATCAGTGACTGCGCCAGCCACGCCAGGGGGCGGGTGAAGGTCTCGTTCGCAACCTTGCCGTGCGTGAAGGCAACCAGATCGCTCGCAACCGGACAGATCAGCGGTCGACCAGCGCTCTTCGTCGTCTCACGGATACAGATGGTATCCGCGGAGGCGGCCGCATCGATCAAACAGGTGTTGGACGGCAGCGAAACCGGCAACCTCAACGACCTGCTGCGCGAAGGCAAGACCTTCCCGGGTGCACCCCACCAGATGCCGATCTCCGGATACACCTCGGTGCAGACCGGCACTGTCGTCACCGTCGTGGAGGCTGGCTTCAGCGACGGCGGCCCATCCGCGAGCACCGATGCCGCGCTGAGGGCGAGCGCCGCGCAGGTGGCCTCCACCGTCAGTGCACAGAAGTAGCATCCGCCAGCCGGTTCACGTCATCTTCGAGCGGCTATCACTGCGTTGTACAGGTCCTTGCGGCTCAGTCCCGTTGCCACCGCAACGTCCGCGCACACCTCTTTGAGCCGTTCACCCGCAGCGACTCTGATCTGTATGCCGGCCACGGCCGTCCCCAGGTCGGTCACCATCGCGGGTGCCCCTCCGACGACAACGGTGATCTCCCCCTTGACACCCTCGGAGGCCCACGCCGCAAGGTCGGCCAGACTTCCCCGGCGTATCTCTTCGTAGGTCTTGGTCAGCTCCCGACAGACCGCCGCCGGGCGGGTTGGACCGAAAGCCTCAGCCATCGCCGCGAGGGTCGAGTCGAGCCGGTGTGGCGCCTCGAAGAAGATCATCGTTCGTGGTTCCTGCGCCAGCGCCTTCAGATGGCGCAGTCTCTCACCCGCCTTTCGCGACGGAAACCCCTCAAAACAAAAGCGATCCACGGGCAGTCCAGATACCGCGAGTGCCATGAGGACTGCACTTGGGCCAGGCACGCAGGTGACCTTGACGCCCGCCTCGACCGCGGCGACCACCAGGCGATACCCGGGGTCGGACACGGACGGCATACCGGCATCGGTCACCACCAGCACACGCGCCCCGCCCACCAGCCGGGCCAGCAGATCCGGGGTGCGGGTCGCCTCGTTGTGCTCGTAGTAGCTGATGACCGAGCCCGACGGCTTGACCGCCAGGGCACCACACAGGCGGCTGAATCGCCTGGTGTCCTCGGCTGCGACCACGTCGACGGTCGCGATCTCGTGCGCGAGTCGTGGCGCGGCATCCCGCGGGTCGCCGATCGGGGTAGCGGCGAGGACGAGGACACCAGCGGCAGGGTTGGTCACGCCTGCGATCCTCTCAGGCGCCAGGACGAACGGGTTTCCCTGCGTGCGTCTTCTCGGCCTTCAGCGGATCGCGACGGTGGAGCACCTTCACAGGCGACGACTTTGCACACACTGACCTCAGTTGACCGCCGCCTCTGCGGCGGGTTCGCTGCGCCGCAGGTTCGCTGCATACGATGTCGGCCATGACCGCGACCGAGCAGCACCTGCGCTGGCGGCTGCTCGGATACCGGCCCACCGACGTGATGTGGGGCTGGGTGGCGCCACTGATCGTCGCGGCGGTCGGCGGTTTCCTGCGGTTCTGGCAGCTCGGTCGGCCGAACAAGCTCGTCTTCGACGAGACGTACTACGTCAAGGAGGGGTACTCCTTCCTCAAGTACGGCTATGAGCGAAGGGTTGCCGCGACCAACGAGAAGGCGGACGCCCTTTTCACCCACGGCACCCCGAACGTCTTCGGCGCCAACGCCGACCTTGTGGTCCATCCCCCTGTCGGCAAATGGGTCATCGCCGTTGGGGAGCACATCTTCGGGGCGGCCAGCTCGTTCGGGTGGCGGTTCTCGGTCGCCCTTCTCGGCACCCTCTCGATCCTGATGGTCGGTCGCGCCGCCCGGAGGATGTTCGGGTCGACGCTGATCGGCACGATCGCCGCCATCCTGCTGGCCTTTGACGGCCACCACTTCGTCCAGTCGCGTATCGGCCTGCTGGACCTCATCCTGATGTTCTGGGCGTTCGCCGCATTCTGCGCCCTGCTGATCGACCGCGACCACTCCCGCGCGCTGCTGGCACGCAAGGTGGCCGCTGTGCAGGGGGCGCCGCCTGACGAGGGGACCGACACAACCACTCGGCACACAGGCATGGTTCTCGGCCCCTGGCTCGGCTGGCGCCCCTGGCGCTGGGTCGCCGGCATCTGCCTCGGGCTCGCGACCGGGACCAAGTGGTCCGGCATCTTCTTCGTGGTCGCTTTCGTGCTGATGACCGTCTTCTGGGACATGGGTGCCCGTCGCGCCGCCGGCGTGCGTCACTGGTGGTGGGGCGCACTCGTGCTTGACGGGCTGTTCGCTGGTCTGCTCACGCTGAGCCTGACAGTCTCTGTCTACATCGCCTCATGGGCCGGCTGGTTCGCTTCCACCAATGCCTATGACCGGCAATGGGCCGCGACCCACAAGGCGACCACGTTCGCCTGGGTGCCGGACTCCTTGCGCTCGCTGTGGCAGTACCACGAAGAGATGTACAGCTTCCACGTCAACGTCACGTCGGACCATCCGTACAAGACCAACCCGTGGTCGTGGCTGATCCAGGGCAGGCCGACATCCTTCTTCTATGAGGGGCCGGAGAAGGGCCAGGAGGGCTGCACGGTCGCACAGTGCACCAAGGCGATCACATCGATCGGCACCCCGACCTTGTGGTGGGGCGCGACGATTGCGATCTTCGTCCTTTTGTTCATGTGGGCCCTGCGTCGCGACTGGCGTGCGGGCGCGATTCTGGCAGGGCTTGCAGGCGGATACCTCCCGTGGTTCAACTACCAGCACCGCACCATCTTCAGCTTCTACGAGGTCGCGTTCGTGCCGTTCATCGTGCTTGCGGTGACCTATGTTCTCGGGCTCGGTATCGGCGGTCCCAACGCGTCGCAGGTTCACCGCCGGATCGGGCTACTGGCGGCCGGGATCTTCGTCGTCGCCACGGTCGGGTTCTTCGCCTTCTTCTACCCGATCTACACCGCACAGGTCATTACCTACCCGCAATGGCAGCTGCGGATGTGGCTTCCCAGCTGGATCTAGTGACAATGGGACGAGGAAAGCTTCCAACAGTCCTGGTAGCGCACGGTTTCCGAGCGAGAGCGCGAGGGGCAGCGGAACGTCCGGGACGACATACCTCTGTCTGCCTGCTGCCGTCGTTGCGGTCAGTGTCGCGAGTCCGGCGCGGCGCTGGAAGAAGCTCTCGCGCACGTTCCAGCCGATGATGCCGTCGCACGCAAGCACGTCACGACGTCGTTCGAACGACCCCTGCCGCGTCACCAGGGCGCTGCCCGCGAGGGCGTGTCCCAGGGATCGATAGCGATCCAGCGCAAGCATCGCGGCCAAGGGGACAGCCGCGATGGCCGGTAGGGCAAGCCATGGCGAGCCACCGGAGAAGATGGCCACGCCGGCAGCGGCGACGAGGACGAACGCAGGCAGCAGGGCGCGCACGAAACGACGCCGCCGCGCAGCAGGCCCATGGGAAATGAGGGGGACATGCAACGGAGCGCTGTCGTGCAGGATCTGGGCAGCGAGGGCCAGTGCCACCCCGCGCGGGGCAGGCGGCAGGAGCAGCGAGCTCGCCCCGTCGGCGCCGCCCCGTGACTTCAGACCCGTCGTGATACCGCTCAGGCGCGCCGCATGAACGACCCGCAGCAGCAAGGGCTCGGCGAGCTCGACTCCCCTCAACCGTCTTTCCTCGATGCTGATGGCCCTGGTGGTCAGCAGCCCGCGGGTGATCAGCAGGCTGCCCTGAGCATGTCGTGAGAGGTGAAAGCCCCAGTAGGACAGGACATAGCCGCCGATCGAGAGGACCGTGACGGCGGTGACGAGCGCGAGGGTCCCCTGCAGGACGTCCACCCAGATCGCGGTCCGCTCCAGATGATCGAGCACCCCCTTGACCGGTCCCACATCGGTGGGCGTGACGCCGAGCTGATCCAGAAGGTTCCACCCGACGCCGAGGATCGCAGCTGAAGCCAGGACCCCCGACGTGGTGAAAGGAGCGAAGCGCACCCAGCTCGGATCCAGGCGCGCCAGCTCGATGTCGCCGGCCCCGACTGGCACGGCCTCTTTCGCGGGCCCTTCCGCCAACCCCACTGGGCTGCGATGGAGAAGCTCGGCTCGCAAGGCTGCCGCCTCCGATGCGGGCAGCGAGTCCAGCGAGAGATCGCTCCCGCTCTGGTGACTGCCTGTGCCGATTTCGACCTTTGCCAGACCCAGCAGCCGATGCAGTGGTGATGCCGTCACATCAACGCTACGAACCCGATCCGCCGGCGTGGCTATGGTCTTGCGTCGCAGAAGCCCGGTTCGTAGCTGCACCTGGTCGGGGGTGATGCGGTACCGCGTGGTCGCCCACCGCAGAACGCTCAGCGCAATAACGCCAACGACACCCAGGGGGCCCAGCCACCAGTTCTGCCCGTTGCCGACCGAGCGACCAGCGACCACCAGACCAACGAGGGCAGGTATGGCTCGGGCCAGCTCCCGGACCGGGTGGACCAGCAGCATGAGAGCGCTCAGACGGCGCCAGTCCTGTTCCCGGCCGGTCGCAGTCACGTCGCGTCGCCCTGGCTGCGGCTGGTCACCTCGGTGAGCTGGGCGACCAGGCTGTCGGCAGTCGCCCTGTCCAGGCCGTGGATACGCAATGGTCCAGCAGCGGACGCCGTGGTGACCGTGACGTTCGCCAGCCCGAACAGCTGCTCCAGGGGTCCACGTTCCGTGTCGACGGTCTGGACCCTCGAGATCGGGGCGATCCGTCGCTCCTGGCTGATCCAGCCGGACTTGGTATATACCGCGCTGTCGGTGACCTCCCAGCGGTGAACTCGATAGCGCCACTGAGGCATGACGAGCAGATGGGTGGCCGCGAACCCGATGGTGACGGCCAGGGCGGCGAACCGCAGACCGGCGTGATCCTGAGCAACCACGAACCAGAGCAGCTGACCGGCCAGCAGGAGCAACCAGCCGGGCACCGCCCGCACGGTCCAGAACACTATGGCCCGAGGGCTGACGTGGTGGGCCGGATCGCGCATCTCCATACGCCCACCTTTGCATGCAGCGACCCTGCACCCCGCTCGACCTGTCAGTGGCCCCGGTTCCATCCGGGACGAGGCGGTCGACGCCCTTTTGCCCTGGACGCCATGCGAGGCCCAGCAAGGCCCCTTGTCAGTCGTCCCATTCGATCAGGACCTGGCCGCCCTGGACGGCGTCGCCGACGGCCACATCGACGGATCTGATCGTGCCGTCCTTGGGTGCGGTCACCTCGGTCTCCATCTTCATGGCCTCCAGCACGAAGAGGGTGTCGCCGGACTTCACGTCGGCGCCGGCCTCGATCAGGACCCGCACGACGGTGCCGGCCATCGGGGCGGTCAACGCGTCGGCTGAGGTCGCGGGGGCCTTTGCTGCGCTGGGGGTCATGCCGAAAGCGGACATGCTGCCGACCAGGACGGCGCCCAGCGTGGGTATCGGCTCCTCCTCGACCTCGACCTCGACGTCAAAGACCGACCCGTTCACCGTGACCTTGAGCTTCATGTCATTGCCTGTTTCATGTCATCCCTGCTCGTGCTTGCAAGTGTCGCTCGGGTCTGTCGGTCAAAACATGCCATGCAGGTCGGCGTGCGACTGCTGGGCGGCAGCGCGCCCCTGGGAGGTCCACGAGCTGCCCCGGCGTAGGTGAACCTGCTTGATGGTGGCGCGTTTGCCCAGATAGGCGGCGCAGGCGGCGGAGATGGCCAACAACATGTCCTCGCTGACCTCAGGATGCTGTTTGGCCGCTACTTCCTCCAGCATCTGGACCCGGGCCGCCAGCTCGGCCACGAGCCCCTTCAGCTCAGCGACGGTTTCGTTGGTCTTGCTCATGGCTTCCTTAGGATCGGGGCGGAGTCGCTCACAGCGGGATCAGGCCGTACTTCTTGGGCGGACGAAGCTCGCGCTTGGCCGAGAGGTTCTCCAAAGCGCGGGCGAGCTTGCGGCGCGTGTCGGAGGGCTCGATGATGTCGTCGACCAGCCCGCGAGCGGCCGAGACGTACGGCGTCGAGAAGGCGTCGCGATACAGGCGCACGAGCTCTGCCCGCTTGGCGACAGGGTCGTCGGCGTCGGCGATCTCCTTGCGGAAGACCACGCCGGCCGCGCCCTCGGCGCCCATCACGGCGATCTCGGCGGTCGGCCACGCGAACACACGGTCGGCACCGAGGTCCTTCCCGCACATGGCCAGGTATGCCCCGCCGTAGGCCTTGCGCAGCACCACGGTGATCTTGGGGACTGTCGCCGCGGAGTACGCGTACAACATCTTCGCCCCGTGCCGGATGATCCCGCCATGCTCCTGGGTGACCCCGGGCAAGAATCCGGGAACGTCCACGAGGGTGACCAGCGGAATGTTGAAGGCATTGCAGAACCGTACGAACCGTGCACCCTTGTCGGAGGAGTCGATGTCGAGCACCCCGGACATGGCGATCGGCTGGTTGGCGACGAATCCGACCGTGCGGCCGGTGATCCGGCCGAAGCCCACGACGATGTTGGGGGCAAACCCGGCCTGGACCTCCAGGAAGTCACCAAGGTCGGCGAGCCTGATGATGACCTCGCGGACGTCATACCCCTTTTTCGGGTCATCGGGGATGATCTCGTTGAGGCTCTCGTCGCGCTCCACAACGTCGTTGCCGGGGATGAACGGCGGCTCCTCCGTGTTGTTGCTCGGCAGGAAGCTGAGCAGCTTCTTGGCGATCAGGATGGCCTGATGGTCGTCATCGGCCACAAAATGAGTCACCCCCGAACGCATCATGTGGGCAGCCGGACCGCCCAATGCCTCGGCGGTCACCTCTTCACCGGTGACCTGCTTGATCACGTCCGGACCGGTGATGAACATCCGCGACGCCGTGGTCTGGATGATGAAGTCCGTCAAGGCCGGGGAGTACGCTGCGCCACCGGCGCACGGGCCGGCCACGATCGAGATCTGTGGCACCACACCCGAGAGCGCGACGTTCTGGAAGAACACCTTGCCGTACCCCGACAACGAGTCGATGCCCTCCTGGACGCGGGCGCCACCGGAGTCGTTGAAGAAGACGAACGGCGTCCCGTTGTACAACGCGGAACGCATCACCTTGGCCACCTTGACCGAGTGCATCTCACCGGCAGAACCACCGGCGACGCTGAAGTCCTGGCTGGCCAGGTGCACCGGGCGACCAAGCACCGATGCCGCCCCGGTGACCACACCGTCGGCGGGCATGAACGCGCCATCCATCCCGAACAACGTGGTGCGGTGCTGGGCGAGCAACCCGCTCTCCTCAAAGCTCAGCGGGTCGACCAGCTCGGCAATGCGCTCCCGGGCGGTCAGCTTGCCGGCGTCGTGCTGTTTGGCATGGCGCTTCTCCCCGCCACCGGCGATGACCTCTTCACGGCGGATGCGCAGCTCAGCGATCCTCTCCTGCATGGTCTTTGGCTCGGTTCGGGTGGGGCGGTCGGGCATGGCCGGATCCAACTTTCCTAGGCGGGCTTCACTGCGACGGAGTGCCTCTTGCCATTGATGGTGATCTCGTACTTGATCGGGCCGCGAAGGGGACCCGTTGTGGAGTCGCTGGCAGCAGCGGCACGCTCCGCCTCCAGCTCGGCGGGGTCCTTGCCGACGTTCTTGGGGCCATCGCCACGGGTGCTGAAGAAGCCGGGCGCCACCTTGGGGAACATGGCGTAGGTGAGCACGTCTTCGTCGGAGCCATCGAAGCCGTCGATGGCCTCGGCATCGGCACGCAGGGTGGCCCATTCGAGGGCAATCAGGTCGGCGGGACGCCCGGTGATGGTGTCCTTGCCGGTCTGGGTCTTTGCCAGGGCAACAATCTCCTGGCTCTTCTCGCCCATGGTGTAGCCGTAGTACCCGAGCATGAGGTCGGCGAACTCGGCGGTCATGACCTTGTAGCGACCCATGATCACGTTGAACACGGCCTGGGTGCCCACGATCTGGCTGGACGGGGTGACCAACGGTGGGTATCCGGCATCCTGGCGAACCCGCGGCACTTCTTCGAGCACCTCTCGCAGCCGGTCGCCAGCGCCTTGGGCCTTGAGCTGGGACTCCATGTTGGAGATCATCCCGCCGGGGATCTGGCTGTCGAAGATGTCTGTCTCGACGCTGAACGAGGACATGAACTGTGTGTAACGGGGCTTGATCCCGGCAAAGTGGTTCTTGATCCTGCCCAGCCGCACCTTGTCGAGGTCGGCGATGTAACCCGTGCCTTCCAGCATCTCCTGCAGGGACTCCGTCGGGTTGTGACCGGGGCCCAGAGACATCGAGCTGATGGCGGTGTCGACGACATCCGCGCCCGCTTCGATGGCCTTCATCAGCGAAACAAGGGTGACCCCGGTGGTCGCGTGGCAGTGCACATTGATCTGCATGCCGGGAAGCTCAGCCTTGATCGCCGAGACCAGGTCGTAGGCCGGCTGCGGCTTGAGCAGCGCAGCCATGTCCTTGATGGCCAGGGAGTCGACACCCAGATCAGCCAGCTCGCGGGCCTGGCGCACATAACCCTGCACCGTGTGCAAAGGACTGGTGGTGTAGCAGATGGTGCCCTGCGCATGCTTGCCGACCTTCTTCACGGCCGCGATGGCATGCTGCACGTTGCGGGTGTCGTTCAAGGCGTCGAACACCCGGAAGACATCCATGCCGTTCTCGGCAGCCCTCTCGACGAAGTGGTCCACCACGTCGTCGCCATAGTGTCGGTAGCCCAGCAGGTTCTGGCCTCGAAGGAGCATCTGCAGGCGACTGTTGGGAAGCAGGGTGCGGAACGTTCGCAGGCGTTCCCAGGGGTCCTCGTTGAGGAACCTGATGCAGGCGTCAAAGGTGGCACCTCCCCAGCACTCCACACTCCAGTACCCGGCGTTGTCGATGTCCTCGCAGGCACCCACCATGTCTTCCAACGCCATCCGGGTTGCCATCAGGCTCTGATGCGCGTCCCGAAGGGCAAGCTCCGTGACACCGATCTCTCGCTCTGTATCCACGGAGCCAGTCTGTCGCACTTTCTTTTCCGACAGCGAAGTGGCCTGAAATATGTTTGCCTGATTTTGGGGTGCGATGGGTGCTGCCGCCACCATGAGCCTGAGCTCGGTGTCAGGCGTTGACCCTGGCCCTGACGGGAGGCGACCGACACGCTTGCAGGACATCCCGTTCGGCGAGTGCGACGCTGCCGTCATGGGGAACAGAGGAGCCGCAGTGAGGGCGAAACCGTCAGCTGAGCTGGTTCATGACCTCCGACGCGATGAGCTCGAGATGGTCGAGGTCATGCAGGTCGAGCACCTGAAGATAGATCCGGTTGGTACCCACTTCTGAGTACCGGCCTATCTTGTCGACGACTTCGTCCGGTGAACCGGCAAGACCATCGTGCCGCAGCTCGTCCAGGTCGCGGCCGATCGCGGCGGCGCGCCGACGCGCCTGGTTCTCGTCGCGCCCGGCGCAGACTGTCAGGGCATTGCTCAGGGTGAGGGTGGTGAGGTCACGCCCGGCCGCGCCAGCCAGAACACGGCGAACAGCACGGCCACGCTGTAGACGTAGGCGGTGCGGCCGAACATGTCGAACGCGAAGGTGCCGAGCAAGGGCTTGATCTCGATGCCCTGCAGGCCGTCGAGCCCGCCGGTGAAGGCGGTGAGCTTGTTGGCCGCCTCGAACAGCACCAGCCCGACGCCGAGCGTCACCATCAGCCGCGTGAGGTCGGCGCCGCGCAGCACCAGGAGACTCGTCACGAAGCCGAGCGCGCCGGCCAAACGCCGCGCGACGGTGCTCTTGCCGGCGCCCGCGGGCCCGTCGAGCGCCACGACTGGCCGCCGTGCCACGTTCACCCGACCTCGATGCCCTCGACCGCCTTCAGGTGATCGCGAATGACCCCGCAGATCCAGTCCTTGCTCGGGGTCGTGATCGAGACGTTGCCCCCGCGCGCGCGGATCTCCTGAAGCGCGGGCTCGAGATCTTCGCCGAGCTCGGACTGAAAGCGCCCGAGGTCGAGGGTCGTCTGGGAGGGGAGCTCCGAGATGGTGGGCTTGTCGCTCGCGCCGGCGACCTTGAAGATGCGGCTCCCGCGGCTGGCGGAGAGGACGACATACGCGCTGACCGCACCGGGGCGACCGCCGCCC